>OFRM01000269.1_pt1 | contig 23272 bp, 16 predicted proteins | sample 1543101 | NCBI WGS metagenome assembly OFRM01 (sample SAMN07774223, study PRJEB24372) | wastewater metagenome | isolation source: Exp Tend VB 0WW | collected 2016-02
TATAAGGAGCGAGTAGATTTAATTCGCGCAAATATAAATGAAATTAATGATCTTGATGTGAAAGCTATTCTTCTTTATCAGCTTTCGGCCTCACTTACAATTTTGGGGGAGTACGAGGGTGCTTTGGCCGTAATGAATGAGGAAATTGTCTTACTACCAAAGTTGTCAACAATTAGTTCAAAAGGATCTGCTTTGCAAGCAGCAATTAATTTGTTGAATTCGTTGGGGGCATATGAAGAATCCACTGAATATGCTAACAGAATGGCTTTGCTTGCAGATGAAAAGGAAACTTCTTATGTTAAATGTTATGCATACGCAAATCTAATTGAAATAAATTTTTTCAAGAAAAACAGTTCTTATGTGCAAAGTAATTTGAAAAGCACAATTCAGGCATGTAATGGAGTTGCGCGCACTATTGTAGGTCAAATTATTAGGAGTTTTGGAGCCGTAGACGCAATAAATTCTGGCGATTTAGATCATGGAATTACTTTAGGATTACCACTACTAAAAGATTTAACCAATTCAGTTTATGGATCTGAATACGTGATTCGTTTAGAAGAAGCGTTGGCTAGGGCTTATCTAATGAAAAAAAACTTGGCATTGGCAGAGCAATTTGGATTACACGCTTATCAAAAAGCAAAGCGTCAAAATATTGTTCATTTATTGGAAAGCGTTACTGAAACAATGGCAGCAATCAAACAAGCACAAAATCAGCTTGTGGCTGCCACCGAGTATTACAAAATCAATAGTGAACTAAAAAAGAAGCTGCTAGACGATCAACTGCATCGTAATTTAGCGTATCAACGTGTTAAATTTGATACGCAAGACAAAGCCAACCAATTGACCTTGTTAGAACAAAAAAACAAGATTCTACTAGTAGAAAAGCAGCTGGAGCTTCGTAAAAATGAAAATCTAGTGTTACTAATTACCCTCGGTACAGTTCTGTTGGCGGTGATCAGTGGGTGGTTAATTACCACTTGGCGCCAGAAAAATATGTTCAGAAAAACTTCGCAAACAGATGGTTTGACGGACATTAGCAATCGCACGCATTTTATTGACAGCGCTCATAAAGTATTCGCTAACAGCAGACAAAACGTAAGCCTTGTGCTGTTCGATATGGATCATTTTAAGAAAATCAACGATACCTTCGGGCATGCGGCGGGTGATTGGGTACTGAAAAGTATTTGTGATGTCGTGAAATCACAATTAAGAAAAACTGATTTGGTAGGTCGTTTGGGTGGTGAAGAGTTTGGTATTTGTTTGCCTTCTTCAACAGAAGAGGAAGTGGTTGCACTGGCAGAAAGATGTCGTGCCGCGATTAATGAAATCGATACCATGGAAAGTGGCTACAAGTTTTCAATTTCTGCCAGCTTTGGTGTCGCCACAAGAGGTAAAGCGGGTAATCAAACTTTTGATGAAACCTTGGCGGCGGCAGATAAGGCGCTTTATCTTTCTAAAGACACTGGGCGTAATCGTGTGTCTGTATATTAATGGATTAGGAAAATCGAATAATGAGCAATGTGGCGGACGAACTAATTGAAAAAAAACACGGCAAATTGGTGTGCGTCGGCACAGGCATGCGTATGGCAGGGCAATTGACACCGATTGCGCGTAGTTATATAGAGACGGCAGACGTGGTGGTGGCGGCAGTGCCGAATATTTTTGCACGCAAATGGTTGCAAGATATTTCAAAGGACTACATTTGCTTATTAAGCTATTACAGCGACTGCGATATTGAAGGCAAAAACCGTAAAGACACCTATCGCCGGATGACCGATACGATTTTGGATGAACTTAGATCAGGCAAAACCGTGTGCGCTGCGTTTTATGGTCACCCTGGTGTTTTCGCTTGTATTTCACATATGGCGATTGCCGATGCACGGGCGGAAGGCTTTAGTGCGCACATGGAGCCAGGTATTTCTGCCGAAGATTGCTTGGTTGCTGATATCGGCATTGACCCCGGTTTAAATGGCATGCAGACCATGGAAACCACGCAATACATGATTTATGACCGCAAAATCGACCCAAGTTCTTTGTTGATTTTATGGCAGCCGGGTTTGGCGGGCGATTTGACTTTGAAGCGGTTTGATACCAATCCGGCATTTTTGCAAGTGTTAGTCAATAAGTTGGCACGCGATTATCCACTTGATCACGAAGTTTATTTATATGAGGCAGCGACGCATCCATTAGAGCAAACACGCAAAGATAAAATTCGTTTGCGCGATTTGCCGACGGCTGTTTTGAGACAGGTCACGACATTGGTTATTCCTCCGGCAGTACCATTGAAGCGTGATGAAGCCATTGCTAACGAACTCAAAGCCCTCGCGGCGCTGCGAGATGCTGAAGAAGCTGCAAAGTCGGCACACTTGGTCGCCTGATTGAATGCGAGATGAAATTGTTTACAATGATTAGTGCTCACGGGGTTTCGGGAGTAGGGTATCAAGCATTGGGCATGGAAATTGCTGTTGTCGAAGACATGGCGATAGCCTTGCCATGACGGGTAAGTTTAGTTAAGTTAAGTGAATGTAGTCAGTAAAACGATAGAACCATAGAACTATAGAACCATAGGAGCATTTGATGAGTAAATTATTGAAGAACGTGATGTTGGGTGCAGCCTCTATTTTGTTAGCCGGCAGTATGTCCACAGCGATGGCGGAGAAGGTGGCGGAAGCTAAACTTGATGTATCGAGAGATGGCATCTTTACCGCGTTAACCTCAAGCCGTGATTTGCAGGCAACGGTAGATCATTTGATCGCAGCAGGTGCTGATCACCGTGATGTGGTGGCGATTGCTGGTGCGGCTGGCATCGCACAAGATAAAGTAGAAGCCTTGCAAGTATGTGTGAATTCGGTTTCTGCCGACGCCCGAGTGCTTGGCGCAACTTGCATGCGTCCACAAACTTTGTTGACTGCTTATAACGCAGGCACAAATGATCCTTTGAATTATTTGCCTGCAACTGCGGCAGGGCATAAAGCACATCAGGAAAAATCTAAGAAATAAGTTGGTGATGATTGATATAAAAAATGACAGCTTTGGCTGTCATTTTTTTTAATTTCTAAAAATCCGGATGGTGATCAATGTCAGCAAGGCAATTGCAGTCTTTAGCCGCAGTCTTACACGACTTTGTCGACGTCATCTTTTTGGTAGCGTACCCGCATGTTTGGCTGGGGCAGATATTTTCTTTTTGGTAGTAGTTACCCCAGACTTTGTGGCTACCTTCCGAGTTCGCACACTGGAAGTGGTAGCGACAGTGTATTTAATCGAATTATTGACGGGAGAATCGTCATCTTGCCATGGGAGAAAATTCGGTAAGTCAATGCGGGAACCGTTTCTGGCGACGACTGATAGTTCAAGCGTCATGCCAAGAGATTTTAAGAATCGACGCAGTGTGGAGACATAGGTGTCGGAGCGTTTTTCGAGTTGCGAAACGGCGTTCTGTTTGATACCTAGTTCCTTGGCTACTTCAGCCTGGGTTTTTCCGACAGCTTTACGGAAATCAGTAAGGGTAGCGGCGTGCGCAATCATCTCTTCTACTTTTATCTGAGAAAGATTTGCAATTTTCTTTTGACGGTCAGTTGGTAGGTTTTTGACGATGTCGGCTAAATTTCTTCCCATGGTTATCTCCTAGTTCTTTTTCTTGGTACTTTTTGCTTGTTTTTGTACCAGCTTAGATGGCTCCGGCGCTTTCATGTTTTCCAAATGCTTATCGAATCGTTTGTTGGCCTTTTTCAGTAAATTTTTGTAAAACTTATCTTCATCGATGCCTTGTTTATCCGCTGCTACCAAGATGATTGCTTTACGATCTGGGTCGAAGGCGAATGCCGCTCTCCAGATTTCCGTACCGTTGTTTGCCTTGAAGCGAAGCTCTTTCATATTCGGGTGTTTTGGGTTGACTAGCGTTCCGACGTGAGGTCGATCAGCGGCCGGGCCAAGTGTTTTTACAGCAGTGGCAGCTATAAGTATTTCATCTTGAACATCTTCAGAAAAAGCGTCAAATTCTGGATCAAATTCGTCGTGAAACAAGACTATCCATTCCTTAGGTTGAGTCAATTATCATCTCCTAGTGATATCACGTCAAGCTGATTTTATAATGCGGCATGTAAATTCCGTAAATTCCGTAAAATTTGTATGAGAGTTAACTTTATACGAAGAGTAATCTACCATTCGTTGTTAATGAATGGAATATGGCGTTGGTAAAACTTTTTGCCGCGCTCAAAATTTCTTGATCATACCAATTTGACCAAAATTGCTAGTCTAGCTATAGTGTGTTGGTTAGGTCAACAGAACCTAAATGGCGCAGCATGTCGGTGATCACGTTCGCTGTGCATTACATAATAGGAGACCGTCATGAACGAAGATCCTCGTTGGGACGCTAGCCGCGTTATCCGCGCGCCGCGTGGCTCTCAGAAAGTATGCAAGACCTGGGCGGCGGAAGCGGCCTACCGGATGATTCAAAACAATCTTGATCCGGAAGTAGCTGAAAACCCGAAGCATTTGGTGGTGTATGGCGGCATTGGTCGTGCAGCGCGTAACTGGGGTTGTTTTGATCAGATTTTATTGTCACTCAAAAATCTGGAATCGGACGAAAGTTTATTAATTCAATCTGGCAAACCGGTGGGTATTTTTAAAACCCATGAAGATGCGCCACGTGTCTTGATTGCCAATTCAAATCTGGTACCGAAATGGGCCAATTGGGACCATTTTAATCAGCTTGATCGACAAGGTTTGTTCATGTATGGACAAATGACGGCGGGGAGTTGGATTTATATCGGCACGCAGGGCATTGTGCAGGGGACTTATGAAACCTTCATGGAAGCGGGGCGTCAACACTTTAATGGTGATTGGGGTGGGCGCTGGATTTTGACAGCAGGCTTAGGCGGTATGGGAGGTGCGCAGCCCTTGGCAGCTAGCATGGCAGGTGCGGTGTCGTTAACCATTGAATGCCAGCAAAGTAGTATCGATTTTCGGTTGCGCACACGCTACGTAGATCAACAGGCAAAAGATCTGGATGATGCTTTGGCGTTGATACAACATTATTGCTTGCGTAAAGAGGCGGTTTCCATTGCGTTGTTAGGGAACGCTGCCGAAATTTTGCCGGAACTGGTCAAGCGCGCTAAAGCAGGTGGCATGAAACCGGATTTGGTGACAGATCAAACCTCAGCACATGATTTGATCAACGGTTATTTGCCACTCGGCTGGCATGTGGCGCAATGGAAAGCGGCACAAGCTGATGTTAGCCAACATGAGATATTGAGTAAAGCGGCCGCACATTCGTGTGCTTTGCATGTACGCGCCATGCTGGATTTTCATGCGATGGGCATTGCGACGGTGGATTATGGCAATAATATCCGGCAAGTTGCACTTGATATGGGAGTGAAGCATGCATTCGATTTCCCCGGTTTTGTGCCGGCTTATATTCGCCCTTTATTTTGCGAAGGAAAGGGGCCGTTTCGCTGGGTGGCTTTATCGGGTGACCCAGAAGATATTTATAAAACCGATGCAAAAATCAAAGAACTTTTCCCCGACAATAAAGCGGTACATCAATGGTTAGACAAAGCGCAACAACGTATCGCTTTTCAGGGCTTGCCAGCGCGTATTTGCTGGCTGGGTTTAGGTGAACGTCATTTAGCAGGTTTGGCGTTTAATCAGATGGTGCAAAGCGGCGAATTAAAAGCGCCGATCGTGATTGGGCGCGATCATCTGGATACCGGCTCAGTGGCCAGCCCGAATCGTGAAACCGAAGGCATGATCGACGGCACCGATGCGGTGTCGGACTGGCCTTTGCTCAATGCCTTGTTAAATACGGCGGGCGGCGCGAGCTGGGTGTCGCTGCACCACGGCGGTGGTGTGGGGATGGGCTATTCACAGCACGCAGGTATGGTGATTGTTGCCGATGGTAGTCAGGCGGCCGCCAAGCGTTTAGCGAGAGTGTTGGTGAACGACAGTGCTTCGGGTGTGATGCGCCATGCAGATGCGGGTTATGCTATTGCGCTGGATTGCGCTAAACGGCATGGCTTGCAGTTGCCGATGTTGATCCATCAGTGATCCTCTCAATGACATCATCAATGACTTCATCAATGAAAAAGCATTCAATGACCTTATTGCCGGGATCGCTGCGCCTAGGTGATTTGCGTACCATCTGGCGCCAGCATAGCAGCATGTCGCTCGCGCCGGATGCTTACGCTGGCATTCATGCTTCAGCCGCTGCGATTCAGCAAATTGTGGAAAAAGGTGATCCGGCTTACGGTATTAACACCGGATTTGGTAAATTGGCGAAAACCCATATTCCAGATGCACAGCTTGCGCTTTTGCAGCGAAATCTCATTTTGTCACACGCGGTTGGCACTGGTGAGTTGGTTGGCGATGAAGTGGTGCGCCTGATTCTGGCGATGAAAATCGCCAGTTTGGCGCGTGGTTTTTCCGGCATACGGGCGTCGGTGATTGATAGCCTGATTGCTTTGTATAACGCGGGTATCATGCCAGCGATTCCGGTGAAAGGTTCGGTTGGTGCTTCGGGGGATTTGGCACCCTTATCGCACATGACCTTGGCGCTGATGGGCGAAGGTCAAGTGCGCGTTGCTGGAAAATTGTGTGATGCAAAAAGCGCTCTGGCCAAGGCAGGAATCACGCCAGTTGTGCTTGCTGCAAAAGAAGGGCTGGCACTGATTAATGGCACGCAGGTGTCTACTGCGTTGGCTTTGCACGGTTTATTTTTGACCGAGCGATTATTGGAAGCAGCGCTCATTACGGGTGCTATGTCGGTGGATGCGGCAAAGGGCAGCGATGCCCCTTTTGATGCACGTATTCATGAGGTACGCGGGCAAGCCGGGCAGATCGCGACGGCAGCAGTGTATCGGCAACTTTTACAAGGGAGTGAAATTCGTCAATCGCATTTGGTCAATGATGAACGCGTGCAAGACCCATATTGTTTGCGCTGTCAGCCACAGGTGATGGGCGCTTGTCTCGATGTGATCAATAACGTGGCGCGTACTTTGTTGATTGAGGCTAATGCGGTGACAGATAATCCGCTGGTTTTTATCGATACCAATGAGGTCATTTCGGGCGGTAATTTTCACGCCGAGCCTGTAGCTTTTGCGGCGGATAATTTGGCATTGGCAATTGCAGAGATCGGCTCTATTACAGAACGCCGCATTGCTATGTTGATTGATGCTTCACTCTCGGGCTTGCCACCATTTTTGGTGCCGTCTTCCGGGATTAACTCAGGCTTTATGATTGCACACGTGACAGCCGCGGCACTGGTGTCGGAAAATAAATCGCATGCCCATCCAGCCAGTGTCGATACCATACCGACTTCTGCTAATCAGGAAGATCATGTCAGCATGGCGACTTTTGCGGCCAGACGTTTACAGGACATGGCGCACAATACCGCAACGGTGATTGGCATTGAATTACTGGCAGCGGCGCAAGGTATTGATTTTCATCAGCCATTACGCAGTTCAGCGCAATTAATGGGGGTACATCAGAGCTTACGTAAGAGCGTGCCTTTTTATGATAAAGATCGCTTTTTCGCACCGGACATTGCTGCCGCTAAAGAATTCGTTTTGCAAGGTACGCTTGCCGATCAGTGCAGTGTGTTGTTTCAGAATTTGTATTTAACGCAGTAACGCAGGCAGGAAATTAATCATAGGATCAGGCTAGATATTTTATGTACCGATGGTATCGACAAGATTATCGCGACATGCCTTGGAAAAATGGCGGAGGCGTGACGACTGAATTGGCACGCTTTCCAGAGGATGCTAATACTGAGCAGTTTATTTGGCGGCTTAGCCGCGCTGAGATTAAGTCTTCTGGACCATTTTCTTACTTTGCCCAAATTGATCGCAGTTTGGCAGTTTTGTCTGATAGCAATCTGTTGTTGCAACTTGAAGATGTTAAGGGTGTGATTGAAGAGATTTATTTAAATCAACACAGCCTGCCTTATCGATTTAACGGTGAAACGCCGGTCAATGCGGTGTTGGAGAAAGACGAAGAGTCCGTCTTTGATTTAAATTTTATGTCGCGGCGCACGGTATGCCAACATTTCATGCAACGATTGGACGCGGGCGAGCATTTTATTCAAGCAGCCGATGCACAACAGATTTTGGTGTATTGCGCGCGCGGTTCAGCGAAAATGATTGTCGATGAAAAAACTGGCATGCGTGTACAGGAAGACGACCTGATTTTACTGGATGAGGAGCGGCCATTTTCGGGCGTTCGTCTGCATTTGCATGCCCATGAAGGCGCTAGTTTGTATTGCATTCGTATTAGCTTTTTAAATTCCAGCAACCACCAAAAATTTGCTCATGCGTATGTGGGATAGTCTTTGGATCAATGTGCATTTAGCCACCATGCAGCCACAGTATAGTGGATACAGTGGATACGGTGACTATGGCGAAATACGTGATGGCGCTATTGCAGTTCAAGACGGAAAAATCGCATGGTTGGGGCGGCGCGCAGATTTAGCGAATGATTATCAGGCCAAACAAATTCACGATGCGAATGGTGCTTGGCTAATGCCCGGGCTGATCGATTGCCATACGCACCTGATTTATGCAGGGAATCGCAGTGATGAATTTGAAGCCCGGCTGAATGGCACAAGCTATATCGAAATTGCGCAACAGGGTGGCGGTATTCTTTCGACCGTGCGCGCCACCCGCGCTGCCAGCGAAGCGCAATTATTGGCGGCCGCCATACCACGGCTGCGGGCGCTTCAAAACGAAGGTGTTACGACGATTGAAATAAAGTCTGGCTATGGCTTAGATATTGAAAGTGAAGCCCGTATTTTGCGCGTAGCGCGAAAAATTCAACGTGATTTTTCGGTTCGGGTGAAAACCACTTTTCTAGGTGCGCATGCGCTACCGTCAGAGTATGCGGGTAGAGCGGATGATTATATTGATTTGATCTGCAAAAAAATGTTACCTGAATTGGCGGCGCAAGGTTTAGTCGATGCCGTTGACGTGTTTTGTGAAAATATAGGCTTTAATTTAAAGCAAACTGAACGTGTATTTGAAGTAGCCAAGCATCTTGGCATTCCGGTCAAGGCGCATGCTGAGCAATTATCCAACCAAGGTGCAGCGACTTTGACAGCAAAGTATGCGGGCCTATCGGCAGACCATCTTGAATATTTGTCCGAGGTCGATGTGCTGGCAATGGCAAACAGCGGCAGTGTCGCGGTGCTTCTGCCCGGCGCTTTTTATTTTTTACGTGAAACCAAATTACCACCAATTGCCGCATTGCGTGCCGCTGGTGTGCCGATGGCATTGGCAACGGATCACAATCCTGGTACGTCGCCGATGACGTCTTTGTTGTTAGCGATGAACATGGCATGCACTCTATTTCGATTGACGCCACAGGAAGCTTTGCAAGGTGTGACCTGCAATGCGGCGCGTGCGCTTGGTATCCAGCATTACGTTGGGCAATTAAAATTGGGTTATGCGGCAGATTTTGTACTGTGGGATATTCAAAGACTGGCTGATCTGGCGTATACGATAGGCAGCCGACCCTGTGTGGCGACGGTGTTTAATGGCAAGATACGTGAAAAAATATGTTAAAAAATATGTGGAAAAATATATGAAAGATGTCACGTATATAAAAGGCTTACATGAAGGGTTGACATGAAATTTGTTTGGAATACTTATTTTGATTGGCAGCATTTAACATCGCAAGCTTGGTTTGTTTATGTGCGTCGTAGTTTGTTGGGTGTAGCGACGCTGCTATTGCTCTACGGCTTGGGGACGTGGTTGTTTTTGCCCGCGTATTTGCAGACAACAATCAGCGAGCAAACGCAAAAAAATCTTGGCCGTAAATTAGATATTAAAGAGCTTAATTTTTCACCATTTACCTTACGCGTGACAGCAAATGAATTGACACTTTACGAGGCGGATAACAAAACGCCTGCGGTGAAAGTACATTCTGCGGTGTTGAACTTATCTATTGCTTCTATATTTCACCGAGCGTTGGTGTTGGATGAGCTTAGGCTTGATCAACCTGAAGTTCAGGTAATTCGTATTGCACCGGATGTGGCTGTTAATCGAACCGCTAATTCGTCTGTGAATGTTGCCGGTGAAAGCCAGTTAAACAGTTTAGCGGGTCGTTATAATTTTTCTGATGTGTTGGAGCGTTTGAATGCGGCACCAAAGAGTGATACGCCGTTCAATTTTTCTTTGGCGAATATACAAATAAAGAATGGCACGATTTTATTTCAAGATCAGCCCCTGAAAAAAAAGACAAAACTCGATCAAATTGAGCTAGGTATTCCATTTATTTCTAATTTTCCTTCAGCGATTGATAGTTTCGTTTTACCCGCATTATCCGCACGCATTGATGGCGCTACCATTGCTTTAAAAGGTCGTAGCAAACCATTTATCGATGATCTGGAAACGACCTTGGCGATTGATGTTGATCATCTTGAATTGGCACATTACGTTGAGTATTTTCCAGCATCGCTACCAATTAAATTACAGTCAGCGCAGTTAACAACTGAACTGGATTTGACGTTTAGCAAAAAAAATAAGCAAGCAGAAGTTATTTTATCTGGTGATGTAAATGTTGAGCACGTGCAAATACAAAATATAGCGGCGCAGCCATTATTGAATTTCGATACCCTCAAAGCAAAAATTAAAAAAATTAATTTTCAGGCTGTCACGCTTGAGCAATTAACATTGAGCAAGCCAGAGCTTTGGTTGGAGATTGATCAACAGGGAAAAATAAATTGGCAAAGCTTGTTACAAAATAACGATACGCCGGCAAAGTCGGTGGAGCAGTTTGATAAAAATAGACAAATTCCCAGTACAAAGCAAGCGCCGGTAAATGCACAAGCGAGTGATTTAAAACAAGGAAACTCTGCACCTAAAACCGTTGTAAATATAGTGTCGTTGCTGATCGATGAAGGCAAGCTGCATGTCAATGATAGGTTTTATGCGCAACCTGATCAACGTAGCGAAATTAGCGCAATCGGTTTGAAGTTAAAGCAATTTTCGACAGCAACTGATGCTGCTGCTTCTTCGTTTTCAATCAGTGCACTGATTGGCGATCAGCAGCAGATCAAGGCTGAGGGTAATTTGCATCCAGATAAACTTGAGTTGACTGCACAGTTATCGCTCGATGATATTCAAGCGGCTTATTTTCAATCCTATGTTAACCCTTATCTTACGGCGCGTTTACACGGTGGTTTGAGTTTACAAACACAAATTAATTTGCATCAAAATGTGTTATCGATTACTGATCTTAATGTACAAGGCCGTCGTTTTGATTTGCAATCACAAGAGAAAGACCAAGGTGGAATGGGTTTTACTGGGGTGAGCGTAAAACAGGCAGATATTGATCTTGCGCAGCGTCGCGCAAATATTAATGGCTTTGCGGTACAGGGGTTACGTGCAGAGATTTCACGAGATCAAAGTGGTCACTGGAATTGGCAAAAAATATTGTTAGGAAAATTCGACAAGAAACCTGCTAGTGAAATAAAAACGGATAACGAGGCTGCAAACAATTTAGGTAGTAACTCAATTGGGCGTTCAGCCAGCAATTCACTGAATAATAAAGCGCGCTGGGATCTAACGATCAAAAATTTCGTCAATACTGATGCGAATTTATTATTTACTGATGCAACTGTTACACCATCTGCGCATGTCAACGCGGATAAGCTGAATTTGACATTAGATCAGTTTGTTAGTGATTTATCCAAATCTAGCGCCATTGAATTATCGACTGTTTTGAATCAACAGGGTAAGTTCAAAGTAAAGATGGGCGTTGCGCCGCAATTGAGCAAAGTGAGTTTGGCATTAGAGGGAAAATCACTACCAGCCGCGGCTTTATCTCCTTACATTTCTTCCTTATTTAATTTGGAATTGAATCGCGGTGACGCCAATATGCAAGGGCAACTGGTTTTAAATAATCTACGTGATAAAGATGCCGTGCAAGCAACGTATGACGGTAACTTTAGCTTGAATGATTTTGAATTTACGCAGCCGGGTGATAAGGAAGATTTTTTAAAATGGCAATCAATTGCGCTAGAGGGTATTCATGCTAAATGGGGCGGTGATCAGCCTTCCTTATGGTTGAATAAATTGTCGTTAAACGATTTTTATACTAAGTTAGTTTTGTCAGAAAAAGGTGTATTGAATCTGAAAAATGTTGCATTGAAAGAGAACAAGGCACTTCAGCAGAAAGCGACGAACAAAACGGCGAACAAAACGACGATAAGCACAGAGCTAGGCGGGCGCACCAAACAAGAAAATGGAACGGCGCCAGCCATTGCGGAGAGTAGCGCAGCATCCAAAAAATTACATATTCGGGTAGGTGAAACTGTGATTTCAGGCGGTAATATTAATTTTACCGATAATTTCATCAAGCCCAATTATGTCGCCAATTTAACAGGTGTTAGTGGTCGTATTGGTGCGCTTGCGTCTGATAGTACACAAAGTGCCAGCATTGAATTGACAGGAAAAATCGATAGCGATGCACCACTACAAATTTCAGGTAACTTGAATCCTCTAAGTACCCCCATTCAATTGGAAATAAAGGGTAGTGCAAACGATATTGAATTGACTCGATTGACGCCTTATGCGGCAAAGTATGCCGGTTACGGCATTGAAAAAGGCAAGCTGTCAATGCAAGTCAGTTATCGTTTGAATGGTGATCAGTTGCAGGCGGAAAACGACATCGTTTTAGATCAATTGACCTTTGGCGACAAAATCGATAATCCTGACGCGACTCATTTGCCTGTATTACTGGCAGTCGCTTTGTTGAAGGATAATCAGGGAAAAATTGCGATTAATCTGCCGGTTTCCGGTTCTTTAAGTGATCCGCAGTTTTCAATTGGTGGTGTGATTTTTAAAGTATTTGTGAATTTGATTTCCAAAGCGGTGACTGCGCCATTTGCTTTGTTGGGATCATTGTTTGGTGGCGGGGAGGAGCTTGCTTATATTGAATTTAATACAGGTGGTACAACTCTCACACCAGCAGCAAAAATTAAATTGGCGAGTTTAGCCAAGGCACTGAAAAATCGTTCTGGCTTGAAATTGGATATTACCGGACGAATTGATCCGAAAGGCGATACAGAAGGATTAAGGATGATTGCTTTGGATAAAAAAATCCAATTACTGAAATGGCGCGACGCACAAAAAATACGCCCTGCGCTCAAACTTGATGAAGTGGCGGTGGACGAGACCGATCGGAAGAAATATATTGAGGCAGTGTATCAAGCAGAAAAAATCACCAAGCCGCGTAACTTATTGGGTATTGCCAAAACGTTGCCGTCTGATGAAGCGATGGCGCTCGTGTTGTCGAATTTGCCTATTAGCGAAGCAAACCTGCGTGAATTGGCGCAACAGCGTGCAGATACCGTGCGTGAATATTTACAAAAAACCGAGTCGATTGCGACAGAACGGCTGTTTTTAATTGCACCAAAATTACGGGTTGACGATATTAAAGATCACGGTTCAGCGAGTCGGGTGGATTTTTCTTTTCAATAATGTAGGGTCGATTTTAAGAAAAGGAAATGAAAGCCTAAATTCTTGACGATGTTTGCATGTACATAAATACACAATGACATAATTTGTGTTCAGTTTTTTTTGACACAGTAGAATTTGACCGAGATTTGTTTTGGGGGAGTTGTCTTTTTCTGCCATCGCTAGTAAGGTAAGACTAGATTGATATTGCGCTGATTGATCTTTACTTTCACTCTAGGGGAATGTATGTCCAAACGAACGCTAAATACTATTTTGTATGTGGAAGACGATCAAGATATTCAATCGGTTGCGCAGATTGCGCTGGAAGTAGTTGGTAATTTACATTTAAGAACCTGTAGCTCAGGTCCCGAAGCGTTGGCCGCGATTGAGGCTGGTTTCGTGCCAGATTTATTATTGCTGGACGTGATGATGCCAAATATGGACGGCCCCACTACCTTGGCTGGATTGCGCAAATTGTCTGCGACCTTGACCACACCCGTCATTTTTATGACTGCAAAAGTCCAGTCATCTGAACTTGAATACTACCAATCGCTTGGTGCCATTGGTGTTATTGCCAAACCTTTTGATCCCATGGAGTTATCCAATCAAGTACGTGAACTATGGGATAAGGTGAGTTAGGTGACTGATAAAGCCGATAGTCTGCAAAAAGCCCTGCATGCGCTTGAAGTGGTATTTGCGGCCAAACTTCCATCCAAATTATTGGAAATTGAAACCGCATTTAATCAAGTCGTTAAGCAGCCGACAGATAAAGAAGCATTGTCGCTATTGCACAGACTTTTACACACGATGGCGGGTTCGGCTGGCACATTTGGTTTTGATGAAGTGGGAATGCGAGCACGTGAACTGGAAGCGCGCTTGAAATCGCCATTGGCTGGGACACCTTGGCGGCACACTGAATTTCAGCAATTTTCTTATGATTTGATTTCGTATCTGGAGCAGTCAGCACGTGCACCCAAAATGAAAGCGGACGTTGAGGCACGGAAAGAGGCGGCGGAAAGCGGCGTGAGCGAATTGACCTTACGCAGCAAACTGGTTTTTTTGGTCGATAGTGATCCGGCACAAACTGAAGCGATGAAAATGCAGTTGGAGCATTTCGGTTATGAAGTAGTGTGTATTAATCAGCTTGATCAGTTAATGCCGGCTTTACAAGCGCAGACGCCTGAGGTTTTGGTAGTCGATCTGCTTTTCCCAGAAGGACGTCAGGCCGGGGCAGATGCGATTGAAAATTTACGGCGTTCGCAAAAACTCAAGAGTGCTGTGATTTATACTTCCAACACAAGTTCATTTGACAGTCGCTTAAGGGCAGTGCGTGCGCATGGCGACGGCTTTTTTACCAAACCGGTGGATGTCATTGCGCTTAGTGAACGGATTGAGGCATTGGTCGCACACCTGCAACCAAAGGCTTACCGCGTATTGGTGTTGGATGATGATCAAGCGATGGGTAAATATCATGCCGCAATTTTGCAAAATGTTGGCATGCAGGTACAAGTGCTGGATGAGCCAAATAACATCATTGCCGCTATCAATACCTTCCAACCTGAGTTGATTTTGATGGATGTTTATATGCCAGGCTGCAACGGGGTAGAACTGACCAAATTAATCCGGCAAGACATTTCTTATTTGAATGTGCCGATTGTTTTTTTATCGAGCGAAACTGACTTGTCCAAACAATTGGAAGCGGTCAAAGTTGGAGCTGATGATTTTTTATGTAAGCCAATCGCTTCGGATTTTTTGGTATCCGCAATTTCGACACGGGCTGAACGTTATCGGGCGTTGCGTATGTTAATCACGCGCGATGGTCTAACCGGTTTATACAATCACACGGCAATTAAAGAGGAGTTGATGGCGGAGATCGCCATCGCTGGTCGTAATCGTGTGCCACTCGCGTTGGCGATGATTGATTTAGATAATTTTAAGCACGTGAATGACAGCTACGGGCACACAGTTGGTGATCAGGTTTTACGCGCCTTGTCTGGTTTACTAAAGCAAAGATTGCGACGTGGTGACGTAATTGGACGCTACGATGGCGAGAAATTTATCGTAATTTTCCCGGCGACCACTGCTGCTGTGGCGAAAAGTGTCTTGGATCAAATTCGTGTCGCTTTTAAAAAAATGAAGCAATTTTCTGAGTCTGGTATTTTTTCCGTGACTTTTTCCGCAGGGATAGCCGATCTGGAGCTGACCACGAATGTGGAGGAATTAATAGAGACTGCTGATTCAGGTCTGTACATTGCCAAACACGCCGGGAAAAATTGTGTTGTTGTGGCTGACGAATGAATGCAGTTCTCTTAGATTTTCAATTCCTAGATTCTTGGATTCTTGGATTCTTCATTTTTAGGTCAACAAATCCTGGATGTGCAAAATAAAAATCGAAACACCAGTTGAACATTACCTAGTGTTTCGATCATTCAAATGAGGATTTACCCAAAATTGCGTTGGCTAGACGCGAAGCCGCAGACAGTACAAATGGCACAAATGGTACAAATGACGCGATTAGGCGAAGCAACAACGCCAAGGTCTGTTTTGCGTAAGTCCTAAAATGAAGCTTATTTCACTGCTGTCATGGCAAGTGGTTTTAGTTTCGCTTCCAGCACTTTTCCTTTGCGTGCCCGCTTGCCAATATGAGGTGCTAGCGAGTTGGCACTTAGCACCAATTCTTGCGGCTTAGCCGCACGACCAGTCCCGCTGATTTTTAGGCCTTTTTGGCTGATAGGAACGGTTGCCAGCAACGATTCTTTTTCATCCAAATCCATCAGGATCACACCGCGTCCACCATTGGACAATTGTTTGATTTCGTTTAAACCAAAAACCAGCAGCCGTCCTTTTTCTGATAGGCAAGCAATGGCACTCGCTTCAGTGTGGACGCTGGCAGGCGCTAACAATACATCTTGCTCTTCTAAGGTAACAAATGCTTTACCAGTTTTCATGCGACCAACCATGTCGGCGATTTTGGTGGTAAAACCATAACCGGCGCTAGATGCTAAAAGTAAGGTGGTATCGGCTTTGCCCGCAAAGTAATGCAGAATACGTGTACCGCTGCTGAGATCAATTAACGTGGTAATTGGCACACCATCACCACGTGCGCCGGGCAGGGCAGATACTGGCACCGAATAAACTCTGCCGTTTGAACCGAAGACCAGCAAATGATCAACCGTGCGACATTCAAAGGCACCATATAAGGAATCGCCCGCTTTAAAACCAAATTGCGCCGGATCATGTTCGTGTCCGGTTCTGGCACGTATCCAGCCTTTTTCTGAAATGACAACGGTAACCGCTTCATCGATTATTTTCTGTTCAATCGATGCGCGTTGTGCTTCTTCAATCAGGGTGCGCCGAGCGTCACCATATTGTTTGGCATCGCTCTCAATTTCTTTAATGACGCTGCGTTTCATGGCGGCGGCATCATCGAGTAGGTTTTGCAGTTGAGATTTCTCTGCGCGCAGCTCGCTTAGTTCTTGCTGAATTTTGATGGCTTCTAGCCGCGCCAATTGACGCAAACGAATTTCTAAAATATCTTCGGCCTGTCGATCTGATAAAGAAAATGCTTCGATTAAGGCGGGCTTGGGTTCATCTGATTCGCGGATGATTTTGATGACTTTGTCGATATTCAAAAGGATGGCTTCGCGGCCTTCCAGAATGTGGATTCTGTCGTCAACTTTTTTTAACTTGTATTGTGTGCGGCGAGTGACGACGGCAAATCGGAACGCGATCCACTCGTTCAAAATTTGCGAAAGCGATTTTTGTTGTGGGCGTCCATCGCCACCGATCATCACCAGATTGAGTGAAGCAGAGGTTTCTAACGACGTATGCGCCAGCAGCATTTGCATAAATTCTGCTTGATCTTGATTCTTCGATTTTGGTTCTAACACCAAACGCACTGCGGCTTCTTTACCAGATTCATCGCGCACGGTATCGAGTACCGCCAAAATGCTTTGCTTTAAATTGATCTGCTCTGGCGATAAGGATTTCTTGCCCAGTTTGATTTTCGGGTTAGTAATCTCTTCGATTTCTTCCAGCACTTTTTGGGATGAGGTGCCGGGTGGTAATTCGGTGATCACCACTTGCCATTGACCACGGGCTAATTCTTCAATTTTCCAGCGCGCTCGTACTTTGATGCTGCCGCGACCGCTGGCGTAAATATCGGCAATGGCGCTGGGTGGGGTGATGATTTGTCCGCCACCCGGGAAATCTGGACCGGGGATAAAAGACATCAACTCCGCATGCGTGATTTTCGGATTACGAATCAGTGCCACCGCCGCTTTGGCCACTTCATGTAGATTATGGGAGGGAATCTCGGTCGCCATACCCACTGCGATACCGGAGGCTCCGTTGAGCAAAACAAAGGGTAAGCGCCCCGGTAACAAAGTAGGTTCTTCGGAAGAACCATCGTAATTTGGCTGAAAATCAACGGTGCCAAGATCGATTTCGTCGAGCAAAAGTTTGGCGATAGGGGTTAATCGTGCCTCTGTGTAACGCATCGCCGCAGCGCCATCGCCGTCACGTGAACCGAAGTTGCCTTGACCATCGATTAAGGGATAACGCAAAGAAAAATCTTGCGCCATACGCACCATTGCGTCATATACCGATTGGTCGCCGTGTGGATGTAGTTTACCCAAGACATCACCGACCACGGTCGCTGATTTGCGCGGTTTGGCGGCGGCGTTTAGGCCAAGCTCGTTCATTGAATACAAAATGCGGCGCTGCACCGGTTTTTGCCCATCGCAAACATCCGGCAGGGCACGCCCCTTGACTACCGAAATTGCATAATCGAGATAGGCGCGCTCGGCAAAACTGGCCAAGGTTAGTGTATCGCTACCGTTATTGCCACCAGAACTATCATCCGGTTGTTCGTCAAATAAACTAGGTTGTTCGCTCATTAGGCTCTTCGCTTGTACTTGGTAAAAAGCATCGTAAGCTTATTGGTAAGCACGATGCGGAATTTAGTTAACTTTGTATACTGGGTGTGGTATTAATTATGGCGCTTTATTATAAAGCGGGAATGATGCTATTTTTAACTATACTCCCCATATTTTATATTTTTTCTGAGTAATTACGGTAGCAAAATGGGATCTGATCTTGTCGATGAAAAGCGCTACTCTATCAAAAATCTGGCTTATTTTATGGTGGATTGTTGCTGATAGTCAGAAAAATTGTTGATTGTATTGCAGTGCGAAATCGTTTGGTAATGCAATACGTTTGACATGATGTTTTATTCTAAGTTTGACCATGATCTGGCCTTGATTGACGATGGAATGCGATTTTTCTGATGCTCATAGACAAGTTTGCAAAGAAGTGTGTCAGATAACAGAGGGTTTCATGATAAAATCTAGGGTTAGATAAATTCTTAATCTATTGTCTTAACCCTTTCTTTTTATTGGAGTTTTTAGATGGCTATTGAACGTACCTTGTCAATTATTAAACCTGACGCAGTTGCAAAAAATGTAATCGGTCAAATTTACAGCCGTTTTGAAGGTGCTGGTTTGAAGGTAATCGCAGCCCGTATGGTGCAGTTGTCACGTGCAGAAGCTGAGGGCTTCTATGCGGTGCATGCAGCGCGTCCTTTCTTTAAGGACTTGGTTGATTTCATGATTTCTGGTCCTGTGATGGTGCAAGTTCTGGAAGGCGAAGGCGCGATTTTGAAGAATCGTGACTTGATGGGTGCAACTGATCCAAAGAAGGCCGAAAAAGGCACAATTCGCGCGGATTTCGCTGATTCTATCGATGCGAATGCGGTACACGGCTCTGATGCAGCAGAAACTGCGGCAGTTGAAATCGCCTACTTTTTCCCAGCATTGAATGTGTATTCACGTTAATTTTCACTAGGTTAACGGTTGTAAGTAGTTGAAGTATAGATGGAAGTGGTTTTGGGTTGCTACTGGCGTTGCTGGTACTGCTGGTGCTGCTGGTTGATTCTAGTAGATGCAATAATTAACAGCTTCCATCTCAGATGTAAGTTTTTTTGTGTAGGTTTTTATAGAATTTACACAAAATTGTCTCTGTATTGTGCCTCTATTGGGGTTAAGTGCACATATTAAGCGCACCACTTTTTGTTGTATCAGTAAATAGTGGGACAATTTTGTTTTGGTTCTGTAAGATGTTTAGATGCATTGTTAGATGCATTGTTAGATGCATTGTTAGATGCATTATTGCAGCGATGATGGTTTGTGTTGGAATGTTTCTTTGTTTTGGCTCCTTGATTAATTGATTTATGACGGTTCTCACCAATTTGTTGAATTTGGATCCCGACCAACTTATTGCCTATTGCAATGAGTTGGGTGAGAAGCCGTTTCGCGCTAAGCAATTGCAACGCTGGATTCATCAATTTGGTGCCAGTGATTTTGATGAAATGACTGATCTGGCTAAATCCTTGCGTGAGAAATTGAAAGGCCGCGCCATTGTGGCGGCGCCCACGATCATTAGTGACCATACCTCCAGCGATGGTACGCGCAAATGGTTGCTCGACGTAGGCCAAGGGAATGCGGTGGAAACCGTGTTTATTCCTGAAGAAAATCGTGGAACATTGTGCATCTCGACGCAAGCAGGCTGCGCTGTGAATTGTCGTTTTTGTTCAACTGGCAAACAGGGGTTTAATCGTAATTTAACTGTCGGCGAAATTATCGGGCAGTTATGGATGGCTGAATTTGCAATTCGCGCAAGCAAAGGCATCGCCCCAGGCCCCAAAGGTGAGCGCCAGATTACGAACGTGGTGATGATGGGAATGGGCGAGCCATTACTGAATTTTGAGCCAACCGTCACCGCCTTGCGTTTAATGCTAGATGATAATGCTTACGGCCTTTCACGTCGTCGCGTTACTTTGTCAACCAGTGGCGTTGTGCCAATGATTGATAAATTGGCGCTGGAATGTCCGGTTGCCTTGGCGGTTTCTTTGCATGCATCAAACGATGCCTTACGTGATGGCTTGATTCCACTGAATAAAAAACATCCACTGAAAGAGTTGATGGCTGCTTGCGTGCGCTACTTAGATTATGCGCCGCGTGATTTCGTAACGTTTGAATATTGTATGCTTGATGGTGTCAATGACAGTGATCAACATGCCCGTGAATTAGTACAGTTGGTGCGTGAGGTGCCTTGTAAATTCAATTTAATTCCATTCAATCCGTTTCCTGAATCGGGCTTGAAACGCTCGTTAAATCCCCGTATTAAAGCATTTGCACAGATTCTGATGGATGCGGGTATCGTCACGACTATACGTAAAACCCGGGGCGATGATATCGATGCGGCCTGTGGTCAGCTTGCAGGTGAAGTGCAAGATCGCACACGGGTGCAGGAGCGTATGCAAAAAATGGCAGAGTATCAGAAGAAGTTTGGTGAAAATTTTGGCAAAATCGTGGAGATTACCGAATGAAAATTTTTGCGTCACGTACTTTGCTTGTTTTGCAGTTGGGATTGTTTTCGTTGTTGGCAGCATGTGGTACCGCACAACGTGATAATGTCAAGGTAGATAAAAATCCGGTGACGGAAGCGCAAGATCTGCAAAAGCGTGCATCGTTTCGCCTGCAACTAGCGGTTGAATATTACCGTCAAGGACAAGGCAAGGTGGCGTTGGAAGAAATTGCGCAGGCTTTGCAGGCAAAGCCTGATTTGGCTGACGCCTATGGTTTGCGAGCTCTGATCTATATGGATGGCAGTGATACAGCCGCTGCCGAAGAAAATTTTTTACATGCCTTAAAGCTGGCGCCGAATAACTCTGAGCTGAGCAATAATTATGGCTGGTTTTTATGTTTAAACGGCAGAGAAAAACAAGGCTTGGCGTATTTTGAAAAAGTATTAAAAGATCCGACTTATCCAACACCGGGAAAAGTTTACAATAACGCTGGTGTGTGCAGTCTCAAGCTCAAGGATGTAAAAAGTGCGGAAGCCTATTTTAAACAAGGCTTCAAAGAGCAGCCCGGTAATCCCTCCATTAACGCGAATCTGGCGAAAGTGTATTTTGATCGTGGCGAATACGAAAATGCGAAGTTTTATATTCAACGCGTGATTAAAGAAGATATTTTTGCTGCAGATGTTTTATGGTTAGCCATTAAGATTGAAAAGAAATTGGGTGATCAGGTGGCCGTTAATAGTTTAGGAACGCAGTTGCGTCGCCGCCACCCAAACTCTAAAGAGTTGATTGCTTTTCAACGCGGGGCGTTCGATGAGTGATACGAATGTTAATTCGTCCGATGGCGATCTGCGCGACATCGAATTAGAAAATGGTATCAAGCCGCAATTAAGTGTCGTATCAACGGCAGGTGGCTTGCTGGCAGCGGCTCGGATAGAGAAAAACTGGGCAATCCGTGATATTGCTGAGAAATTGAAATTGTCGCAGAAGCAAATTGTTGCGTTAGAAAACAATCAATTTGATTTGTTGCCTAAGATGGTAATTGTGCGCGGTTTTATTCGCTCTTATGCGAAATTATTGAAAATCGATGCGGAATCAATTTTAAGATTGCTGCCAGCAGATCAGCCAGATTTACCGTTGAGCGAAAATCTAAAACCGGCGCTCTCCACACCGTATATTGAGTCACGTTTATCATTGGTAGATCGACAAAATCAAAATCATCAGTACGTGTTTGGCGTGATTGTGCTGGCAGTTTTGATTGCCCTTTTTCTACTTCATCAAAAATTTGATTTTGTGAAGCAATTTCATGTATTGACCGGGCAAACAAATGTTGAATTGAATAAGCCCGTCAATGATGTTGCGGAAAATGTGATATCTGCAAGTGAGCAAGCAGCACAAGCCGATCAAGTCTTGGCACCTTTGTCCAGTGATGCTGGCTCTGTCGTTAGATCGGTAGAGCAAAGTGATACCGCCAGTACTGTGAATCCAGCAAGTACGAACCCCGCTAGTGTGAGCGCAGGTAGTGGTGACAAGGTAGCCAATCTCGTTAACGTGTCTGGCGACAAAAACTTGCCTGCTGCGACGGGAGTAAGTGCACCAAAGACTGTGCCTACGCCGCAAAAAAATCTGGCGGATGGCGCTGCTAGTGCAATCGAAGTCAGCAGTAAGCCTGTCAATTCGTTACCAGACGTAGTGACGGGGCAGACCGCTAACCCAGTTGCGGCGAATAGCGAAAAAGCCAACTTGCAAATTGTGTTTCAACAAGACTCGTGGATACAAATTAAATCGCAACGCGGCAATATCTTGACTTCGCACTTGGCAAAAGCCGGCACCCAGGAATTTTTCACTGTCAATGAGGTGTTGCAAGTGAGATTGGGAAATGCTCCTGGCGTGAAAGCGGTGTTACGTGGCGTAACACTGGATCTTGCTCCAGACAAAGGAAGCAATGTCGCCAACATTACGGTGCAGTGATCATACCGTGATCTGCTTGGAAAATCCTCACTGTTAGCAAAGGTATTCGAACCGGCGAACAGAATTGAGAAAAAGTAGGTAAATATAATTCGTATGACTTCGTTAATTCATCCAATTCAGTCTGGCGCTATGCCTCGGCGGCGTAGTCGCAGCGCGCTTGTAAGCCATGGTGAGCGTCAGGTAATCATCGGCGGCGATGCGCCGGTAGTCGTTCAATCCATGACGAATACAGACACGGCTGACGTTTTCGGTACCGCGATTCAAGTGAAAGAGTTGGCGCGTGCTGGCTCAGAATTGGTGCGTATTACTGTGAATAATGCCGAAGCGGCTGCCGCAGTGCCTGCGATTCGGGAGCAACTCGATAAGATGGGCATTGATGTCCCCTTGGTCGGCGATTTTCATTATAACGGTCATTATCTGCTGTGGCTAAACTGGAAACTGACTTTGGTGACGGTGGTCTTGATGCCGTTGATGGCGCTGTTGATACGCC
>OFRM01000270.1_pt1 | contig 23088 bp, 27 predicted proteins | sample 1543101 | NCBI WGS metagenome assembly OFRM01 (sample SAMN07774223, study PRJEB24372) | wastewater metagenome | isolation source: Exp Tend VB 0WW | collected 2016-02
AATTCACTGTTTGAATTACCCCATTTTTCTTTTAAAGATTTTGCTAGTGCTACCTCCTTCTGGATTTCTTCTTTATTAAAACCTGGTTCATTAATAAAATCTTCAGGCTTGGGTTGATAAAGAGTACGCTGTTTTTCAAACTTTTCATGCAAAGAATCAATGACGTGGTCTCGACGCATTGTCTCTTGTGAAATATTATCTAGTCCAAATCCTTCCATACCCATATATCTGTTACTGTAGCATAAAAATCTTATAGAAAAAGGTGGGTTTTATTTGTAACCACAAGGATTTGCCCTCTTACAGAGGCTGTATACCTTTTGGATATTTTATTCGCGTAGCTCTAAAATCTCTCAAAAGGTCTTGCGCTCGGGTCCCTATCCCGAGCTCACCCCTCCCTCGCCTGCTCGTTCGAAGATTTCAAAACCCGGACATATACAAAAATACCACCTCAAATTGAGGTGGTATTTTTGTATTGTGCGCCCTGAGGGATTTGAACCCCCGACCTTCGCTGTGTAAAAGCGCTGCTCTACCACTGAGCTAAGAGCGCATGCTCTTATTATTGTTTTGTGGTCACAATCACTAAGAATGTTTAGTAACCATGCCCCCTCGTAAGCGGAGCTTTCCGGGGGCACTGCACTCGGAAATACAAAAATGAATTTTTGATTTCGCTCGTTTGTGCCCCCGGTAGGAATCGAACCTACAATAACGGCTTAGAAGTCCGCAGTTATATCCATTTAACTACAGGGGCAGTCATGGGTCCTTCCTAATACCGAGGTTTCTTTACTGTACTATAGGAGCTCCATTTTGTGAAGATGACACCTGTCCTGTTCGAGCAGACACAGCATCTTCTGTCTTTTTGATAGATTGTTCTATTTTTTTGATTTGCCCTATATTGGTGTCGGGCCGAGGGACAACAGGTGCATCAAGATTTCTAGATGAAAGCACAAAAAAATAAGTAAAAACAACTATCTCAATAGTTATGATGAGGAGAAATGCACTTACAAATAATACCCAAAAGCGATGCGGGTTGATGCGCCCATCCTTCTTGTGTTTTACTCCTTGTTTTGGTTTTGATAAATGAAAATTCATATAATTTAAAAACTTAAAACTTCTATTGTAACAACCCCTTGCCATCCGACCTCCTTAGATATTACTGGCTTTGTTGTTTTAGGACCTGACAATGTACCAGCTGTCTCTATAGATGTTGTTTCTGCTTGCTCAGAAAACAAATACAGTCTCTTGAGCTTAACCTGAAACGGTTGATGTTCTAGTTGTGCAAAAAATGTTCGTAGCCCTAGATATGAACCCTTTGCTGTAGCCTCAATCAATAATTTAGGTTTTTCATTTTCTATCGGTGTCTGCACACTAGTAATCTCAAAACCAATACCATTTTTGGAGGCCAAGCCCTCAAGCGAAGAGAGTAATACTGGGAGAGAATCACTAGTAACAACATGCTTTTCGAGAATAGACAGTCGTTCTTGTAGCACTCGAAGTTCTTTGGCCTCATCTTCGAATGCTTTTTTATTTTTCTGGTACGACGCCAAACGTTCTTTGATCTCAGACACTCGAGTAGTTTTACTATTCGTCGTAGCAAAGAGAATACCAATGCCTATAATGGCAATAACACATCCGATTATAGAGATAGCGAGGACTAGTATGTGTTTTTTGAGGATGCTTTTCATATTTTCTTTATTTAAATGAAATAGTTAACTTAAAGGTACCATTTTTATTTTTAATAAAGTTTGAGACAGGGGAATCAACCAAGGCTACTTTTGGACTAGCCTCAAGAGATGTAATAAATGATTGAAGGATTTCCCGTGTTTGGACGACACCATAGACTTCAAGCAGTACTCCGTCATCAGTTGTAAACCGCGTCAGTGTTACTCCGGACGGTGCTACCGCTTTGACGAGATCAATATAACCTGTTGGCTCTATTGTTGGCGGTAGTGCAAGTTTTTCTTTTATGGTCTGAACTTTCGTCTCTAATGTAGATAGGTCGACATCTGTCGTAATCGATCCATCACGCTCCAGTATTTTTATTTGGGCGGTAGCAATATCAAATCGAGAATTTATAGTAATAAATGTCGGAATAAGTAAAATAGCCCCAACCGCAACTAATATAAGAAAAGCGATACTAGCTGCTTGAGCCATACGAATACCACGGATCCGTTCAATACTCTTTTTTTCTTTGTATGGGAGAAGATTAATCATAAATATAGTCAGCAAGTGCTAGGCCTATAGCTGTAACATAACTCATAGACACTTCTCGTTTCATACTTGGGATAGTATCGTCGAGAGAAAAACAGTTTTTCCATGGATCTACCTGGATAACCTTGAGCCTCAAACTAGCACTCAAGTATTCATCGAGACCGGTCAGGTTGCTGTGACCGCCACAAAGATAAATAGTATCAATAGCAGGAAATCCTCCAAACTGGTTCTTCTTTTCATGCCAGTACATGTATCGACGATTTATCTCATCTTTAAGAACAGAGATACCATTAGCCAAGACTGAAAATACGTCTTTGTGCTCTCCAAGCATTGCGAGGCCATGCTCTCGTTTCAATTTTTCAGCCTCAGGAATAGAGAGTTGCAACTCTTTTGAAAGCATCTGCGTGAGCATCGTACCTCCAAAGTCTAAAGTGGCAGTAACCATAGCTGTTCGATTGGTCACAATAGTGATCCCGGTACGGTTGGCACCAAAGTCTACAATCATACAAGAGCCTGTATCTTCTGGGTCGAGTACTGCCCGAGCAATAGCCTGTCCTTCGAGTTCAAAACTTACAGGGATAATCCCAGCTGAACTAAATGCATTAAAATAATTTGTGGTGACAGCTTCGGGAAGCGCTACTACTTGCACAACAATAGTTTTTTCCGATGTACTAAGAATATGATAATCAAATACTGTTTCAATAGCCTTAAGCGGGATGTTGTCTTCAATTAAGAACTCTATAGCACCACGGATATCTTTGCTTGAAGAAATATCAAGAGATAGTGTAAACGAATACACTTGAGATTCTGGGATGGAAATACGAGCATACTTTAGCTTGTGCTCTTTCTTACATTCTTTTAAAAATGCAATCAGTTTTTCGGCGTCCAAGATCTTTCCGCCCTTCATACACCCTTCGGGGATAGCACTTTCAGCAAATTGTTTTGGCATCAATCCATGTCGTTGTATTTCAAAAGACATGAACCTCATCGTCACATCAGAAAAATCTAGTCCGACCGTTGGAACAGTCAGTAATGCTGGAGTCGGAAACAATCGATTGAAAATATTCATCCCGTTAGAAGCAGGTCGCGGTCACCGCAATATCCACTTTGGTTATTTTTTTAATACCTGTTTCAACCATGTTTATTATTTTTATTCCGCGACCGCGGCTTCTAACGGGATTCACTCCTCTTAGTATACGAAATTGTCAGACATAACACTACAACAACAGATAAAAATTATCGCACACGAGAGCCAGGAGCAACATCTCTCTCTGGCACAAGAAATACTGGTTCTCCATCAACTCCGTCTACTGCCATAAGCATACCCTGAGACTCGAGTCCCATCATCTTTCGTGGCGCTAAGTTAATGACAAACAACATCTTCTTTCCAATAAGAGTTTCAGGTTCATACCATTTTTTTATACCAGAGAGTATTTGTCTCGGGGAGCCTTCACCAAAATCAAGCATAAAACGAATAAGCTTTTCTGAGCCTTCTACAGCTTCAGCCGAAATCACTACACCGATACGTGCTTCGAGTTTACTAAACTCCTCTATGGTGAGATAGTTAGGTTTCTCAACTATTGGCTCTACTGTTGGTTGTGTTGTTTCTTCCATATATAAGCAGTCTATAGATAGATAGAATTTTTGCAATAAAAAAGCCTGCTGTGTGTAACAGCAGGCTGTAGTGTGTCGCATGTTTTATTGGAAGCTTAAGACCTTTGTTTTGAATAAATAATGATTACTTCAATAACGAAGATCAGATATTTCCTCAAACCATGGACGGCCCTTAATACGGGCTGATAGTTTTTGTAATGTGTTTGCAATTACAAGCCAAAGAACTTTAGGCCGATCTGTACAAATCAGCTTAATAAATATAATTACAATTTCACATTACGGTTGAGGTCCTAGGTTGTCCCGAAGTTACCCTAAAAACCTACATCGAAATTAAAACAACCGTGGCACATGAATTTTGAGTCTAAGATCCAGACACCATCGAGTGAACCTGCCCTACAAACGTACGTGCCTTTTTCATAATCATCTACTTACTATTTTCCAACAGTTTAGACGCGAAACTAGTGAAGGTGAAAGGCTTCGGATTGATACTACACTATTTTTTCTGTTTATCAAGAAAGCGCTGAAGAATGATAGCCGCGGCACTATCATCCCGATCCCCCTTTTTGGTTTGATATCGATGTGCTTCGACAGAAGAAAAGTCTTCTCGGACAAAAAATACCGGCTTTGTTGTTTTTTCTTCAATTTTTTTACCTAAGGCTTGAACTCTTTCAGCTATATCGTTGCCCTGCCCATTACTAGCCAAAGATTGCCCTATAACGAACCCTTGTATTTCCTCTTCTTTAATAAGCGCCTGGAGATACTCAAGTAAATCATCGGTCGGCACTATTTCTCTAGGGAAGGCAAATGAGCCGTCATCGCTCGAAAGAGCAATCCCCACCTTCTTAGTGCCATAATCAATACCAACATATTTCATATCTAGTAGCCTACCACACGCATTGAAAAAAGAGACATCTTGTGGTACATTCGTGCAGTTCCCTACAAAGAGAATACACGGAGGTGTCGCATAGTGGTTTAGTGCACCTGTCTTGAAAACAGGAGTACCGCAAGGTACCGGGAGTTCGAATCCCCCCACCTCCGCAATAGAGAACAATATTATTACATCTCTATTTAATTAATAATATTTTTATATGAATAATAAAATGAAAGGGTTCATGGATTTTATTAGAAACCAAGGAGTTGTTGGTCTTGCTGTTGGATTTATCCTCGGTGGAGCTGTTTCAAAAATGGTTACTTCTTTGGTGGACAACATTGTCAACCCATTGGTTGGGGCACTCCTAGGAAAAGTTGATCTCGCTGATAAGGCTGCAACTCTTGGTTCTGTTTCGCTAAAATACGGGGCATTTATTTCTACTCTTGTGGATTTTGTTATTATCGCTGCTGTTGTGTACTTCGGAGTTAAAGCTCTAGGGCTCGACAAGCTTGATAAAAAAGCAGAATAAATAGTTATTCTTTATAAAAACCTCGAGATAAACTCGGGGTTTTTATGTTACAATTTATTGGTATGCAACCTCTCTCATGGACCACAATGGAGTTTGAAAAAAAGGATCGTCACCCTGACTGGATTTGGACTGTTGGGTTAGTCGCCGTATTGGCCGCAACTGTTTCTTTTTTCTATGGCAACATTTTCTTTGGTATCTTCCTCGTTATTGCTGGAGCGGTGACCATCATCTATGCCCTCAAACACCCAAAAGAGCTTTCTGTTGTCATAAATGAAAGTGGTGTATCTATAAATGAAGATCTTATAGAATACAAAAATATCACAAGCTTCTGGCTTGACGAAAGCGGGAAAGAAGCTAAGCTGTTACTGCTCGTCAAAACTTCTTTTGTACCTACACTCTCCCTCCCGCTTGTTGGGGTAAGTAGTAGCCAAGTGCGTGAAGCTCTACTGCCTCACACAAAAGAAGAAGAGATGCGCGAATCCCGAAGCATCGCTCTCTTTGATCGCATCGGATTCTAATTTTTTAATCTAAATATTGCTCTCGTCGTTCAATGGATAGGACTTAACTTTGCGGAAGTTATGATGTAGGTTCGATTCCTACCGAGAGCACAATATAAAAAGCCCCGTTTGGGGCTTTTTATATTGTGCTCTCGAGCACGACAACTGCTTGTCGTGTGTGCAGGAATCGAACGACGGAGTCATGTTTCTCAGCAGAGAAACAGACGAGTCGGTGCCTAGCCCGAACTCTGTGACTAACAGAGTGAGAGGCGAAGGAGATAAACGAAGTGGTCCTACCGAGAGGACAAGTGTGTCTCAGAGAAAGCGTGATTTCTCTTGAACAAACGCAAACTCTCGGAAAGATTTTCTTACCGAGAGGACCATATAAAAAAGCACCGCTAGGCGCTTTAAAGGTATTAAGATATATACCCTTTCCCAAATAAGAAAAGGAAAGTTAATAGCAAAATGATTCGTAAAAATATAACTACTATTTTTTTGTTTATAGTCATAAAAAACAATTTGGTTTTATACTATCTCTACAGAAAAATAAAGTCAAACGCCTTATTTCTATGAACTTTCTTTTTTCTTTGTAAGAAGAAACGAAGTTATCATTGCTGCCAACAAAACCCCAAGGGCTGCCATAGCCATGTCTTTGGAAGAGTCCCAGAAATCTCCTTGCGCTCCGAGGAATAGATACGAGAGTTTTGAGCTTGCGAACAAACGAGTCATGTACTCGATAACTTCATAGGCGGCAGAAGCTCCAAAGACGATTACTACTGGTAAAAATATTGGAGAAATTTACGCCGAGTAACTATTTTAAAGATTTCATATAGTGGATAGAACATGAGAAAGCCAAAAGCAAAATGAGTAAGTCGATCAAACATGTTTCTGCTAGTATTGAACCATTCTCCAAGAGTGAACCCGAACGGAACCTTAGCGACACTATAATGAGCCTGAACAATTGGAAGAACAAAAAGAAGAGCTACTAGAGTATAGGATAAGTTGGAAAATTTAAACTTTTTACCAATAAAAAATGTAGCTGGAATACCAATAAATACCGGCAATATTTCTAAAAACCAATCTCCGTAGGCATACGGCTGAACTGCCGACCATAGTATAGCTATGCAGAAAATAATAAGAAGGATTTTTTGGTATCGTGTCATAAAAAACTATTTAACCCCTACCCACCCTTTCAGCTCCTCATACTTCACTTCCCCACAGAGCCATTTCTTACTTTGGTCATTATAATAAAATGGCAAACCTCCACAGTTATCATCAGTGTCCCACTGCTTTACCATCTCCATGTTTTCTTTGTTGTGCCAGACTTCCTTGCGAATGATTTTTACGTCAGGAAATTCCTTCATGAGTTTATCAGTCAACTTAAGCATCTTTTGGCAATGCGGGCATTCTTCTCCATAAAATTCGTATAACATAGTGAGTTTGTAAAGTTAAAAGTTATAAAGTCCTTAAAGTATAACAAAAAAACACCGGAAGGTGTTTTTTTGTTATCTTTCTAAGCGAGAGAGGTCGGTATTATTTGCGCACCGAGGACCTGTTTGAGCAGAGCGAGTTCCGCAGGAAGCAAGTGATATCGACCTCTCGAGCGACTACTTAGTTTCTTTCGCAGTTCGAGCAAGAAGACTCTTCTTTCGAGCGGCTGTGTTCTTTTTGAGAACACCTTTCTTAACAGCTTTGTCGATAGCAGCGTAACCGGCAGATATAGACGCATTAGCATCTTTCCATTTCTTAGCTACAGCAAGCTTCTGGGTTCCTTTGATAGCTTCTTTTACTAGCTTTTTTGTTCGGTCATTTACCGCCTTCTTTTTAAGTGAAGATCGGAGGGCCTTTTTTGCATTTCTGGTGATTGGCATATGTGGGGCTACTATAGCAATAAAGGCTCAAAATGACAATAGTTCAATGTCGAATGGTTACAAAATGGTTCACAGAGACCTTATTTGGTATGATACGACTATGATTGCCCGCATTACTGGCCTCGTCCAGGAACAAACTGATAAAGAAGTCATCCTAGATGTTGGCGGTATTGGCTACTCACTTTCTACCCCACCGATGATAACGACAATAGGCCAAACTATGACCCTTTATACCCACCTCGTCATCAAAGATGACGCTCACGAGCTCTACGGCTTTCAAACCCCTGAAGAAAAAAGTTTGTTTAAAATACTTATCAGTGTCAGCGGTGTTGGACCAAAGACTGCGCTCCAGATGCTCACTCTCTATACATTGCCCGACTTGGTCCGTATTATTAAAACAGGTGACTCCAAAGCTATTGCTCTGGTTCCCGGTATCGGCAAGAAAACGTCTGAGAAAGTAGTGATAGATCTCAAGGATAAGGTTGAGGGGTTCGCTGTGTCAGAGCACAGAGCAAGTACCGACCTCGTCGAAGCGCTCCTCTCTCTTGGATACAAAGACGCTCAAATCAGACCAGTGGTTGGAGAAATAGATGCGACCCTGCCTATCGAAAAACAAATTACGGAAGCCCTGAAAAGAGTCCAGAAATAGCAAACTCTCTGCTTGTGGCAGAGAGTTGTTTGGCGTACAAATTAAGCTTTATTCGTAGGAACTTAATTTGTTTTAAGGTTATTTACCTTGGTCATAGGCTGAAAGTTTTAATGTGAAATCGCACCTTCTTTTGTTTCTTTCCCCCTGAGGTTTGGAGGTTACAATTCTGACTTGCATTATAGTAAAAACAATACAAAATACAAGCATGCCCGAACTTCCTGAAGTCCAAACCACTGTCGACGGTATTAACCGTCGCTGTAAGGGGCAAATCATACACGCGGTCTGGACCGATCTGGCTGTGCCTTCCCCTATCAAACAATTTCAGGGAACATTTAAAGATCTCTCTTTTTATAAAAAAGCTACAAAACATATTGTTGGTGCAAAAATAATGAAAGCTGAGCGTCGAGCCAAAAATATTTTGATTCACTTAAATAATGGTTCCACCATTTTAGTGCATATGAAAATGACAGGACATATGATGTATGGGGCTTATGATTACAATAAAAAAGAAAACGGGTGGGTTGTTCATAAAAACGAAAAGAATACCGCACTACGAGATCCCTATAATAGATTTATTCATGTTGTTTTTTCTATGAGCGAAGGCAAGCACTTGGTTCTTTCCGATGTTCGAAAGTTTGCCAAGGTAACACTTATAAAAACCGGTGAACTATTTGAATCTATTCACCTCAAAAACCACGGCCCGGAACCTCTTAACAAAAACTTTAGTTTGGAAGATTTCAAAAATAGAGTTTCCAAAAAGAAAAATACCCCTATAAAACAAGCTTTACTTGACCACACTGTAGTTGCAGGAGTTGGAAACATTTATGGAGATGAACTTCTTTGGGAGTCCAACGTTCATCCTCTCAGAGCCGTAAAAACCATATCTAATAAAGAGTTTGCCTTGATGTATAAGGCTATGAAAAACGTCTTGCAAAGAGGTATAGACTTTGGTGGTGACTCAATGAGCGACTATCGAGATATAGACGGTAAAAGAGGGCGCTTTCAAAATGACCACAATGCTTATCGTCTTACAGGCACCACTTGCAAGAAAAAAGGATGTAAGGGAAAAATAAAGAGAATAGTAATAGGAGCCCGCAGTGCCCATTTTTGTGATACTCACCAAACGTAGTCTTAGAAGTGCTTTTGTTCCGAGAAAACCTTCGGAGGCGTGACTGACGCCGTAGAGAGAAAATATTTAGCAAAATATTTTTGTGTTTTCACAGGAGCAAAACACTGTAAAGATGATAAACTAGAACTATATGGGAGAATTCAAATGGTTTATCTATGCGTTCATCGGATTGTGGATCCTTTGGCTTATTACCGGCGGACCAAGTCGTTATGAAAATCGTTCTCGGCAACTACTCGAGCAACCAGCACCTATCGAAGGTGGGCGCCCTTATTCTATTGATGAATTAAAAAATCGATAATTTATTTATCGAGTATCCGAAACAGGGCTACTCCTCCTGCTACTGAAACGTTTAAAGATTCCTTTTCTCCTTTCATCGGTATTTCGACCACAACATCCACTATATCAAGGATCTCTTTTGGTAAGCCATCAACTTCGTTTCCGAGAATAAAAATCATCTTATCTGCTTTCTCTACAGATTTATAATCCACAGCAGTTGCTGATTGTTCTATGGCAACCACTTTGTATCCCTCTTCTTTACACTGTTGTATTAAACTTTTTGCATCAATATATTGTTCCCACAAAATAGTCTGCTCGGCACCAAGTGCTGTTTTTGCAATATCAGTACGAGCTCGCCCGAAACGATCAATAGGGCTTGGAGTAATGGAACTCAGATATATTTTCGAAATACCGACTGCATCCGCAGTACGAAAAAGAGACCCGACATTTTGCGCACTACGGATATCGTGAAGTACGAGTATTGCTTGCATATGGTGCCCATGGTATAGTTTTTTTGCAATTTTGCAACGATTCTTTTTGCTTAAAAAGCGCTTATAGCTCAGCTGGTAGAGCAGCTCCCTCTTAAGGAGACGGTCGCAGGTTCGAATCCTGCTAAGCGCACAATATAAAAATCCCCTTGATGGGGATTTTTATATTGTGCGCTTAGAGCGAGACAACTACTTGTCTCGCGTCAGGATGAGAACGACGGAGTCATGTTTATCAGCAGAGAAACAGACGAGTCGGTGCCTAACCCGAACTGTGCGACTGGCACAGTGAGAGGTGAAGGAGAATTCTACCATTGCCGAAACAGCTCTCTCGCGGTATCTTTATAGGTATGAAGACCAAAAAATTAATTCCATGGATTATCACTGTGCTTGTTCTGGGCGGATTTATTTCTCTCCTTGTAGTTCAAGCACAAAAGCCGGGTAAGTACGATACTTTTGCTCAATGCCTAGAAGAAAAAGGTGCCAAGTTTTATGGCGCTTTCTGGTGCCCACATTGCCAAGCAACAAAAGCATTGTTCGGCAGATCAGCCAAGCTTCTCCCTTATATAGAATGTTCTACTCCAGACGGTAAAAGCCAGCTCCCTATCTGTACAGAAAAAGATATCAAAGGCTATCCTACCTGGGTCTTTGCTGATGAGTCACGACTAACAGGAGAGCAGTCCTTAGAAGCACTATCAGAAAAAACCGCTTGCCCGCTAGAATAATATGTTCACAACACTCTTGGCTCTCGGTACTATTGGTATCCAACTAGCTACAGTAGTCTTCGTTGTTCTATGGATACAAAAGTCCCCATTACTTAAAAAAATATATCCTCATATTCCGCTCATTCTTGGTGCCCTATTTGTTTCCTCTGTACTCGGAAGCCTGATCTATGAATATAGCCTCGGGTATGAACCGTGCATTCTATGTTGGTACCAACGTATTGCTATTTTTGGTATTGCCATTTTGTCTTTGACTGGAAATATCTTGAGCAACAAAGTACTACAAAAACAAATACTTATTTTTTCTGTTCTTGGGTTAGTAGTTGCAGTTCTGCACAACTATATTGATATCATACCGAACGGACCAGATATCTGCGGGTCTGGACCAAGCTGCCTAAAGAGATACGCCCATGAATTTGGATATATCACTATACCGATGATGTCTTTTACGGTACTCCTCGCAGGGACAGTCTTGGCTCTGTTTGCTAAAAAATATTCCCCTAGCTCCGAAGAATAACTTTCTCAATAGCCACATCAAGTGCAAAGCCTTTTTGCCATGCTTGTTTATGAGCTTTCATTAGTGCGGTATATATTGTTTTATAGGTACCCCCTCTGGCTCCTGACTTTTCTATTAAATCGCGGAGTTTCCAATATAAAATAACGATCAAGGCTTCTGGAGCATGCTCAGTACGGGCGATTCTATAAGCGAGCCATCGGTCTTTTTTATTTGGCGCTGTTATAGCATTTGTAACAGAGAAGATAGTGTTTGGTTTGGCTGGTTGTTTGATACCCTTATCATGAAAAATAGTCCCTCCTTCTTTTTCTATTGTTTTTATCAACGAGGCAACAAGAGTGCGTTCTTCTAAAATAAATACGGTTGGGCTTAGTACTAGTTTTTGTAGCAACTCTTTTGTTAACTGATCAGCATACTGTTCAAGAAGATATCTACCATGAACAACCGGCACTGAAGTAGAGAAAAGTGATGGATATACATATTGTTCAAGCTCTATAATAGTACTCATCATATCGTCAAGAGCAATTGCTTCAACAGTATAGCCTTTTAAGAGGTTCTCTCTTTTATCTGCCCTTGCTTTGGTATCGTCCCCAATAATAATAGTGAGCATACGCCTTACATGATTTTAGGAACAGACGTCTTGTACTCTTTATATGGCTGTCCATATCGATCCTCTAAGATTGATTCATGTTTTCTAAAAAAGATATTTGAGATGAGATATGCGCCTCCAGCTGTCACAAAGAGTATCGCTGTACCACTAGCAAATGCATATCCTGCCACCAAAATAACAAGGCCGAGCTGTGTAGGATTTCGAAGGTATCGATATGGCCCTCTATTAAATTGGGCTTGTCCTGTTTGTTCTTTAACAATTTCAAAACGTCGAGAAGTCAGCTGAGCCCAAACTATGAGAGCTGGACCTACCCCGAAACAGAGGATCGCAAATAGGCGAGCGTGAGGTACAGAAAATTGCATAGGAAAAAAGAGCCCCAAAAATAACCCTAATAAACAAAGCAGGAAATAGGCTAAATATGACTGGGCTAGTACTCGGTGGACAGATTGTTTCAGTAATTGTTCCATATATCTCTTATTGTATCACTACTTTAGTTCGTCTAGACGATCCGCTTGCGCAGTAGAAACAAGTAACGGAACAGGGGTACTATGAAGTGGTATTGGTGAGTGATCTATAACTCCAATCATCGCGCCGACAATAATAGCTCGTACTTCTTCTGCCACACCCTCTCCCACCTCATAAACAAGCTCATCGTGAACCTGAAGCACCAAGTGAGCATCTTTTCTCAAACCTTTTTTTGTTAATGCTTCATCAATATGAATAATGGCGATCTTAATAATATCAGCCGCTGTCCCTTGGAGTGGAGCGTTCGAGGCCATACGTTCAGCAAATGCTCGCAAAAACGGAGCCGGAGATGTAATAGTCGGAAAATACCGACGTCTTCCAAATGCAGTTTCGGTATATCTATGTTCTTTGGCAAAATCTCTAGTTCCATCGAGATAACCCTTGATGGTTGGAAAGGCTTCAAAATATTCAGTGTAAAATTTCTGTGTCTCCTCTTTAGTTGTACCCAGATTTTTCTGAAGTGCCTGTACTCCCATACCGTAAATAATACCGAAGTTGATCACCTTTGCTCGTCGTCGCATATCGGGAGTGACTTCGTTCTGCGGAACACCAAAGACCAATGATGCTACTGAAGCATGTATATCGTTGCCTTGTTCAAATGACTCTACAAGTCGAGCATCGGCAGAAAGCATAGCCAAAACACGAAGCTCAATCTGAGAGTAATCGCACCCTATAAACACAAACCCTTTGGGTGCCATAAATCCATGGCGAACCGCCTTGCCCCACTCTCCGCTCGCAGGGAGAGTCTGCATATTGGGGTCAGCCGAAGAAAAGCGACCAGTTGTTGTACCGTGCTGAAGAAATTTTGCATGGATTCTCCCATCTTCTTTTGTATGACTAAGGATACTTTCAACATAAGTCGAAAGTATCTTTTGTATTTCTCGCTGTTCTAAAATAAGTGCAATAACAGGATGTTCATCTCGAAGTGTTTCGAGTGTTTCTGCATTTGTCGTAAATGCTCCACTATCTTTACGCTTCCCTTTTGTCTTTAGTCCTAGTGTGTCAAAAAGAAGTGTTGAGAGTTGCTTTGGTGAATTCAGATTTATACTGACACCAACAAGAGCTTCTACTTCTTTTTCTATCTCCCTCAAACGTTTCTCTATTTTGACTCTCATTTCAAGAAAATGTTTTGTATCAACGAGAATCCCGTGCTCTTCCATTGCCTTCACCAATGGGATAAGGGGCTCCTCAATTTTGGTAAATACCTCCACAAGGTTTCTTTTTTTAAGCTCCTCTTGAATAGTTTTCCAAGCTTCTAAAAGAGTACTGGCTTTTGTTTTTTGTAAGATAGTTTCATATGTTGGATTAGTATTTTCTGAATACAAGACCCAAAGCGCAACCGCTGTTTTTTGAAACAACTCTTGATCTATTTCTTCTTGCTCCACTTCTTCTTCTGTTATAGAAAAAATACTTTTGATACGATGGCCCAGACTTCTAAATTCATAATGCTCAAATAACGCAAGAAGCCTTTTTGTATCAACAGAGTCCACATACGAATACTCACTTGGAAGCACATAAGAAACTGGTGCGTCACGACGGATTGTAGCCAAGGTCTTTGAAAAAAATGCGTCCTCTTTATGTTCTTCTAAAATACCAACCATGCGCTCTGAGACCCCGGCTTTTACAACAGCGGTTCTGTCCTTTTCTATGGCACTGTATAAGCCTTCGATAGATCCAAACGCGGTCAGGATGGTAGTTGCGGTCTTCTCCCCGATACCAGGCACTCCAATGATATTGTCCGATGCGTCACCTCGAAGCCCTTTATAATCAACGAGCTGTAGTGGCCCAAAGCCAAATCGAGCCCTAACTGCTTCCTCATCATATATAACAGTATCATTCAATCCTTTTTTAAGAGTAAATACTTTGACCTTATCGCCTTCAATGAGTTGCATCGTATCCATATCTCCTGAAGCAATGATGATTGTGAGATCTGGCTCTCCTTTATATTTCTCTACAAGAGTCCCGATAATGTCATCAGCCTCAAAACCTTCAGCATCTAAGACTGGTATTCCAAATGCTTCAAACAGCCCTCTAGCGCTTTCGAGCTGTACCACCAAGGCGTCTTCTGTTTTAGCTCGACCTGCTTTATAGGCACCATACACTTGATGACGAAATGTTGGTTTTGGAAGATCAAATGCCGCTACAATATAGTCCGGCTTAAATGTCTCGATAATTTTCAGCGTCATAGTCGTAACACCATAGAGTGCTCCGGTCGGCTCTCCGGCACTATTACTAAAAGAAGGGAGCGCATGATAGGCACGATGAATAATCGCATGAGCGTCGAGTATTACCAGTGTTTTTTGTTTTGTATTAGTGCTCTTTTTCATATAACATTGGGCCTTCAATAGTACGAGACTCTTTCGTGTGAGTAAGGGTAAACATAGAAACTGCTTTTCCTTTGAGCGCTGTAGGCAATCTCTCTGGCCATTCGATAATAATAAGATTTTTTGGTTCTGTGAGTAATTTTGAAAAACCAAGTGGTATAAGTTCTTCTTCTGAGTCGATACGGTATGCATCGATATGCACTAGTGTAGTGAAATCTCCCTTCGTTGGTGTATACCATTTGGCAATAACAAAAGTCGGACTCACGACCGTCTCAGTAACTCCGAGCTCTTTTGCTAATGCCTTAGCCAAGGATGTCTTACCCGCTCCAAGAGGGCCAGAAAGCGCTAAGAGCGTCGCTTGTTCCGATGAGGGAACCAGGAAAGATAGTACTTCCTTTGCAACACTCTCGAGCTGTGTTTCTGTAAAATCCATCTTCATATAGAAAGGATTCTAACACAAAAGCCCGAACCTTGAGGGTTCGGGCTTTTGTTATATAGAAGGGAGAGTATTAGTCTCGCTTTTTATACATCTGTCGTCCAAGGACGATGAGAGCAAGGATAACTAAAATGAGAAGTAGCCATCCAAGAAGTGTATTAGGGAAGAAAGAAGAGATACCGAAGGCGCTAGCACCGAGCACATTTGGACAGTCATTTGAAACAGTCACAAGTGAGTAAGCGATGGCATCTTCCTGAGCACGAGAGATAGTGTTTGTGTACACCACTGTTGCTGTAGTCACCGCGAGGTTACCAACAACTGCAGTATTGTTTACACGAGCACGTACTTGTACAGTACCTTGTTCTCCTGGACGCACATCGCCTAGAGCGATAGTTACTGTTCGGTCAACAACTTCATAGTCACCTCGAGAACTATTTATAAATGTTAGTTCTTTTGGATGAGCAATACGAAGCACTGTATTTTGAAGTGTCTGACCAGAAATGTTTCGGTAGGTAACGGTGTAATCCATTTCCCCTGCGATACACATTCGGTCGTACACATTTTCAACACGGAGTTCAAGGAGAGATGGTGTACTTTTTGTAACAACCACATCTCGATTTACCACCTTCGTAATAACTGTTGGAGGATTTACCACTACTGTGTTTTTCACAGTCTGGAATCGTTCAATACTACCGTATGCTGTACCATTTTGATTTTGTACTACAGTACGATAATAATACACACCGCCTGGAACAAATCCGTACACAGTATCACTGATAGGGGTACTGGTGTTGTTTGTTACAGATTGTGCTGTTGTACGAGATCCAAGATTTCCACTTGTTCCCCATTCAAACCATGCAGTCGTTGCGTATGTACTGTTTGGAACAGCAACACCGTTAAGACGTGCAGATGTTTGAGCAGGAGTTGCAAGTGTTGTTACTGCTTGTGGCGCAATGTTACTAATAATGACTTGGTTATATTCACTGTCATCATTATAAGTAGAACACCCTGGATCGTTTGGATAGTCTGTTCGAAGATCGCCATCGTTATCTTGTCCATCGTTACATTGGTAAGTGTATGTTTGATTTGGAATAACATTTACAAATGTAGAACGAGTTAAGCTCTGACCATTACGTACACCTTGGATCACATAGTTTCGTGAACTATATATGGGACCAAAAGATCCTGAGCCATCAACTGGGTATGTTACTCCGTCGATTGTGACATAATCACAACCAGTGGTATTCCAATAAAGAGTTGTATAGCCACCAGAAGTTACACTAGTTGGTGAAGCATAAAAGCTATCAATGACACATTGACCACCATTGTTTTGATCATACTCGTCATTATCGGTAGCAGATGAACACCCTGGATCGTTTGGATAGTCTGTTCGAAGATCGCCATCGTTATCTTGTCCATCGTTACATTGGTAGGTTGTTGTTACAACATCATTTCCAACCTGGAAAAAGGCGACAAGAACTCCTTGCTCACCTGGATTAACAGTTCCAATATTGAAACCTGTTCCAAATAGTGCCCCTGCATCAATAGAACGAGTCCCACTTGTTGCACTTGGATACCATTTTCCTGAACCAGGAATATATGACACTGTTTGAGAACTTGAGATAGACAATGATGCACTGCCTGTAGCTCGGGGTCCTGAGAGTGATGCTACTCCACCGGTAAATGACACAGAAGTAGTCGCTCCAGAAGACTGGGGCTTCATACCTAGAGTTGTTCCTTGTGAAGCAGTATTACTCGTATTCTTATAATAAATATGCACAGCGACTACATCTCCTGCTTGTGCAGTAGTAGAACTTCTCCAACACCCATCAATCGTACCGTAGTTACAGGCTGAATGAGTTGAGTTGGTAATAGTTATAGTCGGCATTGCGCCTGGATTGTTGAACTCTGATGCAGCAGAAACAGGGCTCGCTATAAGAGCGATTCCAAATATTGCGGCAAGAGTTGTATAAATAAAGTTTTTCATATAGTTTTTTCTCATCTCTTTCTTCTTAATTCGACTGTGATAATATAACAGATTATTAATGTTTTGTCAATATCACTCTACAGAGCCCTATTCGAGGATAAGACTCTAAAGAATAAAAGGGTGGCGGTTTTAATTGCCACCCTTAATTTTTTTACGAAAGCATCAAATCAGAAAACGTTGCTGTAGATCAGTCCACCAGTTACCAAGTTAGGAGTTGAACTCACGCCTGATAACCTGAAATTTTGGTCTCCACTTCCCTGGAAGTCTCTAACAGTAGTGTTGAAGTTGTTGTTATACCTTATTGTTTGGTTTTGACCTCTGTTATTACCAAACAAAGCATCTATTCCTCTCACAATGTAGGTTCCAGCAACATGACCACCTGTATTGGCAAGTAGTTGACCACCGAACGTCTGTCCAAAAGGGGTCTTTTCTTCATCAACATACACAACATTTTGTTGCGGTTGTGTATACATCGCCGTTACTGGTTGTGTATACATAGTCGGCGGTGGAGCAACAGTATTAACCTGATTCATTCCCCCAGTATTACAGCACTGTTTTGAGTTCTGCATTTCGATTAATATCTTCGACTGCATCTGCTCGAATGTCATCGCATCGTACAATGCCATTCGATAATCCATACGCCCCTCATCATAAACAACCTTGCCAGCCCTCCAGGAAAGTTCCTGGTTTTGGGTGGGGTTAGAATTAGTGTTTAAACTAATGTTTATACCGGGTGTGTTTGGTGTTACTGTTGTTGCCGGAGTTGCTGGTTTATTATTACCAACATATGCAGGCACTTCAGGCTTCGTAGGGCCAGGACCGAATGCAGTCAAGTTCCCACATGAAAACGAAATCCAATACATACCAGTTGCGGTATGAAAGAATCCTTTTTCGCCAGGGTAGGCTTTCCTGGTTATCCAGGTCCCATCAGTTGTAACGGTATATACATCAGCGTCTGCAGGAAAAGATACTACTGTTGAGTTAGCAACCGCCGAAGCGATTGTTGGCTCTTTCAGTTGATCTTTTACAAACGGAGCCACCTGGTTGTCCAGGTATGACTGAAGTTTTACATTGGATTTTTTTTCAAAATCCGCAGCACGTCGGCCGGCCAGGAAGTCTTCCCAGTCGTCACCTGTAAATGAGCCGTAATGATCCTTTTTGAGAATTCCACTTTTGGTTTGAGCTTTCGTATTTATGACAAACATAGTTGCCAATAAAAAAAGAACAGTGATCTTTTTCATAAAACGTATTTTTAAGAGTTAAAAATTTTTTTGAAGCAAAATTGATTTCCTAAATATCATAGCACAAAGCAATACTTTTGTCAATCACCCTACATCACCCTCTTTTATTGGTGCAAAAACACCAGAATTTGACGATTTTAGGATATACTCTATAAACAATGGTCCATTTTGATGAAGAAGAACAACAAAAACGTCTCTCTGAACTTCGTGATGGAGAAGAGGAAAGTTTAATTGCTGGATTGGCACAAAGTTCTTATGGTATTAACTACGTAGACCTCTCGGCCCAAGCTATCGACAACGATGCTATTCGCCTGCTTACTGAAGATGAAGCCCGTTCTCTTGATGTGGGTCCGTATAAACTCATCGGCAAAAAATTATTACTCGCTGTGCGCTCTCCTGTCGCTGTCGGCGCATTAAAAGCAAAAGAGATGCTTGAAGCAAAGGGCTTTGTGGTGACATTTGTTATGGCCAGCCACAAAAGTATTCAAAAAGTCTGGAGTCGCTACCAAGACCTATCTTTTGCTACCACAAGTCGTAGTGGCGGACTTGATGTTGCCCCTGATGTCTTGAAAGAGCTCAGTCAACAAATCAAAACTACTGACGACGCTATCCGAGAAATAGAAAAAGCTATAAACGAAAAAGATGCCAAGCAACACATCTCTCGTATTTTGGAAATTATTCTTGGTGCTGGTATTGGTATCGGCGCTTCAGACGTGCATATAGAACCGATGGAAGAAAAAGTGGAGCTTCGTTTCCGACTCGACGGGGTACTTCGCATCATTACCCATTTTGACTTTGATACTTATAAACATATCAACACTCGCATCAAACTGCTCTCTGGTCTCAAGTTGACCATTGCCAGCAATCCGCAAGATGGGCGCTTCAGTGCTTTCTTGCCTGATATAGGGAACGAAAAAGAAATAGAGATCTCTTTCCGTACTTCGATGATCCCTGGTGCCTATGGCGAAAGCATCGTGCTTCGTATCCTTAATCCAAAGAGCATCTCTGTGAAGCTCGATGAGCTTGGTATTTCGGCTCCACTTTATACCCTCTTTACAGGACAAATCAAAAAACCCAACGGTATGATCCTCCTCACCGGACCAACAGGCTCTGGTAAGACAACTACTCTCTATGCGTTCCTCCAACAAATTTATTCTCCGGAGAAAAAAATTATCACTATTGAAGACCCTATCGAATATCACTTAGCTGGTATTACTCAAACACAAACTGATCATAAGAAAGGCTACACATTCTTAGAAGGACTTCGTAGTGCGCTTCGGCAAGACCCAGACGTCATCATGGTCGGAGAAATCCGAGATCCAGAGACCGCAAAGATAGCTGTTGAATCAGCGCTTACTGGCCACATGGTCTTCTCTACCCTTCACACCAACAATGCTCAAGGTGTTATTCCTCGATTGATTGATCTGGATGTAAATCCAAAAATTCTTGTCTCTGCTCTTACCCTTTCTATCGCGCAACGTCTTGTGCGAAAACTTTGTACTGATTGTAGGGAAGAACGTGCTGTTACCGAAATAGAAAGAGCACATATTGATCGTATATGGGATCAGGCTGTAGCCGAAGGAAAAGATATGGCGAGCTTTGGTGTAAAAAAAGAAATAGAAAAGCTCTGGATGGCAAAAGGATGCGCAGAGTGTAACAACACTGGATACCGAGGACGTATTGGTATTTATGAGGTTATAAAAACAGATGAAAATATTGAAAAAGTTATAACTGAAAATCTCAGCGAGCGTGAAATCAAAAAAATATCAGAGAAACAAGGTTATCTCGATATGAAAGAAGATGGATTGGTAAAGATCTTGCAGGGGGTGACTGATTTTGCGGAGGTGGAATCGGTAGTAGATCTACTCGAAGATTAGGGGGCGCTCGGAGGTATATATACTACTTTTTTACTGCGGGGCGTCTGCGCGCAGTCCTCGTTGCAAAAGTAGTATACATACCTCCTCGCTTAGGAAAAGAAGACAATCCAACGAAAAATAAAAATCTATATCTTTCGAGAAAACCTTCGGAGGTGTGACTGACGCCGCAGAGAGAACATTGTTCACCAGAACAATTTCGTGTTTTCGCAGGATGATATAGATTTTTATTTGAGGAAACGATCTGTTCTAAGAATTCTTAGAAACAAAAAAACATAAATCTCTAAACAGTCCGTATAAGGACGAGGCCTTATACGTAAAGCATTATTGTAGGATGGCTCCAGTCGAAACCAAGGCGTCCTGCGCCTACACTTAGAACCGGAGGCTGACTGCTTAGAGATTTATGTCTTCTTGATGTAAAATGCAATGAGTATCATCGCGTATTTATTTCTAGAAATATCATAGCATAATACAAAAATATGTCAAGCACTCCTCCTATTCCCTCATTTTCATCTTCCGCCGATCCGCTACGCGGCTTTGCGGACAGGCCTGACGAACAGTTTTCGGACAATATTCTTCGCCCGCAAAATTTTGCTGACTACATAGGACAAGAACACATCAAGAAAAATCTTTCGGTGCTTATCGGAGCCGCAAAAGAGCGTGGCCACAACCCTGAGCACGTCCTCTTTTATGGACCACCAGGACTTGGTAAGACTACTCTCGCTCATGTCATCGCCAAAGAAGTCGGCGCAAATATAAAAATCACTTCTGGTCCCTCTATTGAGCGCGTCGGTGATCTCGCGGCCATCCTTACAAATCTTCAACCAGGCGACATGCTCTTCATTGATGAGATTCATCGCTTGAACAAACACATCGAGGAAGTCCTCTACCCTGTTATGGAAACAGGCAAGCTCGATATTATGATTGGTAAAGGACCTTCGGCGCGAACCGTCCAACTCGACTTACCACCCTTTACACTTCTCGGCGCAACCACACGCTTTGGCATGCTCTCGGCTCCACTACGCTCACGATTCTCTGGTGGCGCATTCCGATTGGAATTTTATACGCCTGCAGAAATAGGGACAATTATTAATCGCTCTGCATCTATCCTTGGTATTGATTTACCAGAACAAGCTAAACAAAGTATTGCACAGCGGAGCCGTCAAACACCGCGTATCGCCAACTATCTCCTACGTCGCGTACGTGACTACGCGCAAATGCATAAAAAAGATATCGACCCAGAAACTATTTCTCACGCATTTGATATGCTTGGACTCGATGATCACGGTCTTGGTAGTCAAGATATTACCTTTCTGAAGACTTTGTCTGAAAAATTTGGTGGTGGACCAGTCGGGGTAAAAAATATCGCAACTGCTATGGGAGAAGATGAGGGCACCATAGAAGATGTGGTTGAGCCCTATCTTATCCAACTGGGCTTTCTTGAACGCACCCCCCGAGGTCGAACACTTTCTGAAAAGGGAAAAGAATACTTGGGGAAGTAAGTAGTGTGTAGATAATAGTAAGTAGATAAAAAGCGCTCTTTACTTTCTACTCACTACTTACTACTATCTACTTACTATGAACTCTTCAATTATTGCTATTGATCCTGGCTATGACCGTTGCGGGGTCGCTATTGTTTCAGAAACCTCCGGGAAGCCTTCAGTGCTATTTTCAACTTGTATCACCAGTGAAAAGTCGGATGAGCAATATCTGCGCCTCACTTCTATTTTTAAACAACTAGAAACTATTGTGGAGAAACATAAACCTTCTCATCTCGCTATTGAGACATTATTCTTCTCAGTGAATAAGAAGACCGCTATTAAGGTCGCTGAGGCTCGTGGTGCCATCCTGGCGCTCGCTGGGCTCTATAACCTGTCTCTCGTTGAGCTATCCCCTCAAGCTATCAAAATAGCGATGACAGGGGTCGGTAATGCTTCTAAAGAACAGGTGTTAAAAATGGTTAGCCTTACTGTATCAATACCCAACGGGGCAAAACTTGATGATGAAATAGATGCTATTGCCCTAGGGGTAGCCAGCCTTCAAACATTACACCTCGAAAAATTGAAAAGGGGTATTGCAAAATAAAACAGTATTTGATACAACTTAGTGCATTATAAAGATATAAAAAATATTCGTACGATATGGAATTTGAAACAGAAGCAACAGTAAACGAAGAAGAGATAGACGCCCTCGGTATAAAAAAGAAAGATACTGCCGATGTAGATACTGATTTACCAGAAGATGATACTGCTATCCCACCAGAGCTTACTGACGAAGAAGCAGAGAAAGATACTGAAAAGGGAATCTTTGGAGACGATCCAGAACTCGAAGAATATATGCTCGCCGGCTACGACGAGAAATAGTTTACTTTAAAAAAGCCCCCAACTCGGGGCTTTTTGCTACACTTACAATACATGAAAATATCAGTAGTGGTAATAGCACATAACGAGGAAACCTGGATTGAAAAATGTTTAAAGTCTCTAGTAAGCCAAACGCTTCAAGCTGATGAAATAATAGTTGTTGCACACAACTGCACAGATAAAACCGTGGAAATAGCAAAAACCTTTCCTGTAAGAATAGTCGAGTGTTTTGAGAAAGGTAATTCTATTATTAGCCGCGCTCGTGGTATTGAGGCCGCAACGGGAGATATAGTTTGTTGTACCGACGGAGACTGTTGGGCGGACAAAGATTGGGTAAGAAATATTTCAGACCCACTAATAAAAAAT
>OFRM01000275.1_pt1 | contig 22850 bp, 27 predicted proteins | sample 1543101 | NCBI WGS metagenome assembly OFRM01 (sample SAMN07774223, study PRJEB24372) | wastewater metagenome | isolation source: Exp Tend VB 0WW | collected 2016-02
ATGTTGCGGCTCTCGATGAGCGCCCGCAGGTCGCTGGGGTTGTTGACGATCGCGTTCTCGCGGCCCTGGGTGCGGGCGCGGTCGATGGTCAGGACCGGCCCGTCGCCGGACCCCGGCGAGATGTTGGCGTAGTAGGTCTTGGCCTTCGGGGAAGAAGTCTCGGCGGCCTGCGTCGTGTTCATCAGAAGCTCCTCGTTGGTGATGAGTCAAGACTAGGCGATCGCCAATAACCTGTCAATAGAAATGGGCCATCGTCGCTCAGACAGGCGTCAGGCAGCGACAATCACCGCGACGCCAGAGCACGTCAGAGAAGGCGATCGCTTCGGCCTTGCGTGCCCGTCAGCAGCGGGCGTTGTGCCGCTCGACGCGATCGGGGCCGCTGCCGATGACGGTGCAGTCGTAGCATAGCGCCTGCCAGTCGGTGCGGGTGCTGTGTAGGCAAATGACGCGCCCGCCGAGCGGACAGGCCGAGCAGGCGCGCTCGCCGGGTCGGGGGTTATGGCCGCAGCCAGCCATCAGCCCCTATCCACCGTTTTACGCCCCCAAGTAAGGGTGCGCACCTGCCCGTTGCGGGTCTCCGTCCACGTCTTCTCCCACGGGCCAGCCAGCAAGAGAACTAGGCAACCTGTGGAGTGCCCCAGCATATGCTCATGGCGCTTGGCGAAATGGAAGATGCGCTTCTCGTCGCTGGGGCGCTCGCTAACGGTGCCGTCAGTGTGCTTCACGCACTCCCGGTAGGAGCCAAAGAGCCTCAATGATACCGCGCGAAAAGCGTGCGTATGAAAGCGATCTTGCCATCCCGCGCCAACGAAAAAATAGAATATGATAGAAAACGCAGCCTTGCTCTCGAAGATCGTAAGCTGATGTGCAGTAAATTGCCCAAAAGTGATGCGCTTATGCCGGAGAAATTTCAAGTGAATCCTCCTATCAGCGGGTATTAATCGTCAGTGCGTCCGATGCCCGACGTGCCAGCCAGGGAAGCGACGCACCGGGCAGTCGCCGTAGACGCCAAGCAATCCCGGCGACGAGCGGTCGTTAACGAGGTGCAGGAGCCGGATGTGTCGCTCCGCCTCGGCGGGCGAGTCGTGGACGATCTTGCCGCAGCCGCAGCGCGGCAGCGTCGGGATCGCATCCAGGAGCGCCAAGGCGTCGGCCAGCGCGTCGCGCTCCTCAGCCCAGCCGTCGCGCTCCGCCCAGCGCTCCGCGGTGGCGCTGCGGGCCAGCTCAAGCTCGATGCGCTCGATGCGGGTGACGAGGTGCTGGAGACGGACGCGCGCCGCCGCGGGCGGGATCGGGTATTTGGGGTAGCCACCGGCGGCGCGCATCGTCTCCTCCTTGGGGTCGGTCTAGTCCTCGGCGGCGCTCGACGCCTGGATCCGCACGGTGTATGGCTGCGCCTCTGGCACCACCGCCATCACCAGCACGTCGGCGGGCTCCTGCCCCTTCGCGGCGGCCTTGCTGCCGATGACGAAGAAGCTGGCCTCGCGCTGGGCCTTGTCCAGGGTGACGCCGTAGCGCTTGGCGTAGGCGTCGGCGTCGAGCACCTCATGCGGCAGGCTCGACGGCACCGCGCCGGTCGTCGCCGTCAGCCACACCAGCGGGCGCATGTCGGCGCGGGTGCTGTCGATGTCCTCCTGCAGGGTGCCCCGCAGCCGCGTCAGTGCCTCCGCGCGCTCCGACTCGTCCAGCCCCTTGCCCTCGCCGCGCCCCAGCAGGAGCCCGGACAGGTTGTCCACCAGAGACGTGATGGCGTCGGTGAACGGGTACGGCTGCGCGCCCGCGGGCGGCGCCACGATGCCCAGCAGGCGCCCGTACAGCGGCAGCATGAAGGCGTCGGCGGGCGTCAGCTTCAGGCGGCTGCTGCGCTCCTTCGCGATCACCGGCACCCCGCGCAGCACGTCGCGCCACGTCAGCTTGATCGCCGCCGTGCCCGCCGCCGACGAGAAGTGGCGCTGCAGGAACTCGTTGGCGCCGTAGAGGTCGTCGGCGCCCTGCGGGAACAGCGGCAGGCCCGTGCTCACCTTGTAGGTGGTGCGCACGTCGGCCTCGCCGGACTTGAGCGCCGCGTCGAGATCGGCGTGCGCACTCGTGGTAGGCGGCGAGAAGTAGCCCGCGGGCGTCACGCACACCAGCTTGAGCGCGGCCACCTGCTCCGCGGTGTACTTGGCGCCGCCGCCGTCGCCCTTCAGCGCCGCGTCCACCACCTTGCGCAGGACCGTCAGCGCCATCAGGTGCAGCGCAGCAGCGGGCCAGGCGCCGCTGACGGGCTGCGCGGTCGCAGCGACGACGGCACCAGCCTGCGGCGCGTCCATGCCCGGCGACAGCACCGACCGATCGGCGATGTCCAGCTCGTAGATCTCCTTGTCGGCGATGCTCGGCGTCAGGCCCAGCTCGCCCAGCTTGCGCCGCACCCGCAGATCCACGACGCGCAGCAGGAGCGTCTTGACCGTCGGCGCACCATCGGCGACCACGGTGTAGGCGCGGTACTGCTGGAGGTGCGCCAGGTCCACGCCAGCGACGTTGGTGATGATGTCCGACACGGACACTCCGCCGGGCTGTGCAGCGTGGCGCGCGGCAACATCCCGCGCCACCAGCCCGATCGGCGTCGTCACCAGCAGGCTGGCGTTGGCCTGGCTGTCGCTCAGCTCGACGCTGTGCAGCTTCTGCCAGTCGGTCTTACCGTCGCCGAGCTTGATCGCCGTGACCGGCGGCGGCTCGATGGTGCCGTCCGCCAGCCGCACACCCGGCACCCGCGCGAGGCCGCGCCGCTTGTAGTCGGAGAGCAGCGTCGGCATGTGGATGTAAACCGACCCCGCGGGTGCCGCGTCCAGGGTCTGCAGGATCTGGAGAACCGACGCACCAGCGGTGCGGTTCAGGCCCGGCTTCACCGACTCCATGACCGGCGGGTGCTTCAGCGCCGCGTCCAGGTCGGTCGCCATCGCGGCCAGCGCCGCGGGCGTCATGGCGCGCGAATGGCGCTCGACGAGCGACGGCACCCGCAGCCCGTAGAGGACCCCCTTCGCCCCGGCGATGTCTCGCTCCGCCAGCATCGCGCGGCACAGCGCGAGGCGCACCAGCATCGGCGCGTCGTCGGAGTAGTCGCCGTCCGGGCAGGCGTTGCCGAGCCCCGCCATATCGAGCGGCGACAGCGCCCAAGCGGCGCGGTCGTCGGTGGGCGCGAGGCCGCTGATGCTGAGCGTACCCGGCTCGCGTTGCAGCACGCAGCGACCCGCGGAGACGCTGTAGAACAGCACCATGCTACCCGGCGTCACGTCGATGCGCACCGGCGGCTCGACGTGCCCGGCGGCGCGGGCGGTGCTGCTGTGGATGGCGTCGTAGACCTGCCGGGTGCTCTCGGCGAGCACGGCGCTGCCGCCGCAGCGCGCCGCCAGTTCGGACAGCAGACCGAAGTCGCTCGACGTGCGGTAGGCGATGCCCGACAACCACGCCCCGGTGCGGTGCAGGTCGTCCGCCGCCGCAAGGAGCGCCTTGCGCTCGCTGGCCGGGCTGGGGTCGTTCGCCCAGCCGTCGGTGTGCAGGGAGACGCACGTCGTCTCGCCGCGCGTCACCAGAGCCACCGCAGCGCGCAACGCCTGGGAGATGCAGGTCAGGCCGCGCGCCGCGAGCCCCTTGACCGTGCGCTGCGGGGCGCCGCCGACGGCCTGCAGCTCGGCGACGCTGGCGCGGGTGAAGTGCGTGATCACGTCGCCCGCGCTGCTGTAGCTCAGCAGCGACACGCGCAGGTGCGGCGCCTGCAGCTCAGCGGCGGTGAACAGGCGCAGCAGCGTCGCCTGCATCTGGTCCATGTCGCCCCACATGGAGCCGCTGGCGTCGATGAGCAGGATGTGGTGCGCGGGCACCGACGGCGCCTGCGCTGGCGTCGGCAGGTGGATGCGCGTCAGCGCGAACGCGCCGATCGCCCGCCCGAAGACGCTGTAAGAGATGAGGTGCATGGTTTCTCCTCGGTGACGTGGTTGGTGCTACAGGGACAGTCTACCCGGTGCCAGCGTCGCTGTCAAGGCGATCGATCGGCGTCTTCCTTCTCTTCTTCGCCCTCTTCCTGTCGGGGCGGGTGCGGGAGAAGTAGTCCGTCCCCGCCACCTGCGCCGCGCGCTCTCGCTCGGCGAACTCGCCCCAACCCTGACGCAGCCAGTGCCGCGCCTCTGGCGGTAGGTAGTCCAGCGCGTCGTCTCCAGGCGCGCTGGCGCTGGCGTCGCCTCCCTCGTCCGCCTCGTCGGCGCTCTTGCGCGGGCGGCCTCCGGTGGTCTGTCCTGGCGGCCCGATAAGCCCCAGCGCCTCCAGCTTCTTGCGCCAGTGCGAGACGCAGCCCGGCGTCACGCCGAGGATGCGCGCCACCGCGTTGCCCGTCTCGCCGTAGAGCAGGAGCGACAGGCAGGCGGCTTGCTGAGCTGTGATCGGCGGCTTCATGACCTACTCCGGGACGATGAAGGTTTCAAGCGCAGGCAGATCGCCCAGCGGGAACTCGTGGCACAGCACGTGGTAGGCGCGCAGCACGTCGGCGGCGCCCACGTTGTACCCCACCTCGATGTACGCGGCCCGCAGAGAGGCGCGAGCGGCCTCAGCCTGCATCGCGGTGCGCCAGCCAAGGACCGTGCGCGCGAGTCCGTTGCCCGTGCCGATCTTCTGCCGCCCATCGGCTTTGCGGTAGACCCCGCGGTTTGTATACACGTAGTCGCGCCCGACCGACTCGACGGTGACGCATGCCGATCGGTGCAAGGCGCCCACGACCAGCACGTCACCAGCCTTCACGTCCTTGAGATGGTTGCTGTCCATGGCCTCAGCATGCGCGATCTGTGAAAACCTGTCAATAGCTAAACGCTCGTCGCCGGGTGCGGCTCCTACCTTAGCGGTATGGACGTTCAGCCCGCTCTCACCTCGTCTTCTGCTGTCGCGCTTGTTGAGGCTGTATCGCCGCGCCAGATGCTCACGTACACCGGCGCGGCTCTGCTCGACGAGCAGGCGCCGGAGCGGTGCGTGTGGTTCCGCGCCGCGACGCGCGCGAAGGACCGGCACGGGACAATCATCGAGCCCGCTGGCATCGAGCTGCGCTACCACCGGCAGAACCCGGTGTTCATTTGGTCGCACGCGCCGGGTCGCAGCGACGTGACGCAAGAGGTGTGCTCGCCAGAGGTCGCGATCGGGCGCGTCGTCGAGTACAAGCAGACCCGCGACGCGCTAGATGTCCTCGTCGAGTTCGACACCGACCCCATGGCGGACCTGTGCTACCGCAAGGTGCAGCGCGGCTTCCTCAACGCTGTCAGCATCGGCGCGGTCCTCTACGGCAACGCCACCCTAGACGTGGACGGCGCAGAGGTCCCCTACTACCCACGCAGCGAGTTGTGGGAGATCTCCCTTGTCCTCGTCGGCAGCAACCGCGAGGCGCTGCGCATCGACCGCAGCGCGCCCCTGGCCGCGCAGCGCGCCGCCGCGCTCGACTACCTGCAGCACCTGGACGAGACCGCCCTGGCGCCAAGCGTCAGCCAGCCAGCGCCCGCCGCCGAGGTCCCCGCGCTGCGCGCCGCCGCCGCGGACGCCAGCGAGCCCCGCGACGTGCTGGAGATCGACGGCGGCAGTGCCACCGCTTCGCCGCCAAGCGGCGCTGGTGACGGCAGCGTGCTGATGAGCGCGGAGACCGCAGCGGAAAGCGCCAGCGCGGAGAACGCGGGCGCGGAGGCCGCCGCCGCAGATCGCGCGCAGGATGCGCAAGGCGAGGCGGAGCGGGCCGCGGAGGATGTGGAGGCCGCCCGGCAACCGGAAGCGGCGCCTGCGGCCAGCCGGGAGGCGCCAGCGCTGCCCTACGGGTCGGACTCGGTGATGATTGCGCTCTACCCCACGCAAGCGGAGGCCGCTGCGCTCGCGCTGTCCGGTGAGCGCGCGGTGGCGGCGCACGAGTTGCATGTCACGCTGGCCGCCCTCGGCTCCCAGGCTGAGTTGCCGCCGGAGTGGCTGTCGCGCCTGCAGCCGATGCTGCGCGACCTGAGCGACCACCTGCCGCCGCTCGTCGGCAAGGTCACGGGCTTCGGGCGCTTCTGCGCCAGCGAGACGCACGCGCAGGTGGCGCTGCCCAGCGTGCCGGGCGCCGCCGATCTGCACCATGAGGTGCGCGAGCGGATGCGCTGGGCCGGGGTGCCGTTCAAGGACAACCACGGCTTCCAGCCTCATCTGACGCTGGCGTTCCTGCACCCGGACGAGGCGGATCTGCCGGTCGACGAGCGCGCCGGGATGGCGCTGTCGTTCTCGGCGATCTCGCTCGTCTTCAGCGGCACCCGCTACGACTTCCTCTTCTCCGCCCCCGATCGCGTCCTGACGCTCGTCGAGAACGGCGAGCCCGTCGGCCCTGGCGCCACCTCACCCGCGGCGGCCCAGATGGAGGCTGCGCAGGCCGAAGCGCAGGCGACGCTGGCCGACGACGCGGCGGCGCTGGCCGGGCGCAGCGCGGGCGACCTTGCGGGAGCGGCGCTCGCGCAGCCGGACGAGGCTTTCGCGGTCCGTGCTGTCGCGGTTGCGTCGGAGGCGTCCGATCGATCGGCAGCGACGGGCGATGACCTTCCCTGGCCCGATCGCTACCTTACCAGTTGCAGAGAGGTAGGCGCGTCAGGCACTCCGGTCCCAGCGCCGATTCTAACAGCCAAAGTGGAGCGAAGCGCCATGAACCGAGAAGACTACCGCTACGCAGTGCGCGCCGCCGTCAGCTACACGCTGGAGGCCGCGGAGCTGCACGGCTATCTGAGCGAGAGCGGCCCTGAGGCGCACCGCGCGATGCACCTCGCGACCTGCGTCCGCTACCTCGATGACGCGGGCGCCGTGCTGCGCACCTACGCCGCGGTGCTGGGCGAGAGCGAGGAAGGCGTCGTGCGCGAGGCGCCCGCCTACCTGCAGAACGCCGCCGTCCGCAGCAAGTACGCCGAGGTCGCCGCGCTGGCCGGGCGCCTGCCCAAGAGCGCCGCGATGATCTGCCGCGACGCCGGGCTGCCGGACATGGGCGACGCCCTGGCCGACGAGCTGATGGCGCAGCGCGCCGCGGGCGACGAGCTGCTGCGCCTGCGCTCCGTCAACAGCGCCAATGCCGCGGAGCAGGCCAACACCCGTCGCGAGGAGCTGCTGGCCAGTTACCTGCAGTCCGGCGCCCTGACCCCCGCCGAGGCCGTGACCGTGCGCGGCGCGACCGTCACCGGGCAGGCCAGCAAGGAAGGCCCGTGGTCGCCGGAGCGGCTGGAGCGCTACGTCGCCACCCGCCAGGCGCGCACCGGCGGCCCCATCGTGCCGGTGGCGCAGGTCGCCGCGCTGCGCCAGGTGTCGCCCGCGCAGGTCGCCGCCGCCCAGGCCGCGCAGGGTCAGGCCCCGGCGCCCGCCCACCGCGCCCCGGCCCCCTACGCCCGCAACGGGCTGATCGTGCAGTCGGCCACCGGCGGCGCGCAGGAGCAGTCCGCCGCGCCGCAGGCCGCGCAGGTCGAAGCCGTGCGCAGCACCTCGCTCATGCAGGGCCAGCCGCCGCGCCTGCGCGTGGCCGACGCCGCCCCCCAGGGCGCCGGGCCGACCGTCGAGTCGGTCGCCTCGCGCATCGCCGCCGTGACCGGCCTGTCGCAGGAGGCCATCCTGCGCAGCGTGCCGCAGGTGCTGGCCGCCAAGCCGCCGAGCGAGGGCGCCGAGAGCATCAACACCGCCGCGGTCCAGTAAGGCGCCGCGGGCGGCCAGCGCTGCCCGCGTACCCTGGCCCCTGAACACCTGACGCCCGCGAGGGCAGCGCCCGACAGGGCAGAGGACGACGATGGCTGAGATCTACCGCCCCGACAAGAGCTACCCGGCGAACCTGACGCCGGGCTACCGGCGCATCCCGATGAAGGGCGCCACCAAGATCGAGCTGGGCCACGCCGTCAGCGTCGTGGCGGGCTTCGCCAAGATCCCCGCCGCCGCGGACGCCGCGACCGGCCACGTCGCCGGGCTCGCCGCCGAGACCGTGGACAACACCGCGGGCGCCGACGGCGACCTGGACATCCTGGTGCGCGGCGGCGGCATCCACAACTTCGCGGCCAGCGGCGCCAACGTGCCGTCGGGCGTCCACCTGGACAAGACCCTGTACTTCGAGAGCGGCACCGTCGTCGGCACCGACTCGGCGTCCGGCGTCCCCGGCTGCCGGATGCTGAAGCTCGACAGCGACGACCCGCAGGGCTACACCATCCGGGCCGCGATCAACGGCATCAGCTAAGGCCGGGCGGCGCAGGCCGCGCGGTGAGTAGGCTTTGAGCCGGGCGCAGAACACCGCGCGCGGCAGAACGAACGGCAGGCGGAGCACCGCCACGAGGAGCGCCCATGGGTATCCAGACGATCGGGCAGGTGACGCCGCAGGAGCTGCTGGTCTTCACCGCAACCATCCACGCCGGGCTTGACCAGGCGCTGAACGACAACGCGGGGGACATCCACTACCCCAACATCTGCTTCGTGAAGAACGCCGTCGAGACCTACAACGGCGGCGACGGCACCGTGCAGTGGGCGCAGCGCATCCCCGATGAGCTGATCTTCAACTTCTCCCCGCCCACCGGGCAGATGGAGGAGCTGGAGGGCAACAACAAGACCTTCCACCCGCTGGTGCGCGGCGCCATCCGCGTCAAGGTCAAGCAGTACCACCTCGGCTACAAGATCTCCAAGAAGGACTTCCTGAACGACGTGTACGGCACCCTGGCCGCCGTGCCGCGCAAGCTGGCCCGCGGCGCCCGCAAGCTGGGCGACATCCTCGTCGCCCGCCTGCTGCGCAACGGCAAGGTGACGAAGGATTACACGAAGACCAACTTCTTCGCCACGGGCAAGCCGCTGTCGCCCAGCGGCGCCCGCACCGGGTCCTTCAACAACCTGTTCACCGGCGCTGGCGCGGCGCTCACCAGCATCAACCTCGGTCGCATCATCGCCGAGATGATGAGCCTGACCAACGAGGACGGGCTGAGCCTCAACGTCATGCCGGACACGCTCATCGTGCCGCCGACGCTGTACCCCGAGGCGGTGATCGCCGTCAAGATGATCACCAACGTCTTCAGCGACGGCAACCCGGCCCCCGGCCAGGTCGCTGGCACCGCGGCCCACGGCGCCAACTGGGTCGCCATGGAGGGCATGATCAAGCGGGTGGTGAAGATGAACGAGCTGCTGATCGGCGGCGCGTCCATCGACCGCAAGACGTGGTACGTCGCGGAGACCATGAACCCCGACCGCGGCGGCGCCTGGGGCATCCTGTACGCCGAGACCCCCAACGTGGACTTCATGCAGTCCATGGCGCTGAACGACTACAGCGTCGCCTTCCTCAACGAGTTCGCCTGGGGCGTCGAGCGCTGGGCGGGCGTCGCCCCCGGCCTGCCGCACCTCATCGCGAGATGTGAGCAGCCGTAATTCTGTGTAGGCGGCCCGTCGCCGCCTACCAAAAGAAACGCCGGGAACCCGTGAGGACTCCCGGCGTTTTGCGTTGTGGCTCCGAGGCTGCCGCAACTCATCGCGCGGTGATTGAAATCCACAGCGCCTCTAACGCTGACTCCTACCCACGCCCGCCTCACCTGTCAACCGACCCACGACCAGCGTAGCACAGACGCCGATCGATCGCAAGCCTTGACGAGGCTGCGCCGACGGGGTACCATTCTCCAGAACCCATGCGACGCAGAGGAGCACGCACCATGACCGACAAGCCCAGCGAGAAGCCCACCCAGGACAAGCCGCACGCGGAGAAGCCGCAGGCCCAGCAGAGCGCCCAGGCCGCGCAGACGCAGGTCGCGCCCGCCAGCACCATCCCCACGCAGCAGGTCTCCAGCGCCTCCCAGAGCGCGCCGCGGGCACAGGACGATGGCGAGGCCGCCCCGCGCGCTGGCGCCGCGCCTGCGGCCCCTGGGAGCGCGCTGCGGCACCCTTCGCAGATCCGCGTGACCACCACCCGCGGCGACCTGACGGCGAAGCCCAGCCAGATCAACAACGTCACCATCAGCATCCCGTGGAACCCAGACGCGAGCCGGGGCGAGGACAACGAGGTCAACGTGCCGCCAGATGCGCACCGCGCGCTGCGCACGGGCCTCGCGTTCCACGTCGCCGCGGGCTACGAGGCGATCGTCACCTGCGCGGGCGGCGAGCCGGGGCACCGCATCCCGGTGGCGTGGCTGCAGGGCCGCGCGAAGGACGAGCTGGTCATCCGCTTCCGCAACAGCAGCGTCCAGACGCGCACCTTCCTCGCCGGGCAGGAGCTGGCCCAGCTCACGCTGCGCAAGCTGGAGGCGCTGGACATGGCCTTCAGCGACCCTCACGCCGACAAGGCCGACGCCGACAAAGAGTAGCCTGCCTGCGGCTACCTTCCTTTCGTGCGAAGCCCAACCACCGTCGCCGAAAGGAAGGCAACCATGTTCGTAGACCTGCCTCCCCTACCCGATCCTCCGCCGCCCGCCCCCGGCCCCGAGCCTGATCCGATGCCCCCGCGCCCCAGCCTCGGTTAGCACCCCAGCCGCAGCGCAGCCCGCAGACGCCAGCAGTCTCAGCCGCAGTGCGTCTTGTAAAGGAAGTGGCCCGCCTCACACCCGTCGGCGGCGCTACCCTCTACGCATGAGGAAGATCCTTCTCCCCTCTCTGCTGTTGCTCCTCGGCTGCGCGGAGCCGCTGCGCCATCAGGAGACGCTGGGCGCCCTGCACACCCGCTACGCGGAGCAGTGCAAGGCGTCGCCGCAGGTGTGCGCGGTCCTGCAGCCCTGTACCGACGGTCTGACGCGGGCGATCAGCGTGTGGCAGGGCGTCACCGAGGCCACCGCGAAGGGCGACGCCACCCTGGCGTCGGCGCGCACCGCGGACGCGCTGATCAGCGAGGGCACCGCGCGCGGCGCCTGCATCGCCACCACGCTCCCGGCCCCCAGCTCGGCGACCCCCACCTCTACCACGGCGGGGGTGCGCTGATGCCAGTTGGCGCCGTCATCATCGAGTTCTTCTCCGGCATCGCCGACGCCTGGCGCGCTCGCCGCGCCCTCAAAGCGCAGGCCGACCTGCAGGCGGGCAACGACATCCTCAAGACCGCAATCCGCGAGGACGCCGAGATGAAGGCTGCCGTCGCCCGTCAGGAGGCCGCCAAGCGGCTCGACGCGGACCTAAGCAACACCCCCATCGTCCCCGCGCTGCCGTCCACGATCGACCCGGCGCCGATTCAGCCGCAGCCCGTCCAGCCGCAGCCAGTGACGCAGCCCGCTGCGTCCCCCGCGCCGGTGCTGGCCCTGGTGCCCGCTCCGGCGGTGCCCGCTCCGGCGATGCCCAGCGCAACACCCGCGGCTCCGGCAAGCCCCACGCCCGCTGGTGCTCCTGGCGCCGGTGTCTCCGTGCCGCTGTCCAACTAGGAGGTGCCCATGCCGGGCGATGTCTCTCCTCACTTCTCGCGCCATGAGTTCGACCTGTCCGACGAGAAGGCGCGGAAGCGCGGGCTCGACGCGGGCGCCGAGTACCCTGCGGAGTGGATCGAAAGCCGCCTAACGCCGCTGTGCGCGGCGCTGGAGGTCATCCGCGCCGAGTTCGGCGGGAAGCCGGTGAATATCATTAGCGGCTACCGCCCCTTGGCGTACAACCGCAAGCTCGGCAGCGACGACACCAGCCAGCACGTCCAGGGTCGCGCCGCGGACTTTCAGATCGCTGGCGTCGCGCCCAAGGCGATCTGGGACCGCATGCTCGCGCTCCGCCACGTCGGACGCATCGAAATCGGCGGCGCTGGCGTCTATGACGAATTCTGCCACATTGACGTGAGAGGCGGCAGCTTGCGCACATGGGACGAGCGGACCCGCAAGTAACAGAACCGCTCGCGCCGTTGCCGGTGCGTCTGGTGGCGCTGTTGGCCTTCCTGGCGCAGCTTCTGACGCCGACGCGCGACAGCGCCGACGTGCGCGGCGCGATCTGCGTCTCGCGTCGGCGTATCGAGTGGGAGACGTGATGGTCGCTCCGCCGTCAGAAGCGCCGGAGCCCTACGCCGACTACGAGGTGGACGCGCCCGCCGCGCCAGCGCTGCACCTGCTCCTCGTCGCGCGCGTCACGCCAGAGGGCGTCTGCCTCACCTGGGAAGGCGTCGGCGATGGCGTGGGCGGCACTGCTCTCGGCACCCTGGACGAGGCCGGGCGCGTTCTCCTGCACGCGCTAGCCGCCCTGCTAGGGCATCCGCAAGCCGCTCTGCCCAGCGGAGACACCGCGCCCTCGCTGCGCCCCACCTAAGCCAGCCGATGCTGCCGTGGATTGGGGTGGGGTTAGAAGACGGCGCGAAAACCCTTGCCCTTGCTGGCCCACAAGGCGGCGCGGCGGTTGGCCTCGGCGATGACATACGCCGGAGTTCCCTCGCACTTGCTCTGGGGGATGTTCCAACGCACGCCGCCGGAGTCGTGAGCGGAGTTGACAAGCAACTCGGCGAAGAACCCGTTGGCGTCGCGGCGAACGTCAACAGCGAACATCCCGCCTTCGTGGGCGCCGAGGAAACTGCCATTGGAGTCGCGGGAGAAGGTGAAGCCGGGGTAGCGAGCGCTGGTCATGAGTCAATCTCCTTCGCAGCCCGGCGAGTCCATTTCGCCTTGTTGCCGCCTGATAAATTCAATCTAAGCGATCACTGATAACCTGTCAACAGGCTGTTTAAGAAATTTGCGATCGATCGCTTTCACTGAACGCTAGTCAAGCACACATCCGCTACCTTCCCCGCGTGTCAGCGCCAACCCCTGAAGACGCCCGGTGGTCGCTGCGGAAGCACCTGCTAGCCGCCGATCTGCTTGTCGTCGAGGTGAAGGACGCGCGGGGCGCATATTTTACCGGCGTGATGCCGCTGAGGATGAGCGTCCCCATCATCAGCATTTACGTCGAGATAGGCCCCGCGTCACCGACGCGCGAGCGCCAGGCCATCGCGACGGGCTGGCTCTACATCACCTACGAGCCGGGCAAGGAGGAAGAGGTGATCGCGAAGCTCCGCGCTCGCAAGGCGACCCTGGTCAAGCTGCTGCGCCCGCTGTAACCCCGCGCCCCGGCGTCCGCGCCGCCAGCACAGGCTACCCTGCAGCCAGGTCGCCCGCCGACCGCAAGAGAGGTGCGACTTGGCCGTATACCTGCAGGACTTCTCCATCACGTCGTCGCTGGCCCTGTGGTTCGCGCTGAAGGAACGTGCCAAGCTGACGACGGGCGTAGCGGCCAACTGGACCGTGCGCACCGGCAGCACCGGGTCGGTGTACAGCGTCGCTGGCGACCCCATCTCCTCGCTGGGCCTGCTGGGCGCTGGCGCGTGGTGGGTCCAGAGCGGCCACGGCTTCGCCGACAGCGGCGCCGTCCACCGCCGCGAGCTGTGCTGGCAGGTCAACGGCAGCGGGCAGGTGCGCGCCAAGTACAGCCCTCGTGCAGGCTTCACCGGCGGCAGCCCTAGCCCGACGCAGGTGCCGTCGGCGACCGACGAGCGTGTGTTTCTCGGCGGCGGCACCGACGCCAGCCCGACCTACGTGACGCTCTGGCCCAGCTCCGGCGCATGGGCACAGGCCCGCTTCGACGAGTCCACCGACGCCACCTTGATCTTCACCTACCCCGTCGGCGGTGGTGCGGTCTCGTCGGTGTTCTGGCTGGAGACGACGCCGCTGATCTACGACGGCACCCGCCTCGTAGACCCGGACCCGCTGACGCTGCACTGCACCACCGGCAGCACCTGCCTCACCGACGATCTGGGTAGCGACCTGACGGCGCCTCGCGGCCTGCTCAGCATGGGCGACAGCGACGAGCTGTGGGCGCGGCTGCCTCTCGGCTTCAGGATGAACAAGGACAGCAGCGGCACCTGGCGCCGCATCTTCCCCGGCGGCCTGCCGCAGGACCCCGCCTACCCCACCGCGGTCTACAGCCAGGAGAGCGCCCGCTTCGGACGCGGAGCCTACGCCGCAGGCACGCTAGGCACCGGCGAGGCCGGGAACTCCAATACCTGCGGCGACAAGGGCAAGGGCACCGTCTGCCGCCTCAGCGGCACCGCCTTCGCCAGCCCCACCGCGCTCGACGGTCGCGAGGCATCCACCGGCAGCGCCACGACGCGCACCCTGCTGGGCCTCGGCTACCTCGTCTACCCGTGGGGCGGCTACCAGCCCGCGATCTAGCCCCTAGCCTGCTAGGCGTCCCCGGTCCAGTAGGCGTGCTCCGGGAACGTGCCGGTGAACGGCTCGCTCTTGCCGGTCGTGGGGTCGGTCATGCCCTCCACACGCCACGCTCGCCCCTGCAGCGCCACGTCCTCCATGACGTTGAACATCCCCTGGCGCGGATTCTTGACGGTCTGCGCCACCAGAACGCCGTCAGAGGTAGCGGCGGCGACTAGGATCTCCTCAGCGTGGTAGCGCATGCGCGCCGGAATGAGGCAGGGAGGAGCAACAAACAGCGTCGGTACCTGAGCCTTCTCCATGGTGAGTGCCTTTCACGGCGCCGCAGCGCCGGTTGATGGTCAGTCCCTCTCGACGTGCCCGCAGCGCTTGCACGTCCGCCGCGAGGCGCCAGCGCCGGACCACGGGCCGTACTCGTGGTCGCAGGTGTTCTGCGCCCGGCGCAGCGTCTCCGCGACGCGGTCTGGTGCGCCCGCCTTCAGGAGCGCGGCCACCTCGGCGTGTAGTTCTGGCGTCATAGCGTCAGCAGCTCCCGCTCGAAGCCCTCCCAGAGGTACATGACCTGTGGGCGCTTGCCGAGCATCAGCGTCACCGCGGTAGCGGCAGTCATCTTGCGTCGGGTCATGAGCCACCCAGCGACGACGGTAACGGAGCGCGAAGCGCCTGCGCCGCAGTGGACCAGCACCGGGCCGCTGGTCAGGTGCGCGTCGATGAACTCCCAGATCGGCGGAGCCTTCGCGATGAGACCGGGCTGCCGGTCCTCGTGCTCTACGAACAGCCACTTGCCCGGCGGCGGATCAATCTTGGCGCCTGCGGCCCAATGGTGCTCGCCGTGCGTCAGGATGGACGCCACCGCGACGAAGCGCGGCTCAGCGCGAGCCATCACGCCGGAGACCCAGAGCCTCGGCGCCATCTCCGTCGGCACGGCGTGACCCTCGCCTTTAGAGGGGCACCAGTCGCGGTGGCGCTTCACCAAGTTCGCTTCGTAGGCGCAGTAGGGGCAGACGGCAGGAATCAGCCGCGCGCTCATAGCCCCTGGTACTCCCAGCGCTGCGGGTCGCGGGCGGCCAGCTCGGCGGCGAGGCTGTCGGCGGTCTCCGATGCGTAACCGTTGTCCCCCGGCAGGCGAGCCAACTCGCGCAGAATCTTTGTCAGGAACAAGCGGTACTCTGCGTACTCTGGGTTCTGGGCGTCGAGCTGGCGCTGCAGCACCAGCGCGCGGTCGAGGGCAGTGCGGGCCGCCGAGCGATCGGCGCTGAGATCGGTGAGTGCCAGCGTGCGGCCCAGCTCGTAGTCGGCGATGGCGAGGTACTCGCGCAAGGTGGGGTCTCTGCGCACAGCGCCCTCTAGCCCGACGTTGGCGCGCTGGACGCTCTCCAGGGCTTCAGGAGCGCGTTTCAGGCCGCGCAGGGCCTCCGCGCGCACCCATCCGGTCAACGTGGCTTCCAGGCCCTCCTGCGCACGTGGCAGGCCATCCAGGAGCGCGAGCGCGCCAGCCGCATCCCCCGCCCCGGCCAAGACCCGCGCGAAGCGTCGCCCGGTACGGTGGTGTGTGGCGGGGTCCGCGGTGCGCGCCACAACCAGCGCCTGCGCGCAGACGGCGATGGCGCCGCGCGGCCCGCGCAGGTTGTGCTGCAGGCCGCAGGACCGGCGCAGCACCTCGGCGCGCTCGTCCGGCGACCGCGCCACCACAAGCATAGCGTCGAGCAGCTTGCGGTCGGCGTCCCCCGCTCCGGCCTGCTCTGCTAGCTCAGTCTCGACGGCGAGAAGCGCCGTGACCGGCACAGCCGCGGGCGCACGCCGCAGCGCCGCCCACATGGTCAGGTTGCCGAGCGTCATCGCAGCGACAGCGACGATAAAGTAAGACAGGAAGCGCATGTGTGTACCTTGGCGTTGTTGGTGTCCCTGCAGCGTAGGATACCTGCGCCCGCCTGTCAACAGGCGATCGCTAGCCCACGTTCCGCCGTCGGTGAGCGCGCTCATGACGTGCTCAGGATGCCCTGCGCCAGCCGCTGCATGAGCGGGAAGACGAGGCAGTAGGCGCAGCGGTCGCAGCCGCACTCGCGCTCCAAGCTGGCGGCGAGCCGGGCGTCCTCCAGCCATGGGTCGGTGGGCTTGCGCGGCAGGTCGCGCGAGGTCGCCCAGAGCGAGGCCAGGTCTTTCGCCGGGACGGGGGTTGCCGACGCGGTGACGGTGATGCGGTAAAGCGGCGTCAGCGCTTCCCTGGCGCGCTCCGCGTCGGTGGGAGGCGACCGATCAAGCGGCGAGCGGCGGACAGGCGGCGCCGCTGTGTCGGCTTCGTCCACCGCCTCACCAGCGATCTGCGCGGCGGCGTACTCGTCGAAGGTGAGCGGCTTGACGGCGGCCAGCAGGCGCTCGATGCGCAGGACCGGCGTCGTCTCGCCGTGCGTGGGGAAGACCACGGCGCCATCGCTGCGCAGGATGAGGACGCCGGTCGCTTCGTAGGTGCTCACCGACGGCACAGACCGCAGCGCGCAGGGGCGTAGCTCCGGCGGGATGATACCACGGTACCACCCATTCTGAATTTTTCTTAATACATCCGCTGTGGGCGGGCTTACGTCGCCTGCCCCGGTCACAGCAGGCGCCTCACCGACGGCGCGAGCCATGTGGGTTTTTATCCGCGCGGCTCTGAAACCGCGGACAAGCAATTCCTGTGCCGTAGGCCGTAGCAGCGGATCCTGGGGTAGGGTCTGTGAACCCCAGGGAGCCCCCTTTGGGGTTTCTGGACCACTAAATGTGACCGGAACGTCGGGTGTTCCCTGCGCCTGGCTGGCGGGCTCCGCACCGAGATCGGGGATGTTCATCGAGGCTGGCGACGTGCTCATGACCTGCACTCTACCACGCTCGGTTCGACCTGTCAATGACGCGATGCGTCTTCACATAGAATCGGCGGAATTGGTCAGACCTTGGGCTTAAAACTACGAAAGCTGTCCAAGATCGGCCACCTGCGACAGGTGGGTGTAAGTGTAGTGTAATTTTTTTGTTCAACAATTCTAGGGGGTTATCGCATGAAGCGCCGAGCCTGTAAGTGTGCCCTGTAAGTCTGTCAACTGTTGAGAATCGCTAGGCTTTTTCCCATGAAGAACCCTTTTTTTACACTATTCCCTAGTTCACCTTCTAGATCACATTCATATGATACATGTATGGTCATGTATGCTACGTATATAGTATAGAATGCGAAGTGCCTGTACATTGTAAAAGTGGTCCCTTCATGTGCAAAAACCGCTGGAGTTCTCAGCGTTTGACAGACTTACACCCCGCCTCCGTCTTCATGAAGATCCCCCTTGCAACCCTGCGCAACTCTTCGGTTTTCGATTTACAGACGACTGACACGGACCTGTAGGTTTTCACCTAAGGTCCGACCAATTATCTGCAAAATCTCGACAGGCTACAATTCCTGTATGAACGAAAACCAGTAGATTTCGTAGGAATCGTAGGAATCGGGCGCGTCATTTTGCTCGCTGACCTCCGCGACCGCACTGAGTCGGGCCTGGCCCAGCACAGGAGTACGTTTCCCGCCAGAGCCCCACATACGCCCGGCGCCCTGCGGTACCTGCACACCCGCAAAAAAAGCCCTTGCGCGACCCTGGCGCTTCGGGCTACCCTTCAGCCATGGCTGAAAGCCTTATCTCGGATGCTGAGGAAGAGGCGCTGCTGGCGACGGTCCCCGGCCACGGCGCAGCGACGGTCTACCGCTCCGAGACAGCGTTGCCCGGCTCTTACGCCAGCGTCGCGGACCTGATGCGCGTCAACATGCCAGAGGACGCGAAAGAGGACTTCGCTCAGGAGACCATCGAGCAGTGGCTGAAGATCGCCAAGAACGACGTGGACACCTACCTCGGCCAGCGCTTTGAGCTGCCGCTGAAGTCGTGGTCCGAGATGGTCGTCTGGGCGCAAGGCGAGCTGGCGGTCTGCGGCATGCTGGGCCAGCGCGGCGTGCGCAGCACCGATGAGGCGCTACGCCTGCGCATCCGCAAGAACACCGTGCGCGCGTTCCTGCGCAAGGCTCGCGACCGGCAGATCACCCCCGACAAGAGCCTCAGCGATGCGCGCCTGGGCACCATGGCCCCGCGCTACCGCGGGCGCGGCGCCGATCGCGGCTGGGACACCCAGGGCCGCATGGCCCAGCGCGTCTACCGCGGGCGCGGCGACTGATGGCGAAGTCCACGCCGGAGCGTCTGCTGACGCGCGGCACCATCGTCCCGGCGGTGGTGCTGATCATGAAGGCCCTGCAGGTGATCTACCCGCGCCGCACCTTCCCGGCGGTGGACCCCGCCAGTGACCAGCTCCGCGAGGCGGTGCTGGACCCCGCGGGCTGGGTCCTCGGCGGCACGTCGCCCGGCGGCGCCTACCTCGGACCCCCGAAGGGCAACTACTTCATCGGCGATCCGAACGTCGAGCGCGACGGGCCGCCGCCGCAGCGCATCGTCTGGGCGCCGCCAGAAGAGGGCGAGGAGCGCTACGTCGCCCCGCAGCGCATCGGCAACATGATCGGCGGAGCGCCGATCGGCACGCCGCAGCTCTTGCGCCGCCCGGACGAGCCGTCCGACTGGCAGCCCGGCGCCACCGCTCGCCCGCTGGGTCCGCACGTCGGGCGGCAGGTCTACACCCGCACCATCCCGATGAAGGCGCACTGCTGGGGCAGCGACCTGGACGACACCGAGGAGCTGGCCGACAACCTCGCCGCCGCGACAGAGCTGGTGCTGGGCGGAACGCAGATGCCCTTGAACGCCCCCGTCGTCTCCGGCGGCGGATTCATGCGTGACATGCTGGGCAACCGCGGCGTGTGCTACGTCCTGCGGGTGAACTTCTACGCCCCGATCTTCTCCCCCATGCTGAACGCCGCCCAGATGAAAGACCTGGCCCTGGTCATCAGCGCCAAGACCGGCGGCAACGGCTAGCGAGCCGACGCTGCCCCCGCGCCAGATCTCCCACCACACGACAAGCTAAACCGATCGATCGCTTCGCGCTCGCTGCGCGGCGCCTGCGGGCCGCTGGGTGTCGCCACCGCTGGCCCTCGCTACCTTGTGCGCATGGCGCAGACCCCGAATCCCTCCGCGAGCGTTGGCTTCAGCTCTGGCTCTTACCGCCCGGAGCTGATCCTGTCCGAGAACGTGGTGCTGAAGATCGGCACCGCGATCGCCGGGCCGTATCTGGTGCCGCAGCGGGCGTCGCAGCTCTCCAGCGTGCTCGGCTACCTGCATGGGCCGCTGGTGCGCTCCGCGGCGCACCACGTCGCGCGCGGCGGGGCCTGCATCCTGGTCCGCTGCCGCACGACCACGCCGGGTGCCACCGGCAGCGTCACCAAGCTCCCGGCGGCGGCTTCGCTGGGGTCCGTCGCGCTGAGCCTGCAGAGCTACACGCTGCACGCGCAGGTGGCAGGTGGCGCGGCCCTCGCGTTGTCGTCCGGCTGGACCGCGCCCCCGGCGCCGCTGCCGGTGCGCATCACCAGCGGCGTGGGCACCGTGGCGCACGTCCAGACCTTCACCTACCGCGACGAGGCGGGCGCGGTGCAGACCGCCGCCGTCTCCATCAGCGCGGCTGGTGTCGCCGTCACCACGTTCGAGGCGTCGCAGATCATCAGCGTCACCTCCAACATCGACCCGGTGGGCACCCAGGACTACGCGGCGCGCTTCGCGGGGCCGAACGACCGCTACCAGATCCGGCTGAAGACGATCACCGGCGGGCAGGTCGGCGTCACCGGCGCCACGACCCCGCGCGTCCAGCTCTCGCTCGACGACGGGCGCAACTACAGCCGCACCTTCACCCTGCCGTCCACTGGCCTACTGGAGCTGCAGACCTACGCGGGCGGGCAGGTGGCGCAGCCCACGGGCTTGCTGGCGACCTACTCGGCGTCCGGCCTGACGAGCACGATCTACGGCGCCATCCGCGTCGCGGGCGCGACGGTCAACGGCGACGTGATGTACAGCCTGAAGGCTGCCAGCGTCAGCGTCACCCACGTCGTCCCGGTGACGAACTCCTCGTCCCTGGCCGTCGCGGTGGTGGGCACCGACATCACCGTCACCGGCGCCACCAACTCCGCGGGCGTGCGGGCCTTCAAGCAGCTCACCGCGCTGCGCCTGAACACCGTCTTCGAGCTGGCGACGCAGGGCACCGCGGGCAACGCCGTCACCATCCGCACCGTCACCGGCGGCGCGGCGGCGGCCACCGCCATCGGCAACGCCGTCACCATCACCTACGTCGATGGCGTCACCACCGTCGCCAACATCGAGGCCCTGTTCCCGGTCGCCGTCACCGCGGGCAGCGTGCGGATCAAGACCGCGGGCACCGCGGGCAACGTGCTGGCGGACCCCGGCGACACGATCGCCGCGACGAACCTGGCGGGCGGCACGAACGCCGCGGGCACCAGCACCGCCGCTGACGTGGTGTCGTACATCCTGACCAGCTCCGACGCCGGGCCGGTCGCGGCCCGCGCGCTCCTGACCCCGGTCGCCATCGGCACCGGCCTCGGGCTGCTGGCCTCCGCGAGTATCGCCACCGCCGCGAACGGCGGCATCGTCTGGACCGGCCTCGTCGAGGGCGCGCAGGTGCGCGTCATCGCGAGCGGCGCATCGTCCCTGCTGCGCCTGACCTACGCGGGCGCCCTGGTGACGATCTACACCGCCACCGACGCCGACGGCGCGAGCATCAGCACGCCGAATGAGATCCTCGCCAAGATCGCCACCGACGGCGTGGTCTCGACGCTCATCTCCGGCGCCGCCACCGGCACCGGCGCGGGCCTCATGGGCACGCTGGGCACCTACTACGCGCTGGCGGTCTCGTTCGCCACCGGCGACGTGTTCACCGCCGAGACCACGCCGCCCGCGTGGTCCACAGCGGACCTGAGCGAGGTCTTCGTCAGCCTGCTGAAGAACCAGACCGCGCTCACCCTCTTCGGCTTCGCGCACATCATCGGCGACGCGGACCAGAATACGTTCGCCGCCGTGGACCAGTTTGCCACCGACCTGCGCGCCCAGCGCCGCCAGTTCAAGCACGCCTGGATCGAAGGCGCGTACATGGTGACGGGTTCCGTCGAAAACACCTGGAAGATCGGCCTGATGTCGGCCTTCACCACCACCAGCGACTACGTGGGCATCTGCGCCGGTGAGACGCTGGTGCCGAACGAAGCCTACGGCACCACCGACCGGCTGGGCGCGGCGACGCCGCTGATCGCCCGCCTCGCCATCTGCCCGGTGAGCGAGCTGCCCTCGCATGTGGACTGCGAGACCAACCTGGGCACCCGCTTCGCGCTCGACGGCGTGCAGATGCGCAGCACCGACGGCACCACGCCGCCGCTGTTCCAGAACGATGACACGCTGCAGGATCTGCACGCGGCAGGCTTCTCGACGCTGACGACCCACGCCAACCGCACCGGGATCTACGTGCGGCAGGCGATGATGTTCGCCCAGAGCGGCAGCACCTTCACCTTCGCCACGCAGCGCCGCGTGGCCGATGTGGCCGCCGCCGTCACCTACGACACCATCCTGCGCAAGCTCAACGCGAACCTCATCGCGGTGAACGGCTACCTCTCCGACATCGAGCGCGACAACCTCGCGCGCGACATCGAAGAGGCCGCGCGCAAGCGGCTCATGGGCGGCCCTCGCCAGCACATTACCGCCGTCGCCGCGACGATCGACGAGAACCCCTCGTACAGCGAGAACGGGCGGATCACCGGCACCGTCGCCATCGTGGGCCGCACGCCCGCCACAACGATCGCCTTCAACATCGCCCACGCCAAGTCAGTCTGATGCCGGTGAGCGACGACAGCTCGCTCTCGCCGTCCCCCGCTCCGGCGGCGCCAACCTCTGCGCTCGCCGCTGCACCAGCGCTCGCCGCCCCCCTCATCCACGCCGAGGACGCATGGGCCTGCCGCTTGCCGCGCATCAGCCGCGCGCCCGGCGTCTACATCGTCCACTGCGCCGCCGACGGTCGCTGCTACATCGGCAGTACCACTTGCTTGCGCACGCGCTACAGCACCCACTGGTCAAAACTCCGTCGGAGGGACCACGAGAACGCCCGCCTGCAGGCCGCGTGGGCGCAGCACGGGCCGAACGCGGTGCGCTTCGGCGTGCTGGAGGAGCTGCCGGGCGCCGCCGACGACGCATCTGAGCCGCTGCGCCTCGCGCGGGAGAACTACTGGCTCTCGCGCATCAGTCGAGCCAGCCTGTACAATGTCGCCATTCCGGCGACAGCGAGCTTACGCACTACTCCCGCCAGCAAACGCACAAAAAAGAGTGCTCCGTAGCGCTGCCTGTGTTAGACTGCTGTTGGTGTTTGGCGTCGGAGGCTGAGGCAGCGGAAGCGCCGCTGTGGATTTCAATTACAATTCGCCGCGCGCCATGCGCGCGAGTCCTGTGATTGGGCAGCTTTCCCGCTGAGGCACTGCAAGCCGACGTGCAGATGCCCTAGCCTCTTTAACTCCTACATGTCAAACTTCGCGCCAATCGCCACAAGGCGATCGATCGCGTCGCCGGTGTGTTAAGATCGGGTCATGCCCAGCCCGCCCACGTCCGCGCGCACCAGAGCCCCCAGGAGCCCCGCTGCGCGCGGTGCGGCCTCACCTACCCCGCAGGCACTCAGCGCGACTCCTGCGGGCGCGCAGGCCCTGCCAGCGCGGTCTCTGGAGGGCGGCGCAGAGCCGGTCCCCGCGCACCGCTGGCAGGGCAGCAAGGCGCGGGTGTGGCGGCAGATCTTGGGGCATGAGGCCCTACAACGCCCCGG
>OFRM01000276.1_pt1 | contig 22845 bp, 32 predicted proteins | sample 1543101 | NCBI WGS metagenome assembly OFRM01 (sample SAMN07774223, study PRJEB24372) | wastewater metagenome | isolation source: Exp Tend VB 0WW | collected 2016-02
CCGTCGAAGTCGCGGTCGACCAACTCTTGCACGATGTCGCGGATCAATCGGGGCGCGCCCATACCGTAAACGCTAATCCATTGGCGTACCTAACTTCCAGAAATCTCTATTTCACACATTTTTTTGTTGTTGCGCGCAACAAAGTCATGTTGTATCTTGATATCGCCAACTGTCAAACAGGCCGAAACGAGGGAACCACGGTGAAGACGACCCGCGACAAGAAGAGCACCACGCGACCGACGCGAGCGCGCCGAAACCCAAAGGAGAAGCCTGCAATGTCACCGCTGCACGACAAGCTCGTCTACGACCTCAGCGAGGCCGCGGACAAGCTGAACATCAGCTACAACACGCTCAAGGCCCGCATCCGTCACGGTCAGATCGACCTCAACATGGACGGCCCGCCGAAGCGCGACCGGCTCGGGCGGATCTCGTTCAGAGGGGCGCAGATCACGGCCGAAGAGATCGACCGCCACATCGCCCGGCGCAACGTGAGGATCGCCCCAGCGTCCTGACTCCGCGCCCGGCTGTTTGTTTCGAGCAACAACCCACGGAGAACCCCATGCCCCACGAGATCATGACCAAGGTCGCGGCGACGCTCGGCGACAAGACGATCGCGCTCTTCCGCGACCCGTCGCAGTCCGACGACGGTGCCATCTACTTCACGGCCAAGGAAGGTGCGGACGCGCTCGGCCTGTCGAGCTACCGCAAGTTCCTCGAGCTGGTCCGCGCCCACCGAGACGAGCTTGTCGAGGGGGAAGAGATTGTGACGCCGAGCGGCACAATCGGCGGCAAGGGCCGCGACACCAAGCTCTTCCGCATTTCCGTCCTCGATCTGCTCGGGCCGCTCACGAAGTCCGAGGCGGGCAAGATGATCCGCCGCTGGACGGCCGACATCCGCCAGCGTTTCCGTCGCGGCACCTCCGCCGAGATCACCCGCGAGCAGTTCGACGTTCTCAAAGCCGAGCGCGACGCCCTCCTCGCCGACCGCAACGAGTGGCGCACGCGAGCGCTCGACGGCGAGATGCGGATCGGCCGCATGGAGGGTCGCTTCGAGGGGCTCTGCGTACTCCTCGAGTCGCGCGTCTCCCGCGACGCCGGGAACGTCTCCGACGCGAAGAAGCACCCCGACCTCATGGCGATCGGCCGCGACAAGCGCCGTCGCGACGCGCTCGAGAAGGCCGGGCGCGGGCGCGACGTGTTCCTCTTCGACGGCATGGAGGGGCCCGACGCCTTCGAGGCGCTCCGCGCGCGCTGCTTCGAGGTCGTCTCCGCCGAGGTGAAGAAGAACGGCGCCGCCCTGCGCGCGACCCCGTACCGCCGCCACTCGTTCGCGCGGCTCGTCAAGGGCTGCTCGCACCGGCAGGCCATCGCGGCCGTCGAGTCGCTGGTCGCCGACGGCTCGATCGACGTGCGCGCCGGGAAGGTGTCGGTCGCGACCGCGATGACGACGGCGCGGAAGCCGAGCGAGGTGACGGCGTGAGGAACCACCCCGCCCACGCCAGCCCCCGCCGCGACCTCACGCCCGAGGCGCGCAAGGTGATCGAGCAGCGCCGCGCCGAGGCGCAGGAGCGCCGCGACAAGCGCCGCGGGCAGACCTACATCTTTACGCTCCGCCGCCCAAAGCCGAGCGAGATGGCGAAGGTGACGGCATGAGCGTGATTTCTAACAAGGGAAAGAAGAGAGATCTCTACGAGCTCACCCCCGAGCACACCGCGCAGTTGAAGCCGTGGGCGGATCGCTGGATCGCGAACGCTATGAGCTGCGAGGCGATGGACGACGCCGACCGCGCGGCGACGCGCGAGGCCGTCCTCGGCATGTACACTGCTGCGAAGCTCGCGCCACCCAAGGCGATCGTCTTCGTGCCGTCGCCGATCGTCCTGGCGTTTGCTGGCGGCTTCGCGGCGGGGATCTGGTATCTGGCGAAGAACCCGCAGGCGCTCGGTGCGGCGACGTCAGCCGCCGCCACGAGCGACGCCACGTACGCCGCCACGCGCGCCGCCACGCGCGACGCCACGCGCGCCTCCACGCGCGCCGCCACGCGCGACGCCACGTACGCCGCCACGAGCGACGCCACGAGCGCCGCCACGCGCTCCGCGAACGAGCGACGCCATGAGACGCTCGTTCGCTTCCTCCTCGCCTGCGCTGCGAACCACTACAACATGTGGGACGGAGGCAACCAATGGTCCGCCTATGTGTCCTACCTCTCGTTCTTCCGTCACGTTGCCGCCCTGGAGCTGCCGGAGTACGAGCGCTTCAAGCACTACGAGACGGCGGCGGAGCGCGCGGGCCCCCGGATCATGCACCCGGACTTCTGCATGGTCTCCGATCGGCCGGAGCGGATCCTCGTCGACGAGCAGCGCCGGCCGCACTGCGAGGATGGACCCTCGCACTGCTGGCGCGACGGCTGGGCGCTATGGCACTGGCACGGCGTGCGCGTGTCGCGGCAGGTGATCGAGTTCCCACAGACGCTCACGCTCGAGCAGATCAAGGCCGAGACGAACGCCGAGGTCCGCCGAATCATGCGCGAGCGATTCGGCGAGGGCCGCTACCTCGCAGAGACGAAGGCGCGCGTGATCGACGTGGACGGCGGGAATCCGCGCGCGAAGGGTGCCGCGCCACGGGTACTCCTCGAGGACGACCAGGGCGACCGCGTGCTCGTCGGCACCGACGGGAGCACCCGCCGGGTCTACCACATGCCCGTGCCGAAGACGGCGAAGACTTGCCGCGAGGCGCACGAGGCGATCTCAGGCTTGAGCGAGGCGCTGTGCCTCGCGGAATCGTAACCGGGATGGGGGAAGTCATGACCAAGACGAAGAAGGCGCCGGCCGTCGAGAAGGATGCGGCTGGCTGGATCGCAGAGGTCGAGCGTGCGGCGGCGGGCGCCGACGCGGAGACTCGGATCGTGAAGGCGATGGGAGTCGGCGAGCATGTGCGCCAGGGCGACGTCTACGTCGTGCGGATCGACACGCTCCCACAGGGCATGGAGAAGACGCCCACGCGCCAGCTCGCGCCCGGCTCGACGCAGGGCTCGCGGCACGTCGCGGAGGGCGACCTCCAGGTCTACCGCCGCACGGACACGCGCGAGGCTGGGATCGGCCCCGTCGTGCGGGCGCTGGCGGAGTGGCGCCTGGCGCACCCGGAGCACGCGCACTGCCTGCTGCCCGCAGGCGACTACCAGATCAGGTTACAGGTTGACGAGCGCACCAAGCGCGCGGTGGCGGACTGATGCGCCCACACGCCCATCACCCCCGCGACCTCCGCAACCGTCGCGCCGCGGTGCGCCCGATCCACGCGCGCCCCGACCCGATCCGCTGGTCGGAGAGCGGCCGGACGCCCCTCATCGCCGGCGGTCAGGGCCGCAACGCCTCCGACCTCCACGACCACGCTGAGGTCATGCTCGGCTGGGTGCTCCTCGCGACGGGCGGGCTCGTCTTTGCCGCGTTCCTGGTCGCGCTGTCGTATGCGGCCGGGTGGCGCTCGTGACCGCGCCGGCCGGAGCATCCCGAGCCGAAGCGCTCGAGGACGCCATCCGCCAGTGCGCCCAGGTCGCCGAGGGGGTGCGTGAGGGCTACTCCTTTGCGGACTCGCTCGAGACTGTCCTCGGAGCGATCGATGTGCTCATGGAGCGGGTCCGCACCGCGCCGCGCGAAGCCGCCCCCGACATGGGCGGCTGCACCCTCGACCTCTCCGACCCGATCGACGCGCGCTTTCTGCGCGAGGTGCTCACGATCGCCGCGGAGCGCTACGACGAGGAGGATCTGGGCGTGTCGGCGGCGAAGGCGCGGGAGCTGCGCCGGCGGATCAACGCGGGAATCCTGCGCGTCTGTGAGCGGCGCTGCGGGATCGAGACGGGGCGCGCGGTCGAGGCGCACCGGGCGGCCGAGGCGGTCACGGACAGCGACGAGACGGAGGCGAGTGAGGCGTGACCATTTGCGACGACCACCTCTGGCCGCTCCTCCTCTGCACGATCCGCTACGCGATGGGCCGCTCGTCCTGCATCGTCGGCGACGCCTGCGACTACTACCGCGCCTATCGCTCCGGGCTCACCCCGTGGCAGCGCGCACAGGTCGGCCGGGAGATCGCGGAGGCGCTCGACCTTGAGGAGCGCTTGGGCCGCACGCTCGGCCACGACATGGACCACCGCGAGTGGCGGCGGCTCGCTCAGGAGATCGCGGCCCAGGTGACGCAGGAGACGACGACGTGACCACCCACATCCGCCAGCCACACACCGAGGCCGTGCGCCGCGCGAAGATGCGCGCCGCCGACGCGCGACATGGCGCCGCCCTCCTCGGCGGCTTTCGGCGCACCGGCAAGCTCGTTGAGGTCCGCCTCGACGACGACCAGGCCGCCGACCTCATCGCGTCCCTCTCCGGAGCGACCGGCGCCGAGCGGATCGACATCCTCTCGCAGCTCGCCCGCGCCGGGATTTTCGAGTCCACGCCCTCTGATCGCTGTGGGGTAAGCCGCGCTCCCTCTTCGCCGGCAACCCCTTCCGAAACCGCACCTTTCGGTGCGGATGCGAGCCCGGACGTTGCGCCGGCAGGGGGCACCCTTCCATCCGACGCCCCGAGCCTCCCCCAATCCCCTGCGCTCGCGGCGTCTCCAGCCCCGGCTGAGGCGGCTCTCTCCGTCCCGGCCGGGGCTCCTGCCCTCCCTTCCGAGCCCGCGGCGGTTCCCCCCGCTGCGGCTCCGGTCCCCGTCGTCGCGATCACAGGCGCGCTGGCGGGGGCCGATCCCTCCACGCCGCCCCTCCCGGCGGCGGCAGAGGGCGGGGCGGTCCCGGAACACGACGGCGCGAACGCCGACGGAACCGCCCCGCTGCGGGCCGACGAGCTGCCGCCCGCCGTCATCCTGGCCCTCGCCGAGCAGCAGGCGCAGGCCATGGCGACGGGGAGGTGCGTCGGCCCTCTCGGCTCGTACGCGCGCCACCGCTACGAGGGCGGGCGCGAGTGCAAGCGGTGCCGCGCCGCCGATCCGCGCTACGGCGTGATCGACAGGCGGGCCGCGAAGATCACGGGCGATGCGGCGGAATCTGATCGAGGTCGGGACGAGGCGCTACCGCTGGCCCATCCCCCGACGGTGCCGGTCGCCGCCGCAACGCCCACCCCCGCACCGGACCCCGAGGCGGGCCCAGATCAGGACCAGCGGCTTGCGACGGCGTTAGAAACGCCTGGAGCGCTGGCACCGGAGATCACCGCCTCGGGGTCCACCACCACGGGGACGAGCGCCGCAAACGCTCCTCAGGCGACCGACGATGCACGGATACCTTTCCCGCAGAACTTCGCGGTTGCCGCCCCACCTACAACGGCCATCGACCGACGCTCCTACATCGGATCGGCCGATGCTCCTGCGATCCTCGGCCTGTCGCCGCACTCGACGCCGTGGGATGTCTTCGCGCGCAAGACCGGCGCCGTCGAGGACAAGGGCGGTGACTGGCTCGAGATGGGGCTGGACCTCGAGCCGGTCATCGCGAAGTGGGCGGCGCGGAAACTCGAGGCGACCGGGCTTGAGAAGGGCGTCACGATCCTGCACCCGGACGAGACGTGGGCGGGCGCCACCGTCGACTACTTCGGCGACCTCCCCTCTAAGGAACGCGCGATCATCGAGTGCAAGGCGCTCGGCCTGTTCTCTCCATGGCGCGACGATGAGGTTCCAGTCCACACGGTCGGGCAACTCCACTGGCAGTGCGGAATCGCCAAGGCCGCGGGCGAGCGCGTCGGCCGTCTCTTCGTCGCCCGCATGAAGGGCCTCGCCGTCGACGTGTTCGAGGTCCGCTACGAGCCCGCCCTCTTCGACGCGATGCTCGCGAAGTGCAAGGCGTTCTGGGCGCAGGTGCAGGCGCGTACCCCGCCGCCCATCGACGGGTCCTCGAGCGCGAAGGCGTGGCTCGAGTCGATCTACCCCTCAGCGAAGAAGGCGCTCCGGCCGGCGACCGAGGCCGAAGTCTTCACGATCACGCGGTACGTCGTCGCTCGCGACCAGGCGGGCGCGGCCAAGAAGCGACAGGACGCCGCCGCGAACGAGATTCGCTCGCTGATCGGAGACGCCGAGGGCGTGATCGGCGGTGGTGTCGTGGCGAAGTGGTCGGGCAAGGAAGGTGCGGCGCGTCGGCTGGACGTGCGCGCCGTGACGGGAAAGGGAGACGAATGAGCGCAGTTGCAACGACGCCGCCTAAGGCGAGGGACATGATCGAGGTGATCCGCCCGCAGTTGACGGCGGTCCTCCCGAAGCACATCGACGCGGAGCGGTTCATTCGCTCGGTGAACCTCGCCCTGGCGCAGAATCCGTACCTCCAGAAGCTCGACCGCATGTCCCTCTTGCAGAGCGTGATGAAGGCGGGCGAACTCGGACTCACTCCGAACAACCCGCTTGGCGAGTGCTACCTGATCCCGTTCAAGGACAAGGTGCAGATGATCCCCGGATACCGCGGGATGATCACGCTCGCTCGGCGCTCGGGGGAGATCACGAAGATCGGCGCGCACGTCGTCTACGACGGCGAGGTCTTCGAGGTGACCTTCGGACCTGAGGGGACGTTCAAGCACGTCCCGAACCTCGAGGCCGAGGGCGCGCGGAAGCGGTTCTCCTACGCCTATGCGGTGTTCAAGGACGGGACCTCGCACGTCGAGGTGGTTCCGCGCGCGAAGATCGAGCGGACGAAGGCCGAGGCGCTGTCGAAGATCAAGGACGAGTGGCGGCGCGGCGAGTCCCCGTGGGTCAAGCACGAGGACGAGATGTGGCGCAAGACGGCGATCCGCGCCCTCTTCAAGTACCTGCCCGTCAGCACTGAGGATATCCGCCGCGCGCTCGAGGCCGACAACGAGGCGGCGAAGGATCGTGGCGAGACCGACTTCGACGGACTTGAGATTGAGGCCGAGTCGGTCGAGTTGGGCGCCGCGCAGACGGCCAAGCCCGACGCGACCTCAAAGCTCGCCGCCGCCCTCGCGCTGCCGCCCGAGACCGACCCGCCCGGCGCCGTCGAGGCCGACGGCTGCCCGACCTGACCCACCCCCTCCCCGGCCTGTCGCTCGCGTTCGCGGGCGGCTGGGGAGGGCAACCCTTCACGGAGCGCAGCCATGCTGACCCCGCCCTTCACGCGCACGGGCAACGCGCCCCTGTTCAGCGACGACGGCCTCTCCGACGAGGACGCTGCGCCGCTGATCTGCGCGGCCATCTGCTCCTTGAGCGAGACGGCTCGTCAGCGCGCGCTCGCCACGCTGGGCCGCGCGGAGATCCGGCCGCCCGTGGACTGGACGAGCCCGGCCGTGACCGAGCCGCTCTTCGCGGCGTCCGGAGTCTGATCCCAACCCGCCGCCCCGGTCTGCGCGACGGGGCGGCACGAGGAGAAACGGTCCATGAGCCATGGCGACCCAGAGCAGATCAACCGCGCGAGCGCCGAGCAAGCCCGCGCCGCCCGCCGCTTCGCCGAGCCGGACGGCTGGGAGGCGGATGCGAGGGCGGAGCGGAAAGGAAAGGCTGTGACTGGAACCGTACGAGACAAGGCGCTCGACGCCGTGATCGACGAGCGCGACCGACAGGATGCGAAGTGGGGAGAGCAGAACCATGACCCGTTCGCCTATCTCGCGATCCTCTCCGAGGAGGTCGGAGAACTGTCTCAGGCGGCGCTCCACCTGCGCTTCCCGACGCCGCTGAAGGACGGCCCGCACCTGCGCCATCTCCGAGACGAGGCTGTGCAGGTCGCCGCCGTGGCGCTCGCGATCGTCGAGTGCATCGACCGGGCGAAGTGGAAGTGGCCGCTATGAGCCGTCACGACGCCGCTCAGATCGACCCGGCCGGGCAAGCCGACATGGGGCCGGAGCGGGCCGCCCCCGTCTCCGCCATCCACTTCACCGCGCCCGAAGCCGAGGTGTCCGCGTTCCGGGCCGGGCTGGACATCGGGCGGCGCGACGAGCGCAACCGCATCAAGGCCGCCCTCGACGCGATCCAGCGCGAGGCGGCGCCGCTCATGATCGAGGGGTCCGCTGTGACGCGGGCCATGGCGAAGGTGCTTGGGGAGATGCGGCGAGCGGTGGAGGGTGGAGCGTGACGGACCAATACCAAGCGTTCGTCGCCGGAAAACTCCAGAGAGTCCCGCCGACGGGGATCCATGGGTCGGTCGTAAACCCCTACGGGCTCAAAGAGTTTCAGCGCGACCTCGTGTCGTGGGCGCTCCGTCACGGCCGATCCGCGATCTTCGCCGACACCGGGCTCGGCAAGGCCCGCATGGGCGCGCGGTGGGCGGCCGTCGTCTCCGCGCACACCGGGAAGCCCGTCCTGATCCTGACGCCGCTCGCCGTGGCCGCGCAGACCGCGGCCGAGGGCGCGAAGATCGGCGTTGTCGTGACGATCTGTCGAGAGGGCGCCGACGTGCGCCCCGGCGTCAACGTCGCGAACTACGAGCGTCTGCACAAGTTCGACCCGAGTGTGTTCGGCGGGGTGGTCCTCGACGAGTCGTCATGTATCAAGCACCACGACACCAAGACGCTGAAGGCGCTCATGGAGGCGTTCTCCGCGACGGCATTCCGACTCTGCTTGACGGCAACCCCGAGCCCGAACGACTACACCGAGCTCGGGACGCACGCGGAGTTTCTCGGGATCTGCTCGCGCGAGGAGATGCTCGCCGAGTATTTCTGCCACGACGGCGGGGATACCTCGACGTGGCGGCTCAAGGGTCACGCGCGCGGCCTATTCTGGCGCTTCGTCGCTACCTGGGGCGCCATGATCCGGCGCCCGAGCGACCTCGGCTACAGCGACGACGGCTACATCCTGCCGCCACTCGTCGTCGAGCATCACGTCATCCCGGCGGCGCAGGACGAGGCCGAGAAGGCTGGGCTCCTGTTCGTCAAGGAAGCCTCGACGCTGTCGGAGCGGCGGGCGGCGCGGAGGGCGAGTCTCACGAGGCGCGTCGGTATGTGTGTCGAGCGTGTCAACCACAGCGCCGATCCATGGATCGTGTGGTGCGACCTCAACGATGAGTCGGACGCGCTTGCGGATTCAATCGACGGCGCAGTAGAGGTGCGCGGGTCCGACTCGATTGATGAGAAGGAGTCGCGATTGGTGGCGTTCTCAGAGGGGCGCTCCCGCGTGATGGTCACGAAGAGCTCGATCGCTGGATTTGGACTCAATTGGCAGCACTGCTGCAACATGGCCTTCGTCGGCGTGACCGACTCGTGGGAGGCGTACTACCAGGCCGTCCGCCGATGCTACCGATTCGGGCAGACGCGGCCCGTGAACGTCCACATCTTCACGAGCGAACTTGAGGGCGCGGTCGCCGCGAACCTCAAGCGGAAAGAGGCCGACGCGCAGCGCATGGCCGAGGAATTGTCGGGCGAGACGCGCGCGGCGGTGCGCGACGAAGTGCTCGGGCAGAAGCGAATCACCAACGACTACGCGCCGCTCCGGCGCATGGAGGTCCCCTCGTGGCTGAGAGCGTGAACGTCGTGGATTGCGTCGTGGACGACAAGATGGCCGTCTACAACGGGGATTGCGTCGAGGTGATGCGCGGCCTCCCTGACGAGTCGATCGGATACTCGATATTCTCGCCGCCGTTTTCATCGCTATACACCTACTCCAACTCCCCGCGCGACCTCGGCAACGTGCGCGACGACGCCGAGTTCTTCGCCCACTTCGCGTTCGTCGTGCGCGAGCTCTACCGCGTGACGAAGCCGGGGCGGCTCTGCTCGTTTCATTGCATGCTCCTGCCGTCGAGCAAGACCATGCACGGCTACATCGGCCTGCGCGACTTCCGCGGCGACCTGATCCGCGCGTTCGTCGCCGAGGGGTGGATTCACCATTCCGAGGTCGTGATCTGGAAGGACCCGGTCACTGCGATGCAGCGCACCAAGGCGCTCGGGCTCCTGCACAAGCAGATCAAGAAGGACTCGTGCATGTCGAGGCAGGGTATCCCCGACCACCTCGTGACGATGCGCAAGCCCGGCGATCAGGCCGTCGAGGATCGCGTCTCGCACACCGGGATCGGAGACGACCTCAGCGTCGACGAGTGGCAGCGACTCGCCTCGCCCGTCTGGATGGACATCAACCCGAGCGAGACGCTCCAGCGCGAGAGCGCGCGGGAGGATGAGGACGAGCGCCACATCTGCCCTCTACAACTCGAGGTAATCCGGCGCGGACTGAAACTCTGGTCGAAGGCGGGCGACACCGTGCTCTCCCCATTCATGGGCATCGGTTCCGAGGGCTACTGCGCGATCGAGATGGGCCGGCGCTTCGTCGGGGCCGAGTTGAAGGCGAGCTACTACAAGCAGGCCGTGCTCAACCTGCGCGCCGCCGCGACGAAGGGCAAGCAGACGGACCTGTTCGGAGGCCCCGCATGACCCTCTCCGACCGAATCGCCGCGCACACCTCCCGGATCGCGACCCTCGAAGCGGCCCGGACCCGCGCGACCCAGGCCCGCACCGCCGCGCCGGGGGCCGACCAGGCCATCGACGGGTCGCTGATCGGCGGGCGGGCCTTGAACGGCCCGGCCCGTCAACCCCGCGGCGGCCCGTGCCAGCTCGCCTCGTGCGGGCGACCCGTTCCGGAGACGAGCAGGTACACGCGGTGGTGCAGCGATCAGTGCCGCCGCAGGGCGTCGGGGGAGATCGGGCGCCGTCCCGTTCCGACCGAGGCGCAGCGGTGCGCGGTGTGCCGCGAGCGGAAGCGGAAGGCTCATAGCACGAAGTGTGAGGGGTGCTATGGGCAGGATCGCAGGCGGAGCGCGGCGGCCCGGCGCGCGAGCGAGCGGGCCGCGGTTGTCGCGGGGTGGGCGGAGAGGGATGGGAAGGTGCGGACGGCGTGGGAGGCGGTGGCGTGAATGTGGCTGCACCTACCGAAGTCGCCCTGTTCGCCGGAGCGGGCGGTGGCGTCCTCGCCTCGCGCTGGCGGTTGAATCCACGGTTCGTGGAGTGGCTCATGTTCGGACGGGACCACATCGGCTGGACCGAGATCGCGCTAAGAGACTCCGCGCCCTCGGCAACGCGCAAGTCCCGCAAGCCGCCGCGTGGGCATTCCGAGCGCTCGGAGGCGATCTGACATGACCACATCCCGCCGCTACCGCCGACTCCTGCGCCCGCCCGCGCCTATCAACTGGCCGCCGCAGGACATCGAGCCGACCAGGGCCGAGCGGGAGGAGCTGGAGCGGCGGATCGCGGCGGCGAAAACCGGTCCGCACAAGCCGAGGCCGGTCTATCACCGGCCGGAGCCGCAGCCGATCCGGGAGATCGTGCTGGCGGACGGGCCGAGATTTCTGCGGAGGTGTGCGCCGTGATCCCGGCCATGAATGCGGCGATCCGAGCCGCCGTATCGAAGTGGCCGGTCGAGTTCCAGGAGCGCTGGAACGAGCGGGCGGCCCTGAAGGAGTACGAAGGGCGGATGCCGCGGTACGAGGCGGAGGGCGGGGCGTTTCTGGAGGTGGATGCGGAGCGGCGGGCTACTTCTTCGGGGCGTACAGGCGCATTCGAAAGCTCGAGATGTGGTGCGTCCGGGCGTGGGCGGGCTCGCTCATGAACGCATGTAGCGCCACGCCGACGGCCTCGGTCTTGGTCAATGTCGGGTCGGACTCGACGAACGCGTCGAGCCGGTCGCATACGTCCTGCGGCAGTCGGAACGCGACCGACTTGGTTGGGAGGGTTCTTCGCGCCATACGGGCATTGTAACGCACGGCAAGACGCCGCGCAACAGTCATGCACGTACAGCGTATTGCGTCTTGTGCAACGTCTTGCTATACTTGCACGCAACGCGGAGAGGGCAGCGGGAGGGGAAATGGCGCAGGTCGATTTCTACGCGAAGCTCATGTGTTCATTCCCGGACAGCGAGAAGTTGCACGCCTTGCGCGAGGCCGCGGGGATCAGCGACGACTCTGCCGTTGCCGCAGTCGCGCGGCTTCTCTGTCGCATTCGGCGCCATCGTCGCTACGGCAACCTCGACGGCGTCTCCGACCTCACCATTGGTGAGTGGGCGAAAAACCCTAAGGTAACGCTCAAGGCCTTGATCGCGGCGGGCTGGGTTGACGCTGGGACTGAGGCGACGAAGCCGCACTGGCACGGCTGGTCGGAGTTGTACGGAACAGACCCTAATGAAGCGGAGGCGGTTCGTAACGCGGAGAGGCAGCGCGCGCATCGGGAGCGTAACAAAAAAGTAACGGGTCCGGTAACGAAAAGTAACGGGTCCGGTAACGATGCGGTTACGCCGTCGGACGGCGACAGTAACCGGCCGGGTTACCAAGAAGAAGAAGAGAAAGAGAACAACATCATCGTCGGCTCAACGCCGACCGCGCCACAAACACCCGAGGCTTTACTTTCGGCCTGGAACGCGCTGGCAACCCGCCTTGGCTTGCCGACCGCGAAGCTCACGACCAAGCGCACGCCGTCCGCAAAGGCCCGGATCGCCGAAGGGCTTCTCGAGCGCTGGTCGGAGTTCGCCGCAGCCCTCGGAGCGTCGTCGTTCCACCTCGGCCAGAACGACCGGAAGTGGCGCGCCAACTTCGACTGGCTGTGCCGCCCCGACAAGTGGACGGCGCTGCTGGAGAACGCGCCTGTGACCGGCGGGCAGCTCGGCGGGGGCATCTTCGGCGCCACTCACGACGAGATCGCCCGTGCGGCACTTCTCGACGTGTTCGGGCCGGGGCAGCAGGACGCAAAGTACCGCGACACGCCGTGTCGCCTTTCGGTGTCCGACCACGGCATTGCGCTCGCGATGTACTCCGACAACACCTCGTCTCTGCTGAACGATGACATCGTCGCCGCGATCACGCCGCTGCACGACACGCCCCCTGCGCTTGCCGAAGCCGCACGCCGGTTGCTGCGCGAGCGCGTCGTGACACTGTCGGAGGCGTCGTGATGAGCACCTGGCGCGAGGTTTTCGAGAAGGTCAAGGCGTCACGCCCTACGGCGTGCTCACATCTCAATACGGCGCTCGGAGTCATTACGACCACAAACGGCATGAAGCAGTACAAGCGCTACTGCCTGTCATGCGGGAGCCCAACCACCGGGGCTATCGCACACGACGCCGTCGCGGTGATTCGAGAAATGGCGGTTCCGTCTGAGCGGTTCCGCGCGCTGCAAGATGCCGTGTTTACGGCGCAGCGCTCTATGGTTTCGGCGGGTTCGAAGTTTCGCTTTGAGGTGTGGCGCTCGCTTTACGATTCGTACCTGCTTTCGTGGGAGTGGAAGAAGACGCGGCGTCGTGCGCTCGAGCGTACAGGGAATCTTTGCGAAGAGTGCGGAGGACCTGCCGAAGACGTCCACCACAAGACCTACGAGCGGATCGGCGCCGAGGCCGATGAGGACCTCTCTCCGCTTTGCGTGCGGTGCCACGAGGAGCACCACCCGCACATGAAGGCCGAGCAGGGCCGTCACATGGAATACCAGCCGATCGACAGAACCCCCGTGGATCGGGCGCTGGCGTATCTGGCGTCCGTGCCACCGGCCGTACATGGGGAGGGGAGGGATATCGCAACATTCAAGGTGGCGTGCGCGCTGGTTCGCGGCTTTGGCCTGAGCGACGAGGATGCGCTCCCGCTGCTCGTCGAATGGAACGCGGGATGCCGTCCTCCGTGGTCGGTGTTCGCGCTGAGAGGCAAGCTCAGATCGGCGAGGGCTAACGGCCAGATGAAGATCGGCGAACTTCTGGAGGGCGCCGCGTGACCGGCCGGGACGAATGGGATGGCGCCGCCGACGCGCGGCGCTGCCTGTCGATCCTCTTCGAGCCCGGCGCCGTCGTGGAACTCCGCGCGCCGAAGATCCCGCCGCGCTCGACGGTCTTCGCTGGCTACTACGCCGACATGGAGGCGCTAGTCCGCGACGCGCGGGCGTGTGAGAAGCGCGGCGCGCCGGGCGTGTACGTCACGCTGAACCCCGTGAACCCGGCGCTTCTGGCCCGGTCGAAGAACCGAGGCCGCGACAAGCCCGAGGCCGCGACCGGCAACAGCGACATCCTGTGCCGCCGCTGGATGTTCGTGGACATTGACCCGACGCGCCCTGCCGGGATCAGCGCGACCGAGGGTGAGCACCGCGCCGCTATGGATCGCGCCCAGCGGGTCGCGCTCGAGATGTGCAACCTCGGTTGGCCGGTGCCCGTCGTCGTGGACTCAGGGAACGGCGCGTACCTGCTGTACCGGATCGACGTACCGACGGACGACAAGGGCCTGATCGGGCGCGTGCTCGTGGCGCTCGGGGCCAAGTTCGACGACCCCGCCGTGAAGGTCGACGTGACCGCGGCGAACTCGGCGCGCATTCTCAAGCTGGTCGGGACGCTCGCGCAGAAGGGCGATTCACTCGACGACCGGCCACACCGCCGCTCCGCGTTCGTGAGCGTCCCCGAACCGATCGCGTTGCTTTCGACGGCGCAGCTCGAGACGTTCGCGGCTCCGGCTCCGGCAGTGGCAACCCCGAGCGCCCCGGCACTGCCGCGCCGCGACAACGCCCCGAAGAACCTCGAGCGGTTCGACCTTGCGGGCTTACTGGCTCGCTCCGGCCATGACTTCGCCCGGCAGGAGGTCCAATGGTCCGACGGGCGAAAGTGGGTGTTTCGCGTCTGCCCGTGGAACGAGACGCACACGGACAACAGCGCATGGGTCGCGCAGTTCAACTCGGGTAAGCTCGACGCCGGGTGCTCGCACAACTCGTGCGCCGGCAAGAACTGGCACGACCTGCGCGCGATCTTGCAGCCCGGCTGGAAGCCGTGGGAGCCGCCGATCGAGCGCCGCCCCGCCCGAGAGGAGCCGCGCGACGACGCCCCCGAGGCGGACGCGGAAGCGCCCGACCCGTACTCGAGCGTACCCGCCGAGCGCGCGGTCATCGCGGGTCTACTGCACAACCCCGCCGCCGCCGACGAGGTGCAGTCGATCCTGCCGGGCGCCGACCTGTTCAAGAGCGCATCGCTCGGCCTGATCTACGCGGCGGCGCTCGCCTTGTCGGAGCGAAACGCGCCGCTCGATCGGCATACGCTCGCGGACGAACTCGAGCGCCGCGGGTCGCTGTCGATTCCCGGCGCCCCCGTCATGGCGGACACGGCGGCGGCGTTCGCGGCCGACAAGAGCAGTGCCGGGAACGTCGCGCACCACGCGCGCATCGTGGCCGAGCGGGCTGCCGTCCGTGCCGTGCGCGAGGCGGCGGTTCGCATCGTCGCGGCCCTCGACGCTCGCGCGCCGCTGACAGGCGAGGAGGCCCGTGAAATCGGCTCGGCCGAGATGGCGAAGGCGACGGATCGACCGGGCGCGACCGAGCCCGTCTGGGTGTTCGACGCCGTTCTCGAGGAGGAGCGCCGCCTCGACGACCCGACGCCGCCCGTCACGTACAGTACTGGGTTCCAGCAACTCGACCAGATCACGAGCGGCGGTTGGGCGCCCGGCAACCTCGTGATCCTCGCGGCCAGGCCTGGGTGCGGAAAGACCTCGCTCGCGCTCCAGTTTGCCGCGTCCGCGTCGGGCGAGCGCGATCCGGGCGCCCTGTTCGTAACGCTCGAGATGGGCGTGCCGGAGATCACGCGGGTCGCGATCAGCCAGCGGTCGGGTGTGTCGGTGTCCGCCCTGCGCAGGCGCGGACTGAATCGGACGATGCGAAAGATCGCGACAGACGGCGGCAGGACGTACGAGCGCTCCCGGTTGTGGTTCGACGACCGTCCACGAACGCTCGTGGACATTCTCGCGCGCACCAGGCGCATCCGCTCGCAGTACGGTCTGGGCGTGCTCGTGGTCGACTACCTACAGCTCGTCGACGTGGGCGGTGGGCGCAAGAACGAGAACCGCACGGAGCAGGTAGGTCGGTTGTCGCGGGCGCTAAAGCTGTTGGCCCGCGACCTCGGCATCGTCGTGCTGGCCCTCGCGCAGTTCAACCGCGCAGTCGAGTCGCGCGAGGGCAACAAGCCGCGGCTCTCGGATCTCCGCGAGTCCGGGTCGCTGGAACAGGACGCGGACATCGTCATGGCGATCCACAGGGACACGAACCCGACGACGCAGAAGCTCGACGATACGGGCAAGTCGGAGCTGATCGTGCTCAAGCACCGCGCCGGGCCGACCGGGATTATCCCGATGCACTTCGACGGGCCGACGCAGAGATTCAACGCCCGCGCCATGGGTGCTTCATGACCACCGCGCCGCCGGATCGGCCCAAACGCGCACGATCCCGCGCGCAACGGGTCCAACCGGCCTGAACCACCCCGCCGCGATTCGGCGGTCCAAGATTGTGGAACGACGCGAAACCCAATGAGGACGGAGTGAACATGGACGAAACGTCAAAGATCAAGCCGGGCGAGACCGACCCGCCCACGGCGGCTGAGCGCGCGGAGTGGGCGCGGCTGTGCGAGGCGGCAACGCCGGCGCCTTGGGTGTGGGAGTTGGGGCAGATCGCGCACCACCCGCGCCCGGATTGCACGGAGAGCGTCGCGCAGGGGTTCGACCTCGACGCCGACTGCGTGCTCGTCTGTGCCGCCCGCAACGCCCTCCCCGCGCTACTCACCGCCCTCGACGCCGCCGAGCAGCGCGCCGAGCGGGCGGAGACGCGCGCAACCGGGCTCGAGGTGGCGTGGCGAAACACGGGCGCCGCCGCCGAGTCGGAGCGCGTGCGAGCGAACAAGCTGGAGACCGAGCGCGACGCCCTCCTCGCCGAGCGGGACCGGCTGGCGGGGGACGAGCGCCTGAAACTGCGCTGGGTGACAGACTCCGTCTCTGGAGGCTTGTGCGCGGCGTATAGGGATCGCGTGCTGGCGCGAGAACGCAGCGGCAACGTCTTCGTGCGCGACTACGAGATGGAAGTCACGCGAAAAGACCCTCCCCCACAGAGCGTTATGGCAGACCTCGCCGTAGTATACGGGTTCGCCCCGCCCCGCGAATTGGCCGAGCGGGACCATTCTCCCGACGCCGGGAAGAAGGTCGCCGCCGAGCCGAGCGGGAGGGCGCCCGACCCCGTGAACCACCCCGCGCACTACTGCTCGCACGCCAGCGGCGTCGAGTGCATCCAGGTCACGGAGCACCTCGGATTCTGCGTCGGCAACGCGATCAAGTACTTGTGGCGCTGCGACGCGAAGGGTGGCGTCGAGGATCTGCGAAAGGCAGCGTGGTACGTTGCAAGGGAGATCACCCGGAGGGAGAAGGGCGAGGCCGCCAAGGGCGCGAGCGGGGAGGGGCGGACGTGATCCGCTTCACGATCCCCCTCCACCCGACCGCCAAGGGCCGCCCGCGCGTTGGCAGGATCGGGAACCACGCGCGCATGTTCACCCCGGCCGCGACGGAGCGCGCCGAGCAGGAGTTCGTTGCGCTGGCGGCACCGTTCGCGCCGGCAACGCCCCTGGACGCCCCGCTCCGGGTTACGCTGACATTCACAATGCGCTCGCCAGCCATGCCGCGATGGAAGGCGCTGGCCCGCGATCTCGGGCTCGTTCACCCCGAGGGGCGGCCCGACGTCGACAACCTGGCGAAGCTCGTGCTGGACGCGCTGAACAGGAGCGGGCGCTTCTGGCGGGACGATAGCCGCGTGGTCGAGCTGCGAGCGGTGAAGCGGTACGGCGACCAGGTCGGGACGGAGGTCGTCATCGAGGTGATGGACTATTGCGATTCCGCGAAGGCGCTGGCGGCGAGACCGGGGAGGGTGGCGTGAGCGATCTTGCATATTTCCTGACGGTCAAGCAGGTCGCCGAGCGCCTCGCGTGCAGCGGCGCCGAGGTCTTCCGCCTGCGCAAAGAGGATCCAACCTTCCCGCCGTTCTGCACGCGGAAGCCGGGCGGCGATCCGGTCTGCTACCTCGAGCGGCTCAAGGTCTGGATGGACGCGCGCATGAGCGAGGCCGAGCGGCCCGCGCAGGACGGGAGCGGGCTCACGCAGGCCGAGGCGGTTGCGGAGGCGCGGGCGTTGGTGGCGAAGGCGAGACGGGCGGGACGGAGGAGCGCATGAGCGCGACGTGCTTTGAGTGTGGTGCTGCGGCGCACCACGAGCACCACGCCGTTCCGAGATCCAGGGGCGGCACGAAGACCGTGCCTCTATGCGCCACGCACCACGCGCAAGCACATGGTCTGCGCGGTATGGACACGGGCGCTCTGACGATGGAAGGCTTATTCCGAAAGCGGTTGAAGGGGGAGCGCACCGGGGCGATCCCGTTCGGCTTCACGCTCGGCGAGGACGGACAGAAGCTCGTGGCGCACCACGACGAACAAATGGTGTTGCAAGTCATCTGGTACAGCAGGGTATTCTGGGGCAGGTCGTATAAGATGATCGCAGACCAGATGAACCGCTGGGGAAAGAAGGCGAAGGGCGGCGGGATATGGTACGCTGGCACCATTCGCAGCGTATTGCGCACGTCCTACCCCGGATATGAGGCCGCCCGACTGCGTGGTCCGCCATTTGGGAGGCCGCCCGAAGTTTACCGTTGAAGTCGCCCTACCGCCTCCCGCAACTCCTCGACGCTCTCATGTGAGTAGTGCCCATGCATCTGGATCGTCTTGTGCCCGAGTAGGCGCGCCGCGATCACGGGATCGACGCCCGCCGCTCGGAGCCGGTCGTTCACGAGGTGGCGGACTCCATGCGGCGTCACGAGCGCGAACTGCGGCGAGCGGGCCCGCCAATGCTTGCCCGTGTTCGCGAACGAGTCGAGCGCGTTCTCGCCGGCCGACGTGACGAACACCGTCGCGCCATTGTCGAGCAGGCGCCGCTCGATGACGGCCCGCGCGCCAGTCGCCAGAGGGACGATGCGCGGCGTCTTGTTCTCCGATGCGCGGATGAAGATCGTTCTAGCCCCGAGATCGACCTCGCAGGGCAGCAGCGCGGCGACCTCTCCGATCCGCACGCCGGTCCACGAAACGAGCTCGAGTGCGTCCGCGTATAGGTCGGCGGCGTGGGCCTCGACGGCGCTGACGAGACGGCCCTCCTTCCCCGTCCAGCGCGCGCCCGGCAACGTCATGCGGCGCAGATCGGCAAGCCCGGCCTGGAACGCCTCGAGCGTGGGCGGCTTGCGCGGGGTCGGCCGGACCGAGTAGGCGTCCACCTTCCGGGCCGGATCGGCGTCCGCCATGTCGGCGCGCTCGGCCCAGCGCCAGAACACGCGCAGGGTGACGAGCTCCTTGTTGGCGGTGACCCGCGACAGGCCGCCGGCCACGCGAGCGCGCAGGAACGAGGCGACGTGTTCGCGCCGCACCTCGTTGATCGGCGTGTCCTCGCCGACATGCGCCGTGAACGAGGCGAGGTGCAGCCGGTAGCCTCGGACCGTGCGGGCCTCTCGGCGTTCCTCCTTGTCGGTCAGGAACGCCTCGACGACCTCGCCGATGGTGTCGAAGCCAACCGGGCCGACCGGAGCCCCGGCGACGCTCTCGAGGACGTGCAGATGCGCTCGGGCCTGCGCCTTCGTGCGGATCGTGCGGCCCATGCTGCGCCGCACCCGCTCACCGCTCGCCGGATCGACGTAGTTGGCGTACCACCTCGGGCCGACCGCGTAGACCGTCCCCATAGAAACGTCACACTTTCCGTCACAGTTCAGGAAGCGTCGTCGTAAGCTGGTAGGCCCGGCGAGACTCGAACTCGCTACCTGCGGATTAGAAATCCCCATGCGCAGGCGGATCGGCTGGCGGCGTCCCCTGCGAAAGAGTGTACGCAACGCTATGAGATTACGCAATGGCGTCACAGTTCGTCACAGCGGCGCCCCGAGCGAAGCGGCCCCGCGCGTGACCGCGTGAGACGAAAAACCCGCCCAAGTGTCGGGCGGGTGTGGTAAGCTATCCGTTGTCGTTGCGTTCGGTCAGGACGCTTCGGCCGGTCCGAGCCCCTCCGCCGCCTTCAACACCGCCCGCACCTGCTCCGCCCGCCAAGCGCCGCCCTTCCTCGTAGCCCGCCCCTCCTTGGTCAGCGCCCGCGCGACATGGCGCAGAGCCGCCCCGCCCCGGCTCAAATCAACAGCGCGCAGGGCCGTCTCCTGCTCGCCCGGGTTCGGCACGAGCGGGCGCCGGCCGGAGCGGTTCCCCTTCTCGTCGCGCGGCTCGGGCCCGTACGAGTAGCCCCAGGGCGGCTGGCCGTTGCGACCGCCGGCGGCCTTCAACGCCGCGAGCGCCGCCGCCGTCCGCTCCGAAGCCGCTGCCCGCTCCCACTCCGCGACCGCCGCGAGGACATGCACCACGAGCCGCCCGGACCCGGTCGACGTGTCCAGCTTCTCGCCGACCGAGTGCAGGGCGATCCCGTCCTTGGTGCAGGCGGTCATGATCTCGGCGATGTCCCGCACGTTGCGCGAGAGCCGGTCGAGCTTCGCGAACACGATCCCGCTGACCTCCTTCGCGCGGGCCCGTGCGAGCGCCCGGATCAGGGCGGGGCGGCGCATGTCCTTCCCGCTCTTGCCCTCGTCGCGCTCGACCCCGCTGAGCGTGAGCCCGTAGAGGTCGCAGTAGGCCCGGACCGAGCGCTCCTGCGCGGCGAGGCCCAAGCCCGAATCGGCCTGCTCGCCTGTCGAGACGCGGAGATAGCCGAGGACGAGGACCGGCGCGGGGCTCACGACTTCGCCTCCCTCGGGAACCGCACCCCCACGAGCGACAGCATCCGCCGCGCCCGCGCCGCCGCCCAGCTCGAGCGGTACTGCGAGAGCAGCCACGCCGCGAACCCGGCCGCGATCTCGGCCATCGGCTCGGGGGCGCAGAGGAGGTCGATGGCGAGGTCGATGACGGCCGCTTGGACCTCGGCGGGGGTCTGGTTGTTCGAGGGGCCCTCGCGGTCGTGAAGGTGCGACACGCCCAGAGCCGCCTCACACAGGGCGTTCGCGAGCGCGTAGTGCGGCGCGTCGGGGTAGTCAGCGGCCTCGTCACCGAGGACCGTGAGCGCGCCGTCCGGTACGCGGTCGAATTCCGCCTCGGTCGCGCCGGGCGGTTCGCCGTACGGGAAGCCCATACCCGTCACGAGTGAGCCCACGAGGGCTCCGGCGAGGACGTGGCGGACGGCAGCGGGCGGGCAACCGTCGTCTCCGGGCGCGTCGCTCACCTCTCCGTCGAGGAGCGGCCAGCGCTCCACCGCACGCGTCCGGGCCGCATACTCGATCCGCCGGCCCGCCTCGGGGTCGCCGAAGCCGCCGATCTCGAGGGTTTGGTCGGGGAGGGGGACGCCGAGTGTTTGCGCGGCGACTTGGATGGGGAGCAACATGGTAGACCTCCTTGGTTAGAGCTCGATGTGCCGGGCGGCATTCGCCACACGCGACGCCGCCATGAGGTGATTCGCGAGCCCGTCGAAGCCGGGCCGGGCCGAGGCGTCCACTCGGATCTCGTAGCCGAGGTCACAGGGGCGGCGAACCTCCCCGGTGGTGAGGCGGCGCAGACGGGCTGGAGCCGCACCAACGCCCGGCAGGGGGGGCGAAAACGAGAGCGAGCGGTATCCGCGCAGGGCCGCCCGGGTCCGCTGCGACAGATCCGCCCGACGCTCCTGCTTGCGGATCACCTCGTAGAGGTTGGACGCGCTATCGCTCCAGCGGCGCGCGAGCGAGTAGCCTGGCAGGTGCTTGCGCAGCAGGGCGCGTGTGTCGTCGGCGAACGCAGCCGCCTCGATCGCGCGCATCTCGAGCACGCGCCGGATGGAGCGCTCCTCCGCGGTCGCGCGCTTGGGTGTGTAGTCGCAGCCCAGGATCGCACGCGCCTCCGTCTCGGCGCTCCCGATCTCGAGCCGGACCATCGTACCGCCGTGCGGCTCCTTCCCGGCGGTGTCGCGCGAGATTGCGACCGCGCCGTCCGAGTCGATCTTCGCGTTGGTCGTCTCGGCGCGGTATTTGTAGGCGTTCGGGACGCCGCCGCCCGTCACCTCGCCGATGATCCGCTCTGCGAGGTGCCGCAGCGCCGGACGCCTCCGGAACCACGTCGCGCAGTAGAGCACGCGGTCCCGGGTGCGCTCGATGAGGCAGGCCGAGAGGGTGCGCTGCGTGGCGCGGCCCTCGGCGCGCGCGAGGTCGGCCTCGATCTGGTCTGTGGTCTGGATGGTGGATTTCATGTTCGCCTCCGTCAGGTCGCGCCGTCCGTATGACTGGCGCTATGCAAGATTGTACCGCACCGCGCAGGGCGGCGCAAGGGCTTACGCCCGAGATACAGTCGAAATACACTCGCGCAACGAGTGCTTTGTGGTGCCGTAGGACGCGCGTCGCCGAGCGTTGGCGCACGCGCGACAGTATGCCGGGAACCCGTGCGGCGTGGTCTTGTTGCGCCCGAACGCGCCCGGCTCGGTTACGCCGCAGTCTGGGCAACTCGGGCCGAGCGGGGCGCCCCTGTAGCCGGCGAGAATGTCCCGCAGCAACTGCAAGCGCCCCCGCTCGATCCCGGTAAACTTCACGGCTACACCCGCTTCATGTCGATGTGGCGCTTGATGCGGATCGCGACGACCTGGAGGAGGGCCACCTCGAGGGCGCGCAGTAGGTTGAGTCCCTCGTGGAATGTGACCACGTCGGTGCTCGTGGTCGTCCAGACAATCCAGCGGCGCAACCCCTCGGGGATCGGCGTGCCGTCGCTGAAAGCCTGTTCGGGGTCGTAGTCCACGAGGAGCCACCCGTCGAGGACGATCCCGCGCCCAGTGTCGTCAAGCTGCACATCGGCCCGCATCCGCGCGTGCCGGAGCATGGTAGCGCACGCCTCGGAGACGAGACGCTGATCGCGCGGCATCTGGGCCTTGCTGATAAGGGCTGGGTGTCTGGTCATGGCATCCTCCGTGGGTTGTGCCGCCCCGTTGTGGGTCGGCAGGTAAGGGGCGAATCCGTATCGCCCGGCGCGGGGCCGCCCGGTGAGGGGCGATCACGCGCCGGACGGCCGCCGTGAGGGAGCGCGGCCGGGCCCGGCATCTGCTACTCGGCGTCGTCCTCTCCGGCATCATCGGCGCGCCGCTCGAGGGAGGCCCGTACGAGCGGCGCGCCCTCGGCC
>OFRM01000278.1_pt1 | contig 22786 bp, 22 predicted proteins | sample 1543101 | NCBI WGS metagenome assembly OFRM01 (sample SAMN07774223, study PRJEB24372) | wastewater metagenome | isolation source: Exp Tend VB 0WW | collected 2016-02
AAGTTTCATAGGTGATAACAGTAGCGGACATTGAAGCGAAGATGGCGGCGAAACTTGGCGGCAAGTTCAAGATCGTCAGCGACTTTACTGCGCTTGAAAAGGACGGTGCGTTGTGGGCGAAGGAAATCTTTCCACATCTATTTTCGCGTCCGTTCACTACCTATCAAAAAGAGTTCTGGAAGTGGGCGGACACTATCGAACCGGACACTAGATACAGACCGAGGATCGAGTGTCAGCCTCGCGGTGTAGGTAAGAGTACGAACGCGGAAGCTGCGGTAGTGAAGTGGGTGGCTACTAAGAAGCGTAAGATGATCGGCTACGTTTCATTGAACGACCAGAAAGCCACAAAGCACTTCGACAGCATCAAGTCGATGCTTGAGGACAATAAATTCTTATCCGCGTATCCTCATTGTAAGCCGGGCATCCAGAAGCTAAGGGACGTTGCCGCTCAATGGTCAAGGGATGCGATAGTCACGGAAAGCGGGGCGATGATAGTCCCTCTTTCATTACAAGGTTCGTCTCGCGGATGGAAGTCATCGACGGGTTCAAGGTTTGATTGTTTCCCCGCAGGTACATTAATAAAAACAGAGATCGGGCATATTCCTATCGAATCCTTCCCCATGTTACAATATGTACCAAAGGTGTATGCGTTTAACCACGCCACACAACAAGTAGAATTGCAGGATGTGGAGGGGTGGCGACAGAAGAATGCTCGAAGACTCGTTGAAATTACTACAAAACAGGGGCGTGTATTTAGATGCACAGAAGAGCATCGAATTTTTATCAATACACGCGGATACATTCAAGCCAAACAAGTGCGAGTGGGCGAGACTCTTAATGTGTTGCCCACGATGTTATGGCAAAAAGAGTCCGAGGGCGTTGAGATGCAAGCCCTGCGAACGGATCGACAATTCGAACGCCAAGATACCCAAGTCTTGTCATTGGTGTCAGAAGAAGTATTCTCGACATGTGTACGAAGAAACCAAGCGGCAGAAAAACGGCAGCCAGAAGGACTTTTGTTCCACCTCTTGTCTAAGGAAGTGGGTGGCATCAGAACTAGTGCGACGATGCAAGGGTTGTGGCAAGAAGATGCCCAACACCTGTGCGGGTCGCAGGTATTGCAGTCTAGAGTGCCGACCGTCGCAACAAGTAGATCGCATGATTGCTTGTCAGTGGTGCGAGAAGGAGTTTCGTCCAGCCAACAAGCGGCGAAGATTTTGCTCAAAGAAGTGTTCGAGCAACAGCCATTCCGTCAGGATGGTGGGAAAGAACAATTCCCATTACAAAGCAGGGGATGCTCCGTCGAAGTTGTTCATAGATTTACGCCCTCTTATTCTCGACCGCGACGACCGTCAGTGCGTAGCGTGCCGCACGGAAGAGGCGGTTGTGTATGGTCACAGACAAGGCGTCGTGTACGAACGGAGCAATCTGGAGATTCATCATGTAGACTGCAATCACGAACACAACCATCCCCACAATCTAATAACATTGTGTCGGAAGTGCCACATGTCCTTCCACAAATCGAAAGGGACGAAGTATCAATGGTTCGCTTCATATGCGATGAAAGCGTCCCGGTCTATGACCTCCAAGTGGCAGGTTGTCACAACTTCTTTGCTAACGAAGTACTCGTTCACAACTGCATAGTCCTCGACGATATTGACGAACTAGGTCAGTCGGTGGAGTTCACGAGAAAGCTAATAAACATTCTCAAGGGTGAAATACTCGCGGCGGGCAATGACAATACGCTTGTCTTAATGCCGCAGAATCTTATATATCGGGATTCTATCTGTTCGCAGATATTGGATCACAGGGCGGACATCCTATCAGATAGGATATTTTGCGGGCCATATCCGTTATTGAAATGGTATGACGCAGAAAAGCTAGACCTGAATGACGGCACGGGAGCAAAGCAATGGGTCATCACGGCAGGAGAACCGTATGATGATGCTATTGATCTTGAGTACGCCCAAAAGCTATTAAACACGTTCGGCAAAGCCCTGTTCGACAGAGAGTGTCAACAGGACGTTAAGACGGTCGAGGATGATAAGGACTTCCGGGAATGGGACGAACGCTATCACATCATTACTCACTCTGAATTTCGCAGGGTAATGGATGGCGTGTGGAATGAGTACCGGAATTGTCCGCAGATTCCCATGAGATGGAATGTCGGGCTAGGGTTCGACTGGGGAACTACGAGAGGTCACCCGTCATCGGTTGCGTTTGTCGCACGTCCGCCAGAGATAACGCCTTACTCTAATCTGCATTTCGTATTTGCGGAAGTGGTGATGCCTAAGTTTCCATTGGATGCTTTTGAGACTCCTGAAGTAGTCTCACCGGGCAGGGTTGCAGAAGCGGTACAACTTACCTTGAAAGAATGGAACGTAGAGGAGTCACAGGTTCAAATGAAGCTGATGTCGCACGAAGCCTCAGCAGCATTGAACACAATGGCACTTGACCTGAAAGACGATGTGAAGATGTTTTGGGGAAAGTGGAAAGCGAAGAAAGGATCAGGCGTACCCCAGATACAGAACCTTTTAGAGATCGACTATACAGAACCGCATCCTTTCAGGAGATACCCGGCAGGCCACCCGAAAGAGGGACAGCCTTTAATGGGCAAGCCGAGAATCTATTTTATTGTCGAAGATTCGCAAGGTGAATTATGGTCAGACGGCACTAACTTGTACGTTCGCGGTGCGGTCAATTCTAAAGGGTTCGCAAGAGCACGTTTTGAGATGCCGTTATACTCGCACAAGAATACGGGCGAGAACAAGATAGACGACGATTTTGTTGATGCGTTTCGCGGGATAATGAACGTCTTTGGGGCGAGTGCGGATGAACTCACTCCGTTAGAACGCAGGCAGAAAGAGATAACTGAAAAGATGCCGGAGTACATGGCAAACGCAGAATCGGACGATGCAAAGGTGGCACGAAACTTATGGATGCAAAAAGAATGGATGAATCAGCAGAAGGAAGAGCAACGGCAGTCGTTTCGCAATCCGGGAACGGCATTGGACAGGTTCGCCAAGATGCGGGGCAAATAGACCTTGCTATCAAGAGGGACGTATCGCCTGAACCTCCAGAGAGGAGTGTTATCCCTACCGAGGGAGAGATACTAGCCCAACTCCAATGGCAGAGGAATACTCTGTGGAATGAGATCATCAACATCGAGAAAGAGATACAAAGCAGATACCCAGAGTGCGGGTGCAAGAGGTTGACGGTGGCTAGCGACAAGTGTGCAAAACACGGGAAGTCGATAATAGAGATATGACAGAAATAGCACTTATCATTCTCGTAATACTATTACCGCTCGTTACCATCTTCGCGTTTATCGCGGGATACGCGATACGAGAATACACGGCGAGAAAAGAGGTCACTCAATTGGATGCGATACTAAAGCCTCTGATGGGAATGACCGCCCATAGGTTGAACTACGAGATAGATAAGCCAAGCCCTCCGACAATAGATCACGTCAAGCCTCAGAACAGTATCGACGACAACAACGGAGTAGCACAGCTTACCGCACCCGACCTGTTCAAGCGTAGGGAGATGGCTATTTATGAGGAAGCGAAGAAAGCGGGGAAGATCTAGATGGTTCGATACCGAATCCACGAATTAGCTTTGAAAGTGACGTTCGTTCCCCCTGTTTCGCTTGCTAGCTGTATTTGAAAGTTTCCTGAGGTAGAACCGCCTGTAATGATAGTTGCCCAAAGAGTAGCGGGATAGGACTGCGTGTTGTTCGGATTACCGCCGACAGGGGCGAGTACGGCAGCGTTCATATTGCCGTTAGCGATAACATTAGCGGTGGCTGAAGATGTCTGCATGAACTGAGCCACACCGTCAGTAAGACTCGTGGGCCAAGAGCATCCCGGTCTCACACCTACCGTAGCAGTTGCAGTGCGGGTAAAGAACAATCCTTCAATAACATAAACAGAGTTTATAGCGGGCGTAAAGTTGAATCCCGTAACATTGACGGCGGTAGCGGATGATGTTGTAAAATCCGCACCTAGTTTTACATACGTCCAGGGATCAGAACCGCCTGAATGAGAGTGAGAGGCTATAACACCTGTTAGAACCGCCTCGATCTCAGCTTTCGTTATATCACTGTTCTTTTGGGCATTAGCCGGAGCGTGGGCACTTGTTATGTGAGCCTGAATGTTTGCATTAGCGGGTTCATATGTACCCGCGTGATTGTGCCCGATAGCGGCATAACTTGCATCGTGATTATGTCCCGTACTCGCCTTGCCTGCTAAAGCCGTGTCTAAGCCCGTTACGTCCGCCGTAGAGTGAGTGTGGGAGACGGGAGCATAAGAGGCGTCGTGGTTGTGGCTGTCTGAGGCGTAGGGGTGGGTGTGAGTAGGTGCTTTACCGTCTAGCGCGGTCTGTAAATCTGTCTGATCTGCGAGAGTCCCTGTTATATCTCCCCAAGCGGAAGCACCGCCAGGGAAATTCGGCGGTTCGCCTTGAATGTCCCCCCACTCAGGAAGCATTAAGATATCTTCAGTCCATTGCCCGTTGTCGCGTCTGTACCAGCGTCTCGTTTCTTCGCAATAGACCAAAGAATATCCCTTGAACAGAGATATTTGAGACAACTCTGATACAAGGGAGCAAAGGACAAAACTTTGAACACGTTGGATCATTCTTCTCGCGTTTCGAGCGATTTTCTTAATTTGTCTATCTCGGCTATTTTGTTTTGCTTCTCAAGTTCGAGGCGGTTCACTTCTTCAGCCAAGTCGTATATCTGAACTTTAATATCTTTTCTTTCTTCGTCAGTCATAATCCAGTGCGGTAGTGGCTAAGGCACCCGCGTTATCTACTGTGATACGGAATCGTGAATTGTTTGGAGAACGAAGTATGAACCCTTTTGTGTTGTCGGTGATCTCAACATCTCCCGCAAGGACGGACGGAGACGTAGAAAGTGAGTAGATAAAATACCTGGTTGTCCCAATATCTATACTCGTGTCTGCGTAGATCGCATAACTGCGTGTAACAGTCCCCGCGTTTGACCAGCTATTGAACAACAACCCGATAAGATCGCTGCACGTTACACTCGTTTGTATAGAAGTGGTGGCTCGAAAACACGCTCCCAAGTCGGTGGTGGATGCACCAGAGCTAGACCCGATACGTCCTTCGACACCATAGCCCGCACTGAGAGTGCCGTTATGGGCGATACCAGCAGTGGATTTGATACCCCACACCGCGTTACTGCCGGACGCACCGCTTCCACCGTGAGCAGCGTTTATAGATATTCCGTATCCTTCTGAAAATAGCCCGTCCAGATTAAGGAAGATGTTTGTGCCATACACCGAATTGGTCGCATTGGAAGCCTCTCGCCAATCAATGAATTGATACAGCCCGTATATCCCGTTAGTCGATCCGGTCGCACTTTTGATATACATTCGGCTGACCTGATTGGCTATGAATTTACTCGTGCCCGTTGGGGAGATCGTCCACGTATTTTCTGCCGCAATGAAATTGCCGGACATTGAGATAGGGCTGGGATTGGTTGCACCGTTTCCTAACAAAAAATGGTTTTGGGCACTTAGAAAAGGAGTGCTTGTAGCGTTTTTATCGTAAATGGACAGTCTTGTATTCGTATCACTCCACGAAAAGGCGGTATTATTTTGTGTAAATCGTCCGCTAGACCCCACAAAGGGAATACTACCTGGGGTTGTGGCTAAAGGTGATGTACCAACAAGGCTTAGTAAAAGATTTGTATTAACGGCCATTTATTGTTGTTTTGAACACGTTGGATCATTAGCTCATCTTCGTAAGGATGAGGGTAGAACCTCGGAGGAGGGTGGTGTCAGATAAATTGGCGGATTGCTGTGCCCCGCGTACCAAAAACGTCCCCGCTGCGTTTATCTCAACCGAACCCGTAAAAACGGTATGGGTTGTAAAAGTGTCGTAACCAGCGGGAAAATCAGTCCCCGCCGATGTTACGTATAGGCTCGTGTAAAACGCCAAAGGATCATCACCCCCAATACTCTGCCAGTTGCCAATGAAGTTAGTGATAGTTGCTGTTCCGCCGAAGTCAAACTTCACTCCTTTAGCGACAGATGCGTTTGGTAAAAAAGCCTCGATGGCATACTTCGCCCCCGCTTCGACCGGCACGCTTAACGCCGTATCCGCAAGTGTCGCGTTGTTGTTGTACGTAACGGTGCTTGCGAGATATGACCGAAGCACGTCAGAGGTAGTGAGAGCACTAACACTTGCAGCGGATGCCGAGGCATTACTTTTAGGCACTTGCTATTCCCTCCAGATAAACGGTCTTAGCACTGTTGGTTGCCGAGACGATGTAAATATCATTCTTGATCGACGGATATTCAGAGGCGGAGAAGAACACTATTTGTTCATCTGCAAGCTGGAGTCCGTTGCCCGTGTTTAGCCCGCCCGTGAGGGTTGCCGCACTTCTCGTGACGTTACCGCCCGAAGAATCAGCAAGGGTGAAGGCATTGCCATCCGTTCCGCCCGCATCGTAGCTAATATCCACTGCCGTAGAGTTTGCTGTATAGGTTGCAACCGTGATCGCGGCATTAGCCGACGCGTTCAGTTTCGCTGCCATATTGCTAGCGGTTTCCACGTTATCTGCCCCGATCTGTATCTCCGTGCTTGTAGATGCGCTTGATTTGAACGTAAATGTCACACCGTTTACGGCAATCGTTTCGTTATTGGCCGCATTAGCCCCAAAGGTGAGCCTGCCCGTAGCCTGTACGCCTGCGGTCGCACCGAAGTTGATAACGGATGCTTCTGTCTGAGGTTGGATCGTCAATGCCGTTCTCTGCTGATTAGCGGCAAGCATAAGCTGTGCCGTACCGCCGTTCGTGAGGGTGAAAGTTGTAAAAGCTGGTGCGTCTGTGGAGGCTGCCATAGTGCCTTGATTATACCACATACAGGGTGCGGTACTGTACAACCACTATATCTTGTGGTGTGTGAATCAGAATATGTTATACTTACGATAAGCGGTCGTAATCGAACCGCCCGACAAATTATGAGTGATTTTGAAACACAGGCTTGGGAAGAAGCCTTCGCCGCCGAGGACACTGCCGAGGTCGCCACCGAAGAGGCCGCCGCCGTAACAGACGAATCCGCTGCTCATACCGCTGACGAAGTAGGGGAAACAGTAGAAGTTGCCGAAGAGCAACACTCCGAAGAAGTTGCAACCGAAGAGGAATCTGCTGAAGAATCCGAAGAAGAGTCCGCTGATAACTTTCAAGACCTCCTAGACCCGATTCCGACACCGGAATCTTTGTTAGCTAAACACAAGAGAATCCCCCAGGAAACCAAAGACGAATTGGTGAACCTCGTGACGAACTGGAGACAGACGCACGAACAACTCCAAAAGTTCGGCGGTGAGGAAGGGGTAAAGGTATTTGAACCCGTAATCAACCTGATACGCGATCCGTCACCCTCGCAAGAAGCGGTACAGGACGCATATGCGGCACTATTCGGTGCTAACCAGCAGGCGACATTACAAATGACATTCGAGACTGCACGGTTTTTCCTCAGCGATGAGGCAAAGCAGATGGGTCACGGTGCAATAGGGGACAAGATACTCGAATCGGTGTTTGGCGTGGATGGGCAAACCATCCGTGACTATATCCAACTTGAGAAAGCGGGATATATCGACCGTGAGAACGACCTGAAACTTCTGGATTCGGAAGGAATGGGATCATCTCTCTTTGAAAAACAGCAGTCTGAAATAGATCAACTGCGGGCGGAACTCCGCGAAGCAAATGAGAGGATAGCCAACCCTGAAAAACTCCTGAAGAAAGAACAGGTAGAGGCAACTACTTCCTTTGAAGAAAAGGTTGTAAATCGCATCACCGAAGCCACCGATCCTTTTGTAGAAAGAGGACGATGGGGAAAGGATTCACCTCTTACTAAAGTCGTCCGAAACGCCCTTGTAGCGGAGTTGAAGAACGAGCCTGAGTTCAAAGCGGCTATCAAAGCCGTCCAACAGAACGGCGAGAACTACGCCATTCAGCAGGCAGTCAACACGCTTGTCAACAAAGCAAAGGCGAGGATGGACAACTACATCAGGGAAATAAACGGTCAATTCAAACAAAGAACGGAAACTAGCCGGAATGCTGTGGTCAAGGAAAAGGTCGAACAGACCCGCCCGAAGAGTGAATCGCTCAAGTCGCGTCCGTCATCTTTCGACCAGCTTGGAACACCCGATTGGGAAGAACAGGCTTGGAAAGAATACGGCGCGTTTGTCTAACTCCTAAAAACAGGTATGAGCAATGGCAGCAGCAGTTTTTACATCAACCGAACAAAGTAATGCCCAACGGGTATATCTGACGAAGATATACAAGGGCTATCAGAACCAGACGGACGTTTGGGGACGCACTGAAGCACTCCCCGACGACCAGATCAACGCACTTGGTTTGCAAGTGCCGTTTGAAGTATCTCCGAACCCCTCGCTCGGATACGGCACGGGCAACGGCGATGCTTTCGCAACTCCGCAGGCAATGAACCTCGACAGCTTCACGGTCACATACGTGAATATGAACGCAGGTACGAACGAAGCCTACGCCGCACTTCTCAATAACAACAAGGAAACCTCAGAAGATGTTTTCCGTTATATGGCGAAGTCCGACGCACAGCAGTTCGCATCATTCCTCAACACTTACGCCTCGATGGGTAACTCCACTCAGGCACTCGCAACCGTATCGAGCAACTACTCAGGCGGTTCGCCGACAATCGCGGTCTGCAACGGCACTACGGACTCTATCGGCCCGTCAGCACTCGTTGTCGGCGGTTACTACACCGTTTGGGACGCAACGGGCACGACTCAGCGAACGGGCACTATCAATGCTCCCGGCGTAGTCCAGCTTGCATCGAAAACAGCCGCTAACGCGGTCGGTGCTACCAACTGGCCCTCGGATATGGTTGACACGGACATCATCTGTCCGGCGAACACCACAGCCAATGCAACGGCGACCACGAACGCCTCTTATGGCCTCTACGGTCTCCCGTTCATCATTGATTCGAGCGGTACTTACTTCTCGAAGTCTCGTTCGACCTATGGTAACTTGGCGTCCTACGAGAAAACCTCCGCAGGAACTCTCACGGCGGGTATGTTGGCAGAGACCTATTTCTCCATCGTACAGCGTGGCGGTTATATGAACGCGGGTGACAGCACCCTTATCAAACCGCTTGAGATGTGGACGAACGCAGGTAACGTCAACTCCTACTACTCGCTCTCGCTTTCGAGCGGTGCGGTCGTAGGTTCCATCCATCAGCTAAACCACATTGGAGATAAGAAGCCGAGCATCGATTACGGCGGTTCTGCTATCAACTTCACGTGGTTTGGTGCTCCGATCCGCATAGGCAACAAACTGCCCGGCGATTCGATCTTCTTCTGCAATATGAGCGAAATTCGCCGTGCTGTATTGAAGGACATCGGCCCCATCGCAGACGGTATGCCCGCATCGCAGTACCTTCAAGCTGTGGACAGCAACGGCAACTACTTGCAGGGCAGGCTTCGCTGGAATGACTTCTGGGGACAGCTTTACTCGCCCGCACCGTTCAGGTTGGGCAAGATCAGCGGTTTGACATTAGTTAGCCCAACGCAGAAAGCAACTTCTGTATTGTCTGCTTAGTGTTGGCATAGTTGAAGTTAGGGGAGTGAACCTACTCCCCTATATCTGGAATATGAGTCCAAGCGTCGCCCTTGGTGATGCGATGGATGACAGAATTATGGACACCAAACTTATCGGCAATCTTTTGCAGTCCCATTCCCGTTTTCCGCAATTCGCGGATCACAGGAATGTCTGCGTCGGTAAGTTTGGCTTTAAACATTTTCTCGCCACGTACAGCCCGACCCGCAATACGACTCCACATTTGGTTGGTCTTATTATCCACCCATTCGAGGTTTTCTACGCGATTGTTTTTACGGTCGTGGTCTATATGGTTGACCTGATTCAGTCCTTCAGGCGGTTCGCCTATAAACATAAGGGCGACAAGGCGATGAACCTTGATAGAGGTTTGGCGATTATTTTCCGACAAGGAAACTTGAAAATATCCGTCAAACGTAGTCGCAGGTCGCAAAATACGATTAGCAACACACAAACCACGCCCTGCCGTGACGCGCTTAACACGTCCCAGATTCGAGACCGCGTAATTCAGGTTGAACGAAATAGGCAGCCAAATTTCGTTTTCAAGTTCTTTTTCGGTAATATCGGTGGTAGCCATTTGCAAAAGATCACTCCTTTTGTGAATCGGTTAGGCTCGGTAAGGTGTGCAACCACCTGCCGGGCTGTTTCTATTTTATCACACCGATTCCTATTTCCCACAGCCTCTTGTGCTTAAACACAAGTTGAGACCGCCTACTAAGCGGCAAGGAATATCAAAATGGCAAACTTTCGATGGCTAAATCTTTCACTGTTCGGCCCCGCTAATACATCGGGGTCAACGAGCGTTACGAGTGTTACTTCGAGTGCAACATCCAATGTGTTGAATCCTGATATTTATGGGTCTAACGGATTGGAGAGTTTCGTATTCAAGGGAACGGCTGATGTCAATACTCCGAGTGCGGCTGTATCCGCATCGGGTTCGCAGGTCACATCTTCGAGCGGTCTTTTGTTTACGACCAGTACGGCTCACAACTTCACGCTTGGGCTTGTGGTGCAATTTACCACCTCGTCCGCACTTCCTACGGGCATTTCCGCCGCTACCAATTACTACGTAGTTCCTATTTCTTCGACAACTTATAAGGTGGCCACATCGCTTGCCAATGCTTTGGCGGGAACGGTCGTGGCATACACCGACACAGGAACGGGCAACCAGACGGCTACTCCAGTGGCTATCGCAGGTGCGTCTATCTATCTGCAAGGCTCGAACGACAACGAGGCGACTTGGGTAACAGTACCGAACACTTCTACGTCTATCACGGCTGATGCGTCGTTTGTTGTAGAGGTTGATTATGTTCGCTACGCGGCATATCGGGCGAAGGTCGCACTCACAACGGGAAGCGTTCAATTCACAGAACTTCAGATCGGATATAGGGGGTAACAATGAAGCCTAAATATCCCATCAATGCTGTTATATCGGGACGGGCGGCTACTACCGGGCTGCCTGTCTCGCTTACAAACTGTCAGGTGTTTCAGCTTCGCGTAGATGCACCTAACGGTGCAGGCACGTATTACACAGTGCCGACCGGATACAGTCTGATGATTGCGACGATTGTGATAAGCAACACGACGGCAGGGTCGCTGTCTATCAACCTCCGCCAGACACGCAACGGTGTGGCATATCGTTTGAATGGACATTCCACCTCCGTCAACTCCGCCACACAGTCTGTATTTAATCCTTTTGCAAGGGTCTTGATAGCAGGCGATTCTTTAACAGGCACGGCAAGTGGAGCGGGATTGAATCTGATTATTTACGGATACTTGATCCCTAATTCAAGCACAGCAAACGTAACATCTGCCGTTATATCTCCCACGACTGCTGAAACAGTGTTGTATCAAGTGCCAACCGGAAAAGTGGCATACGTAGGGATGACGGCTGTAAACAACAGCATATCAGTTGCAAACATAGTCGCCGCAAATAACTCAGGCGGTGCGGCGACGGTGACCGTCTGGTATTTACGAACCGGAGAATCTAGTGCGAACGCTTACCGATTGGCGACAACGGCATTAACCAATGATGGCAATGTAGGCTCGTTCTCTCTCCCTCTTATCCTAACTTTAGGCGACAAGATCTCAGTTCAAAGCACATCGGACACGGCGGGGCAAACGGTTGCTCTCAATATCATAGAAGTAGATGCGGCAACAACGGTTATTTAATAAATGCAAGTACCACAGTGGTTTTCAGACCAATTAAAGAACATAGGCAGGATAAACAAGTACGGACAGCCGAACTTACGGGTAGTGTGGGGGCCGGAACAAAGACGCGAGTACGGACTCTGTAAAGGGTTTTACAAGTATTGTGACCCGAACAATCCAGACAAGCCAATGGAGTGTTGGATATTGGAAACGTGGATACCTCCAGAGTTCTTTGGCGACCCTTCTGAGTGGAACTACGACCTGCTAGGCCCGTTCCCGCGAGAGGGTCAATACGGACTAAAGTCTCCGCTCATTATCTACAACAGTGCGGGCGAACCTTACGCGGTCGAGTTAGACGAATCTTGTCTTAACGCGATAAGGGAGAAACAGTTTGCGGACATTCAATGGTCAAAACAGAACGCGGCAAGGCGTTTGGAGATGATCGAAGAACAGATCGCAAAGTCGGAAGCGTTTCGACGCGAACGGGCTGATAAGGAAGCTGATGATCTATTCGATCATTACACATCACATCAGCACGAGTTAGATCAGGCAGATAAAAGGGTATGGTCATTCCCTAAACATTTAGAAGCAACGGCACGAAATAGCAAGATGCCGGTAAGGAGAATATGAATCCATTAGCAGCAAAACTAAAAAGGTCGAATAACATCACGGTAAACGATTTGACACGGAGGCTCGGTTATTCGGGCGGTACTCCGTATATGAGCATTGATCCTAAGTATTCGGGATTGAGGCGTAGGTGTGTTCCGGGAGGCGAACTATTGTACTTCGTCACAGGAACAGAGATGTGGTTGGGAGCTTACGACAAGATGAAGCAGGCGTACCCGACGCAGATAAGGAACATTACGCCGAAAGAACAGCAGTATTACGTCAGAAAGAAATTCCTGGAATCGGACGATATGGGTTATCGAGACGTGGAGTGTCTTGTAGGTCAGAAGTACGGATTGACGAATAACGACCGGGATTATTTCGACGACGCGGCAAAGTTCTTTAATGTAGTCCACCCGCCCATTACGTGCGACTTTGGACTCGAAGCGGTATATCGAACGGGTGCGGAAGGCAACGTAGGTGCGGAATGGTATCAGCCGTGCCCGACCTGCCGATTGGCTTCACTCAAGAGCGACGAAATAGAGGCACGGATTCAGGCATCCGACCTCGACAAGAACATCCTGTATCAACTCAGAGACACATTGATAGAAGCGTGTCAGGCGACCATCGCATTTGCGAATCGAAAGATTGACGCGGTGAACGCTGACCTTGAGAAGCGGTCACACGGCGAACCGCAGGGACGCACATCACGATACGAAGTGGACTATATCTATCTCAAGATGGCTCACAAGACGCTCGACAAGAAAGAGCCCCAGCCTGTGGATATGGCGGCAACGATCAGCACGGCAGTAGCCACCACTCTCGCGGCTATCGAGGCACAGAAAGCGGAGAAGCCCGTTGATCCAGAGTACGCAAAGTATCTCGAATGGAAGGCTTCGCAAGAAGCAAAGACAGAGACACCGAAAGAACCGAAAGGTAAGAAGAAAGAGGAAGTAACCTAGTGTGTGACACCTATTCACAAATTTTTTCGGCAGCGTACAGTGCGTTGGGATTTCCTACTGACGATCTTCTATCCCGCCTTGAGCTAGCAAACATAGTTTCAAGGCGTTGGAGTTATCGGATGGAGGGCGTTCGCCAGAGTGAACAGTCGGTCATTCTCGCGAAGTCCTCCACCTTTACATTAGCGGCAAATGAGAATGAGGAGAACCTTACCACTTTAGAATCTGATTTCTCTATCCCGATGTGGGTAGAACAGCAGGTGACGACCTATCAGAGCGAACCCGTATGGCGGTTCGTTCCAACGGTCAACCTTAACATCTTACAGCAATTCAGAATGACGGGAAGCCCCGCTGTGGCGTTCTACGGATCGAATCCTTTAGAGGTCATTGCGCAGTTCTCGTATTACGGTCAGGACGTGTGGGGAAATATGCGTACCCATCGCGTATGGTACTTACCGACGCTTACCGCACCGTCCACAGAGGACACGCAGATACAGCTTCCCGACAATCTCGTGAATATGCTCGTGTACGACACGATAGATTCAGCGATTCCCATTATTCAGATGAATATGGCGAAGCAGTTGAAGGATCGGCCTGAGCTATCGACGCAGATGGATGCATTGAAGGCACTGTATATGCAGAACAAACAAGAGCGGGACGAGTTTGCCGTATATTTTGAGAAGTGGATGAACGAAAGCCGAGGTAGTCACCGTCCGCGTCGGCGTAATGAGGTCTTGAAAAATATGCAAGGAATCATTCGTACTACTTGGCAGAGCGGTAATTAATGGCAACAGCAGTATCAATGGATGAACTTCAGAAGGCGGTGGTCAGCATATTGCAGGCTTCCGCTACTGCGTATGGATCGGGAAGCACGGGAGACGCACCTGATGGGTCGAATCAGCAGTACGCGTCTAGTTACGAAATAGACGACAGGATACTAGATGTGGACGGCGAGGTTGTGACGGCGATATGCCAAACCATCGGGCATCCATACGCACCGCAGTTCTCGGTCGAGACGACAGCATTGACGAACGGGGCGAGTATTACAAAGAATGTCGGTGTCGTGCAGAAAGTGACTTGTTATAACGGACTCGGCACAGAGACGTTTACGAGCGGTAACGTAAGCACGTCAGCAGATACGGCAACGATCACGGGGACGAACCTAGTTACGGGAACTAAGGTTCAACTTACTACTTCAGGGGCATTGCCAACCGGACTCTCATTAGCAACGGATTATTGGATAATCAGGGTAGATAGCAACACCATCAAATTTGCCTCAAGCCTGTTCAACGCGGCATACGGTACGGCAATAGATTTGACGGCAGCGGGAAGCGGAACGAACACGATCACGCCTCAGTACGTGGACGGTATTCCCGCCTCATCAAAGGAAGAGATAATCGAAGCACTCCAGACTCCCGCTACGTTCGGTTCGCTTCCCGCTTACGTAACAGGATTCTATTTTGTAGAACCAAACAACATCGTCTGGACGACCTCACCGACCTGCAAGGTGACTTACACAGATTACACGCGGACATCTTCTCCACAAGCACCTGAGAGCTACACGACAGCGATCATAGCGGGCACGGTGGGCAAGCTGCTCAAGGACGGCGGTGACGCTGATATGGCGGCTTACTACCTGAACATCTACAACCAAATGTTAATGGAGATACGGTCAGGGGCAAAAGTATTACCGGAGATACTTACTAAATGAGTTTAACGGACATTGACATAGCTATTGCCACAGAGAAGCGACTCGGTTGGGATGCGAGTAAGAGATTGACTCTTATGTCGTACATCCCTGCCGCGATGTCCAATTTAGCCAAACAGGTCGCTCGCGATCCGTCTAAGAGAAATCTGTTAATGACCGACCCTGATACGGTGAGCGTTACCTTAACAGCAGGAGTATTGCCGTCAAGTTCGGCAGATGCGGCAACGACAGGCACGGCAGATTTATCTACGATAGTCGATACCTACGACATAATGCTCGACTGCCTGAAGTACGGGACGATCTTTTTGCAATATCAGATCCCCTGGGATTCGGGCGATGTATCAACCGGAACGTGGCCTAGCGGCGGGTTTATCGAGATACAAGGTGCGGCAGGAATACTAACCGATGCACTCCCCGTTTATATGCAGACGGCGGGTACAATGCCGAGCGGACTAAGCGAGGATACAACATACTACATCATTGCCAATAATCCCGATTACGGATTCGCTACGACAGCGGCAAACGCAGCCGTTCCTACGGGCATCACGTTAGTCTCCGCAGGATCAGGCAACGGTACTATTTATTCGTTCAAGCAAACCCTTCAGTGGCTTCAAAGTCCACAGCAGGGGCTGTCTACAACGTGCTTGCCATTTAGTATGCCTCAGTGTTGGTTGCAGGGATATGACATCTATGTAAAGGACGCAACGATCTGGAGCACGTTTGCGAAGCTGATGTTTTGCGTCCCTTACACGCCAAATCCGTCCAATTTTCCAGAGGACGAGTCACTTCACGAAGACCTTTTGGATTGTATGGTGGGGTTAGCAACTACTGGAGGTGTTGAGGACGTACCGCCGAACAGTTAATGGATCACCCACCGCAACCGCCGATATTAACCCCCGCACAATTAGCTCAGAACGATTTCGAGCAGAAGAAGTTGGCGGACAAGATAAGTGTTGCACCGAGTAAGCTGACGCTGATGCGTGCAAAGGCTCTTATACGCGATTTTGAGGCTATCCCGTTCGATGACCTATCCCCTCGACAGAAACAGCAGTTAGAAGAGTCCTATGCAAATGCAGGGCGGTTTGCGGATGCGTTTCAGGTAAACGGCAATCCGATGTATTTGAAGATAGCGAATGCGAATAATTCGGAGTGCGATTGCAAGGATTTCGTCACGGCGGAGATAGAACACGGCAGGCCGAAAGAGGTCACTTACTCACGATATTTCAAGAAGCGAAACATATTCAGGAACGGCGTACAAGTTCCTCTGTATCAATGTAACCAATGCGGACATTTCAAGTGTGAGGTAGTGGGATGAGACGCGAGAAACTGGCCGAACACAACTTCATACAAGGGTATTCGGATAATCAGAACGCCCTTTCTTCCAATCCTAATCAGTGGGGTCAGGGAAGCTGTAACCAATTTCTGTTAGGGGAGAATCTGGTTCGTCCGTTCAAAGGGTTTTACACACAAGGAAGCGGGACGGGATCGAGGTTAATGTTTCCTTTAGGGGCGACTTACGGCGGATTAAGAGACTACTCCTCCGTTACAGCATCAGGCTCGCTTACTCAGGATTATTCTGAAACGCTATTCACGATAGGGTCGGGCGAGGTCACTAAACAAGGCATTCCCGTAGCAGAGAAAGCCACAGACTTTACGTTTGTTGCGGGTGACGTAACGGTAGGAACGGGAACGGTATCAGAGGTCGGACACGGATTGACGACAGGCGAACCGATATTTATGACAAACTCTGCCAACGATCTTCCGGCAGGGTGGAGTGAGAACACGGCTTACTTTGCGATAGCGGTCACGGCGGACACGTTTAGGATTGCGACCACGTACAAGAACGCGTTAGCGGGAACGCAGTTGATCCCAAGTGATGCGGGAAGCGGAACAACCACTGTTTACAGCGACAACGGCGGGAATCCTATAAGGGCATCCTCAGTATTACAGGTCGGTTATAACTTAGTCGCTACTTATTTCTACGAGTATGTAGAGAACGCAGGGCTTCCAAGAGTGGATGCACCGACCATTTCTCTGCCTGTTTCTCCGTCAGCGTCATATACGGGTGTCACATCAGGAGCGGTCAATTTCAAGATCGCGGCGATACGGGATACGCAGAACGTGGGAGTTGACATAGACAACCCAAGTGCCCCCGTAAGAGGACTTGCATCGACAGCCACCGCCGTAGTCGTTCCCACGAACAATACGGTAAGGATAACCTTTCCGACAGCCGTAACAGGACAGACTCATTGGGCGGTATTCTCGACGCAGGAAGGCTTCGGAGGCACAGGGGATTTTTACAGGTTAGGCTATCGCACCTCCTCAGATGCGGATGCGGTGTGGTACTTCGGCATCTCGGAGGCAACGGTAAACGGAGCATCCAACAGAACACTAGAGTTTGATTATCGAACAGGGGACTTACTACCTGAGACGGCGTGGATTCAAGACTATGAACCGCCTCCCGGTTCTCATTGTGTACGACTTGAAAACATAATGGTCGTACTCGGTGCGTATGACGGTTCGGTAGGGGCGGTATCGCTACCGAACTACTTTGAATCGTACAACCCGTTTCATCTTATCTACTTTCCCGAACCCGTTACGGCGGTACTCTCACGGCAGATAGACAACTTTGCATTTGTCGCGTGTAGAAACTCTATCCATACGCTTCAGTATGTAGGTTATCGAGGCGATGACTTGCCTAGTGCGACGATAACTACTATTACGCCAGAGGTAGGAATCCAGTACCAGCACAATTGGGCGATGGGCGGCGGAATGATCGCTATGTTCCTCGACGGAGCGGGGATAGCGAGAATGACGAACGGCGGAGAAATAGACTTTGAGTTTGGTAAGGAGGTCGCGTATCTCACGAGAAGCTGGACGCCCTCTGCTACAAAAGTAGCGTTCAACCCAACTACAAGGTCGTTCGTGTACGGCAACGGCAACGTCAGTGTCTCCTACTGCCTCGAATCTCAAACGTGGGGAGCACCTGTTTACAATTCCGATGCGGGAATAACGGGAACGTGGCTGGCGGGGATCAATGCTCAGGGAGTGTTATACGCCTCACTCGAAAACGGCGGTACTGCGACATCCTACATCTACGATGACAACACATCTACTACAAGGATGCCGACCGTATCAATCGGACAATGGGTGTCAGGCGGAACGGGAAGAGGCAATGCCATCTACGAACTTGCCGCCGCGATAAGACAGGGCAACAGCACCGAACCTGTGATAATCGGGCTGCATAAGAATCTATTCCCTACGACGCTCAGAAGTGCATCCGTAACGTCCGGCTCGAACGTTCTTACTTGCACGGGAGCGTTTACGACCGCATACACGGGTCGATGGGCGGCGGTATTCGGTACGGACATAGGCGGGGCGGGAGTCCATTACCTCATCGTCAGGTTGACCTATGCCTCCGCAAATACGGCGACAATGACGAACGTGACCACAGGCTCTAACGTCAATGCCCAAGCAAGCGTATCCAATATGCTCGTGCTTGTAGGGGATTATTTCAAGGCGATCACTCCGACAGCGAACATCGAACAGCACCTAGCAAACGCACGTCCCGCACTTCAGGATTGCAGGTCGTTTTGTGCTTCGCTATGGATGCCGACAGATGCCTCACAAGGCTCGTGCTATCAGATCGAACTTTACGGCAATCCGCACAGGACTTCTAACGTAGGAGTCACGGGATGACAAAAGACCAATTCCCTATCAATTCTCAAGAGGCACGACTGCTCATATCGGAGTTGCAGTCTCGCGTGGAATTTTTGGGCGGGGCAGTCTCGAATCTTCAGGGGCAAGTCTCGAAGATACCTTTGAATCCCAACGACACAGGAGCTACGCCTCAAGCCGTCAATCAGATATACAACGGTTCGTTTTCTCACTCGGTAAATTCCTGGGCGGATTCAGTCGCGGCGGATAACGGCAGATACGAGTGCGCGTGGTTCTATTCGCATCCTATCCAAACAGGGCAAGCGATGTTCAAGAACAACCAGATTCTCGGACAAGCTACTTTAACTCTAGGCGTCGTCTCTACGGGTGCGGAAACAATAACGATAACGGGTCACGGATTGCAGACGGGAACGGCGTTCACGCTCTCAGGGTCTATCCCTACTCCGTTAGCGGCGGGTACTGTTTACTTTGTTATCAGGGTAGATGCGAACACGATCAAGGTTGCATCGAGTTACGCCAACGCAGTAGCAGGGACAGCCATTGATCTAACATCAACAACGACAGGCGGAACGCTCTCGTACAATTACACGTTAAAGGACGACAGTTCGACTACCTACTCGGCGGCATTCTCGGATTGGGACATTCCCACAGGAACGGCACGATTCAATCCAGACTTCGATATATCGTGTTTCCTTCCCGGCAACAACATCGAGGCGGGCTATCCGTATTACGCGGTGTTCTCTATCGCGAAAGTCTCTCAGTACATCTACGCTCAAAGCGATATAAGGATTTTTGCAGGGCTGTATGCTTACTCGACATCCGGCACAAGCTGGGATTGGATCGGCGGGGACTTTGAGGTAACGGCTGAGGTCTTAGGAACGGTCGCTACTCCAACATCAAGGGAGTACAGAGTCCTTGCTCAGACGAACAGAGGGTTTTCGGTATTATCTACCACCTTAACGGTCGCGTCCGCACCGAGCGATACGGATTTTACGAACGGTGCAAGGGTGTTTCTTTCGTGGCCTCGCGTTCTCAATTACGGCATCACGAGCTATTCCATATATCGCAACACGGGAGGCACGTACAGACTCCTGCAAACAATATCTTCAGGGCTTCAGCAGTACATCGACAATAACGGATTTCAGAGTACGGCGGTAGGCTGGCCCTCAGCGGATTTTAACCGCCTTGTTGCATACACCGCAACAGGCGACAACGTAGTAGCTACATTGCCCTATGAAGGCTCTCCGTTAAATGAGGGATGGGCTGTGTTGCCGTTCGCCCTCAAAGTCCCGACAAACTACGACAAGACCGACACTGACCTAGATAAAGGTCAATGGCTTCGCGTCGGGCTGAACGGGCAACTCGATCTTAGAGTAACGAACTGTGAGATAAACGTCCCCGTTCCCGGCACTATCGAGATAGTCTCCACAGCGGGACAATTCACTTCTGATCTTGTTGGGCTGACTATCATCGTCACTAAAAAAGGCTACGAAAACACTACGACCGTATCAGCCTATACAGACCCGAACACGATAGAGGTAAATCTTCCCCTGCCGGATTTTGCGGACGGCGACATTGTAACAGTGGTCATTGTCGAGGGTGCTCCCGCCCACGCATTATCGGTTGACCTGATGCACCTTACCTATATTTCCGGTGCGGGATTCTCGCCCAACGCAGAGGACATATCCGCAGATCGAGGCATCCCCGCCGCCACACCGAACGGCACGACTCAGGACGGCCCGCCTCCCGGACAGCCACCCGGCGATGGTGACGGCTATCCCGTGGATACGTGTCTGTATGAGTTTGAGATGGTGGAGAGCGAGAACGGGGAGATTCCCGCTATTGACCTTGCTATCGGTATGAGATTGCCGAACGGTCACGGCGGTTTCAATGAGATAAATAGTGTTAAACGTGGTGTAAACGATGTGTACTACATCGAAACAGAGAACGGATGCTCACTGTTAGCCACTCCGACCAAAAAGATATTCGTCACGAAAGAGGAGAAAAGAGCACTCGACTTCTTAATGGAAGGCGACGAGATAATGACATCTATCGACGGTCAGTTAGAACCGTCAAGGATCGCGATAAAGCACCTTGCAAAGAAGAGGGTCGTGGTAGTCCAGATCGGACTTACCCCCGAACATTCTTTCTTAGCAGGGTCAGGAAAGGGACGCATCTTGGTCAGCAATGAGAAAGACCGCGACCCGATAATCGTGGTTTAAGGATAGGTTATAATAGCTATCAAGGAAGGTTATAGGTAACGATGGGGAAGCGCCAGCAAAAACAACAGCAACAGATGTTCGACAGGATGTTCGGTCTGCTAGAAAAGCAGATCGCGGCATCGCAACAGAGAAGCCCTTACGAGGAAGCATGGCTAAACCAGTTTAACAAGACGCAACAGTTCCTCGACTCGAAGGATTATCGCAACCTCCCCACCGGAGTAAATATAGATTTGCTCGGTCAGTCCGAGAATAACCGTATGCGTCAGATGATGATGGGACGCAATGACGGACAGGCCACTCAGGGCACAATGGGACGCATCGGACAGACCCAAAAGATGTTGCTCAATGACCAGGCCGCAAGGGACTGGAGCGGTGCATACGAGCAAAAGGTGGGCGACCTTATGAACCGCCAACTAGGAATATCTCAGGCGGGGCAAAGTGCTCACTCAAACCGAATAGGACAAGGACTATCAGGCTATTCGTCTGCTTTAGGATTGATCGGACAGCGACCAGAGGTTAAGGGAGGATTTTGGGGCGACCTACTGAAAGGATTGATCCCCGGAGCCGCACAGGCCGCTATGAGCTTCATCTAATGCGTACAGAAAACCCAAAATCGTTCATCACGAGCTTTGCCTTTAAGGTGAAGGAGCACAACCGTTGGATGGACAGACAGCTTACCAATGCATCCGTCATTCTCAGAAAGAGATTAAGAGACTTGAACGACGACGACAGGACGGGCGTGTATTCGCCTATCACGGGCAACTGGACGACGATAGACCTGTCCGGCATCTACTCGTGGAACATTGTTAAACCGACTATCAGGGCGAACACAAGTGCATTGGCGACGGCGAACGTGAAGATAGATGTGCGTCCGAGATTCACGAAAGACTCCGAAGCACAGATGTCGGCGGAGGTCTGCCAATCGGTCTTAGAACAAAAAGAACGTGAACAGTGGACACAGCAATTAGAGGAATATCTCGCTAACGAGATGCAGGTCGGGCCGGGCGTGTTTCTGCACGTTGGCTACAATCCGCAGAAAGTAAGGAAGCACTCGCTGCCACAATGGGATGAAGTAGAGGTCACAAGCGGCGGGATCGCCGTATGCCCTCAATGCGGAACTGAGACCGCGTTCGAGGAAGTAGGAGAAGCCGTATGTCAGGAGTGCGGTTCTCCGGCAGTTATCGAACAAGAGCCTCAGACAAATAAAGTTCCCGTACCGACCGGATTTCAAGAGTTTACGACAGGATGCTCTGAGACAAAAGCGTTTCCATTCTTTGAGTTTCGTGTGGACGAGATAGCCACGCAGGGAGGCAATCTAAAGGCCGCGAAATGGATGGAGAGGCATTACCTTGTTCCGTTAGACGAACTTGAACTAGAGTACCCTGAAAGTGCCGAAGGAGTAAGAAACCAAGCGGGTAATTGGAGTTATCCCCTGAAATGGGCGTACACGCTCAAGACAGGCAGGAGCGTCCCCATTGACTACCCAACGGATATGCCCGTAGAGGTTCGGGAAGTAAGGGATATATGGCTTACTCCGTCGCTGTATCTCAACATCAAATTAGACGACGATCTTATCTTAAAGAACAAGGACGGCAAGGTAAGGTTCGGCGTCAAGAAGGATCAGACGTTCGCTGAATGTGTTTACGAGGGTAAGACTTTCGACGAACCGCCTGTGCTATGCTTTAGGTTAGTTGGAGATGAATTGATAGACGTTTACCCGTCTGATTTTAGAGAAGAATACTTCTACATTTCGTTTCTCTCCAACCCTTCAGCGTTCTGGGGATTATTTGCGAATGAGCAGATCGCAAGAGCACACGTCTGAACTCCAGTCACTGGTAACGA
>OFRM01000280.1_pt1 | contig 22773 bp, 45 predicted proteins | sample 1543101 | NCBI WGS metagenome assembly OFRM01 (sample SAMN07774223, study PRJEB24372) | wastewater metagenome | isolation source: Exp Tend VB 0WW | collected 2016-02
TCGCTGCAGGAGCACTCAGCGGCGGTCATCAGTACACCCGGCAGCGGCCCTGGAGGACAGCCGCGTCCTCCTCGAGCCCGAAGATCGTCGAGAACGTCACCCGGATCCGTCCGATCTCCCGCCGGCACCGTCCGCATCGGGCGGCACTGGCGATGAAGTCGTGGCCGTGCTCCTGCTCGCCCACGCCCTGGGCCTGGAGGGGCTCCGCGCAGTGCGGGCAGGGGATCGGCACCTCGACGAAGGGAGCGCCGTGGTGGGGCTCCCGGCCCTCGTGCGTGGTGCCGTCGGCCATCGTCAGCATGACCCTCATCACCGCCTCGCCTTGCTGTCTCGGACCCTGACCCACTCCCCCGGCTCGTCGGCGCTGCCCGTGGTGCGCCGCTCGATCCACGCAGCGCGCGGCCCCGGGGCTCCGTTGTTCGCGGCCCGGAGGCGGTCTAGCCACCCCTGCGCATCCTTGACGCCGGGGAAGGGCCCTTCCGTCTGCTGGCCGTTGAGGTTGACGCGGTAGCGGTCCATCACTCCTCCAAGAGCCTCATGTCCGAGTCCCAGATCCCCGTCGCCGAGTCCCGGCGCCAGTTGATGTGCTCGTAGATGCACGCGCTGTCCGTCTTGTGCTTGTCCCGCAGGCGCCGGGCCTCGGTGAGCGTCCGCGCGCCGCGCATCTCGTGGGTCTCCTTGTCGGCGGGCAGCCACGAGACCGTGTAGGGCTTGCTGCCGTCGGGCGTCCGGGCCATCACCGCGCTCCCATCTCTCGCGCGGTCTCCCACCGGGCGAGGTCCGCCGAGTTCTCGAGGTCCGCATCGTTGGCCGCAGCCTCCGCCGCGCCCGCCTTGGGGAACAGCCGGGCGTGCTCGGCGGCGGTCCCGGCGATGATCGCCGCGATCTCCACCTCGTTCGCCAGCCCAGCGGGGCACATCCCGTTGCAGTGGCGGAGGAACTCCGGGTCCGCCATCTTGTCGCGCACCGCCTGCCGCCACTCCGGCCCCTTGAAGTGGAACCGCTTGGCGAGGATCGAGAGCACCGCCGGGAGCACGGTCTTGGGCGTGTAGACGCGACCCTTGACGCTGACAAACTCGACGGGCGAGGCCACTACGCCACCGCCTGAGCGGCCGGCGCCACCGTCGAGGACTGCGCCGCCGTGGCGATCTCCCGCCCCATCCGGTACGCGATCACCGCCGCCGGCCGCCAGCCCATGCGCGCCAGCCGGTCCCCGAGGCGCACCACGTCCGCCCACTTCGCCGAGTCGGCCACCGCCTCCGGGTCTGCCGCTGCGGCGAGGAGGAGGGAGCACATCCGGTAGCCCAGGAAGTAGAGGCCCCGCCCGCCGGGGACGGTGCCCGCATTGGCCATCTCGGTGACCTGCGCCCCGAGGCGCAGCGATGCGGAGTAGAGGGTGGTGTCCATCACGCAGCCTCGCTGACGGTGAGGGTGGTGGGGGCGCTGTCGAGCGCATCGCAGATCGCCACGAGCGCATCGTCCGAGAGCGGCGCCATCTCCGGGGCGTGCGCCTCCACGTCCGCCCGCTCCGCAGCCTTCGCGTCGGGGCAGCGGCTGTGCAGGCACGCAAAGCAGAGGTCCCGGCCGCAGGTCGGCAGGCTGGCGACGGTGGCGATCTCGAAGTGGGCGGCGGTGGCGGCCGGGCTGATCATGGTTCGTGTCCCCTTCCTGAATACTAAGCTACGCATTCAGACTGATAATGTCAATACCAAACTACAATAAATATCACTCTCCGTCGCTGGGAAGATGACTCCAGTTAATACGGAGCACAATCAGCTTCGCCTGATGCCCGCTGACGCCGAACCGTCTACCCAGGGCCGCGTAACTCGGCCTCTCGGTGCGGTAGAGGTGGCGCATCTCGACCACCTGCGCCTCCGTCAGCTTCGCGCTCCCGTGTGCCGTGCCCCGCGCCGTGGTCCCGTGGATCTGCTTGTCGCCGACGTTGGCGATGTGCGTGTCCCAGCGCAGGTTCTCCACTCGATTGTTGAGTGGGTTGGCGTCGGGGAAATGGCACGCCTCGGTGCCATCCGGGCGGGGGCCTACGAACGCCTCCAGCACAAGATGCGAAACGGGCTTGGCCCTGCGCTGGCGCCCAATGCACAGGTGCGCGCGGGGATAGTCGCGGTGCCCCACCTTGAACTTGACTCGCCGCCACTCGCCCCCGAGTCGGCCACCGTTCGTGCGGCGGCTCCAGACGCTGCCATCGCTGCCCACGACATACCCGGGGAAGCCACATACGTCTCGATACTCAACGCCGTCGTCGGAGGGCAAGCCCACAGCAGGCGCAGAGGTGGCGCGGTAGGCGTCGCAGCCGCACCGCGCGATCTGGCGACACTTCCCCTTGCCGGCGCTGTGCGACCCGGAACTATGGCCGCACTCACACCGCTCTGCCGTGGCTGCTGACCCTCGGTGGACAGGCTGATCGCTGGGTACGCTGTTCATAGTCTCTAGACTGCTGATCTCTACTTCAGATGTAAATGCTAAACTACACACATTGATCTTGATTCGTCGCCATGTTGGCGTCACATTCAGTCTGTGATTGATATGAAGCCCCCGGACGACTACGCTGCGCTCGTGCCCACCAGAAAAGGCCGGACCAACGATTTCACGTCGGACCTCGGCGTTGCCTTCGGCAAGCGACTGAAGGACGCCCGAGAGGCCAAGGGCCTGACGCAGCAGGAGCTTGCCGACAAGAGCGAGGTCAACCGCGTCACCATCGCCAACTGGGAAGCCGGCGAGGGGGGCGGCGCTCGCGCCGATCAGGTCAAGGCCGTGGCGTCGGCCCTGGAGATCCATCCCGGGGCGCTCCTCTTCGGGCCTGAGCGCAAGAGGCCCTAGCACGTCCGCTCCTGCGCGGCGCGCTCGCTGACCGCGGCCTCGAGCTGCCGCAGGGGCTCCACCAGATCGCTCACCAGAGGCCAGCCGAACAGCAGCCGGCCCTGTGCGCCGGCCCCGAGGTAGCGCGCCCCTGCCCCGCGGTACAGCCCCCCGTCGTGGCCCACACCCGGATCGGCGTAGGTGAGGAGCAGCCGCGGCGCGGCGTAGAGACCATCAGCCCGGCACTTCCGCGTGGTCCACTCCTCGGCGAGGGGCCGCAGCCCGGAGCGCCGGCAGCCGCTCACCACCCGGCGGAGGATCTGGGGCATGAAGTCGGGCGCCACGTCGGGGCCCATATCGTCGGCCCTGTAATTTCTGACGAGCTGGAGCGCGCTGCACGGGTGGACGTCGAGGGCCTTCAAGGCGTGGTACTGGCCCGCGAGGAGCGCGATCATGACCATGCCGCCCGTCCCTGCGGGCCCCGCCTCGACGCCGGCCAAGGTGGCGAGGTACGAGAGGATCAGCGTCTTCGGTGGGACGGGCCAGCGTTGCAAGTAGTGTCTCCGCCGCACGACGTCCGCAACGAGCCGCCGGTCCGGCGTACTCTCCGCCACCCGCAGCCGCAGCGACTGCCGCACCCAGGCACGAGAGCCCGGCCGTGCGTCGAGGGGAAGCTGTGCCAGGTAGCTGGCCTTGATCCGCGTCGTGTCCTCCCGTGAGAGGTCGGTGCCGGGGGCTTCGAGGATCACGCGGCCCTCCGTCTACCCGCAGCGGCCTCGAGCTCGGCCAGCACGCGGTCCTGGGCCTCATCCTCTCGCCAGCCGGAGAGGCGCTCGCCCGGCCTGATGATCCGCAGCCCGGCTTCGAGGATGTCCCCCGCCAGCGTGAGCCGGGGCTGTGCGATGCGCTCGGCCTTCTTGCGCCGCCGGTACTCCCGCGAGTAGCGGATCTGCTCCAGGCGCCGCTTCTGGTTGGCCTTGTGTAAGATGGCCCGCCATCGCTCAGGGTTGGCCTTGCGCCACCGACGGCCCTCGAGGCGCACCTTGGCGCGGCCCTCCGGCGTTGCCCTGCGGGCGTTGCGCTTGGCGTTGATGCGGGCCCGGTTCGCCTTGAGCCAGTGGCCCTTGAGGGTTGTCGTGTCGGACCGGCGGTACAGGGGCAGCCACTCCCCGCACCCGCAGGCGCACAGGGCCGGGGGCTTGGGCTCACGCGGCATCGGCGATCTCCATCGGGAAGAGAGTCTGCTGTCGAGGTGGGAGCGGGACGGGCAGGGCCGGCGCAGGGGCCGCCGGGTCGTCGTCCTCCATCGTGGCCAGCACAGCGGGCGGGACCACCGCGGCCCCGCAACGGTCGCAGGGGCGCGCAGCCTCCTGGACGTGGAAGCACGCGGTGCAGGCCCATCGCTCCGGCGGGGCGGGCGGGACGTAAGCAGGGATCGGGGTCCGCAGGGCCGGCGCCGCGGTGGCGAGCTGCGCAGACCAAGCGGCGAAGCGGGCGATGTTCTCTAGCGCCAGCGTGCAGGGGTGGTAGGAGATCCCCTCGGCGGCCTTCTTGTGGGCCTTGTCGTAGACCTTGCGCCAGGGCGAGCCCCGGCCCGTGCTCATGTGGGCGGTGTCCCAGACCTTGCCGTGGACGCTGTTGATCTCGATGGAGCTGCTGTCCGTGCTGAGCACCACGCCGTGGGCCCGGCCCAGCGCCGCGGCGGCCATGAGGGCGTCGTGGACGCAGACCCCGAGGATGTGCGCGCGGCGGATCCCCTTCGCGGCCAGCAGGGGCAGCACCTGCCGCACGGTCTCGACGAACTGAGGCTTGAGCGAGGGCTGGCGGCCGATGATGCAGAAGCCGCCGAAGCCGAACCAGTCGCTCTCCTCCATCACGTCGAGCAGGGCCCGCGTGCACCGCAGATACTGCGCCACCGTCGCTCCCTGCGCGGCGAAGCACAGGCCGACTCCGGCGCGGCGGAGTCGAGTCCGCTGCGCCGCGTAGTAGTCCGCGGACCAGAGGGTCTGCGTCACGGCCGGCGCAGCGGTGCGCTCGCTGCCCCTCTTCTTGACGCGCTCCCCGTCGGGCGTCAGTGCCTCATCGACCCCGAGGAGCTGATCGTAGGTGACGAGCCGCATCGTCAGCCGGCGCCCCGCGGCCAGCTTCGCGGCGAAGCGGGTCTGCCGGTCGAGCGCCTCGGCGGGGTGGAGCCTCTTGTGCATATCCGCGCGCTGGAACGCGCCGGAGTCGATCAGCACGTCGGTCCCGTCGGCGAGGACCACGCCCGGGTGGTGCGGGTTGACCATCACCGTCCCGGTGATCTCCTCGGGGTGGAACGCCAGCCCGTTCAGGTCGTTGTGGTTCTTGCTGGGGTAGAAGATCACGGCGTCCCCACGGTGCGGTGCCCCGTGTGCCACACCTCCCGCCCCAGCCGGCGAGCGACGGGGCAGGTGTAGACGTTGAGCCGCTCCGCCTCGATACGAGAGGGGTCCTTGTTGACGACGAACAGGGCGGCCAACTGCCGCCCCGCGCTCTCCTCCGTCGCGTGGCTGATCTTCCCGCACGCGCAGCGGGGCAGCTTGGGCAGGTGCTCCGTGATCACTTCCACCGTCGAGTGGACGGCGTCAAACTCCCGCTCCAGCCGCACGCGCATCTCCTCAATGGCGTCGGTGTAGCGCCTCGCCAGCATCCGATCAGCCGCCCGGAGGTGCTTCTCCAGACGGTACAAGCGCGTGAAGGCGTCCCCGAGGCTGCGCAGCGGGTAGATGGGCGGCAACGGCATCGGTGCTCACTCAGGGCGGGAGAACGGCCCCGCACTCCCGTAAGACTAACAAATAATTCTGGACTTCAAAAGTAGAATCGTTACGATTCACAGGGAGGAGGTGGAGCCCATGGACCTTCAAGAACTGAGCGGCCGGTCTGCCGTCGTGCGGACGGCCCTGGAGATGGCGAGGCACGACGCGCTGACGGACGCGGAGCGGGGACGGCTGGCGTTCCGGACTCTGCTCGAGCTTCGTCACTCGCTCCTGCGGCAGCTCTTGGCGCGGGGCGCGGCGTGGTCCCTCTGCCAGGTGGCGTGGCCCCACCGGGAGCCGGAGATGCAGGGCCACGTGCTCGCGGCCCTCGACGGGGAGTGCAGGGACATGGGCGAGGCGCTGGCGACCCTGATCGCGCGCCGCCGGGCGGTGGCGTAGATGCGCCTCTGCCTGTGGCTGGCGGAGCGCCACGTCTTCCCGGTGCTGGTGTGGTCCTTTGCCCTGTGCCGGTGGGTGCCGTGGCTGGCCGCTGATCGGCGATGGGCGGCCGGGATGCTCCTCCTGTGGGCTGTCGCGGGCGTCGTGCTGTGGAGGGTGGACGGGTGGTTCCTGCGCGAGCAGGCGCTCAACGAGGCGGAACAGCGACGATGAGCCAGCGGCGCAGCGTCGGCGAGTGGGTGCGCGTCGCCCCCAACAGCGGCTTCGTGGGCGACGCGGATCGCCTGCGCGCCGAGATCCAGGCCGACGGCTACGCGCCGTGGTGCTTGCAGGAGTGCGGTGATGACGAGTGCCGCGAGTGGGCCACGCTCCTCTCGGAGCCCGACCCGCAGGCAGGCGGCGAGCGCCACGCGCTCTGCCACGTCAGCGAGTGCCAGATGAGCGACGCCGAGGCGCCCCGATGAGCGGGCGCACCTTCGTCGAGTTCTCCCACGGCGGGCGCCGCTACCGTGCGTGGTGGGAGGCCCTCGAGATGGTGGGGCTAGAGAAGCGCCTGCGCGACGCGTGGCTCCCCGTGCTCATGCCCGGGGCCGCGCTACTCGCTGCGGGCCGAGCAGCACTGAAGACAGCCCCGAAGGAACACCTGATGAGCCCCATGACCATCACCACCTGCGCGTTCCAGCACATCGGCCTCCGTGACGAGCAGGAGGACCGCTACCTCGTTCGCGCGGACATCGGCCTCGTCGCTGTCCTCGATGGATTAGGCGGCCATGAGGACGGCGCCCAAGCCGCACAGGCCGCGGTGGATGTCCTCGTCAAGGCCACGGGTCCGGCGTCGTCCCACGAGATGCGGACCCTGTTCCACGAGGCTCACGATGCGGTGGTGGCCATCGGTCCCCGCTGCGAGGCGACGGGCGAGCGGGGCCAGCACAAGATGTCCTGCGGCTGCCGGAAGCTGCCGGGCACCACCCTCACGGCCCTGTGGATCGACGGGCCGCGCGCCGTCATCGGCCACATCGGGGGCACCCGGATCTGGCGCGTGCGCGGCGGGGAGGCGGTCCAGCTCACGACGGACCACAGCCAGTGGAACATGCTGCTGCGCAGCCTCGGCGGGCGCGGGGAGGACCCGCCGGACGTGATGGAGACCGACGTGCAGCCGGGCGACGTGTTCGTGCTGGTCTCCGATGGCGTGCACCTGACCGGCGAGCAGATCGCCGAGGTGCTCGCCTGCGGCCCCTTCGAGCAGGCAGCGGAGCGCCTCGTCGAGGCGGGGCAGGCGGAGTACGCCAAGCGGAGCCCTCGCTGCGACAACGCCAGCGCGGTCTGCGTCCGGGTGGAGGCTGCCCCATGAGCCGCACCGCTCGCCTGCTCGGCCTGCTTGCTCTCGCTGGTGGCGCCGGCCTGGCTCCCCTCTGCCGAGGCGAGGATCTCGATCCGCTGCGCCCCCTCGAGCCCGACGAGGACGACGACGGCCCCCGGCTGACGTTCGACGCGCCGCCGATCGGCGTCAACGTCCACCGCGATGCGCCGGTGCTTCCGATCCTCTGGGATGAGCCCCGTCCCCCGCGCCCCCGCCCCGGTGCCGAGCGCAAGTCCCGCGGCATCGAGGCGCAGCCCCACAAGAAGCAGGCGCGCAAGGCGGAGCGCGCGGCCAGGCGCAAGAGCCGAGGGCGGCGGTGAACGCCCGTAGTCTCGTCGGCATGACGCAGGGGGCGAAGAAGCGCAACGCCCGGATGCTCGTCGCCTACGCGCACCCCGCCGGCAACCCGCTGGCGCGGCGCCTGGCGCAGGAGACGTGGAAGGATCTGCTGCACATCGGCGTGGACCCCTACGGCAAGGCCCGGCGCCTGTACCGCATCGGGGAGCGCCTGCGGCCCTGCGTCTGCGCGGCGTGCTGCCCGGACGTCCGCCTGACGGTCCGCAGGCACATCATGGAGCCATGGGGCTGGCCCTGCTCTGCCATCGACCCCTTCGCCCATGTGGACATCCCTGACGGCACCCCGGCCCGGCTGCTGGATGAGGGGACCGCGAAGATCGTCTGCTACCCCGGCGGGCGGCCCCTGCGCGTGCGGATCGAGTGGCAGTATCTCTCGACGGAGGAGACGCGCATCTGTGACGGGTCGGGCGTCCTGCCCGCCAAGCGGAGCGCCACCCCGTGACCTTGCCCGCTGCTGCCGGCTGCGCCCTGTCGCTACTCCTCCCTCCCCGGGTAGAGATCGGGATGGCGGCCACCTATGGCCAGCACATGGACCGCTACGACGACGGCCGCCGGGCCTGCCGGGCTGTGCTGGTGAAGCGCCTTGGGCGTCGAGGGTGGGAGCGGGCCCTTGCTCGGGGCGTGGCGCATCGTCAACTCCCCTGTGGCTCCGTCGTGCGGCTGTACGACCTCCGCTCTCAGAGGCAGGTGACGGCGCAGATCGTGGACCGGGGCCCCTACGGCGCTCTCCTCGGCAGACGGTGGGTACTCAAACGGAAGCAGTCGGACCCGGGGCACTGGCGCGGCGTGCTCGACATACTCCCGCCGACAGCACGGCGCATCCGGCTGACGGGGCTGGACCCGGTGATCTTGCAGGTGGTGCGATGAGCCGAGAGCGCGTGATGGCGAGACTTCAAGCCCTTGGTGGACCGGAGTTCCCCGGCTTCAGTGGGCGCCCTGTGGAGCCCACGGACCCCGAGCGGATCAGGCTGACGGCGCTGTGGAGGCTGTACCGACTGATCGACGGAGAGGAAGGGGACCCGGTGCCTGTCCCCGCCGAAGTGGCCGCCCTTGCCCGCGAGATGCTCCCGGGGCTGAACTGGCCAGCGGGCACCTTCACGGCTGCGGCCAGCGAGCCGCCGGGCTACGTCCGCCTGCCGACGGGCCAACTGGTAGGCCGCCCGAACTGGACGCGCCTGCTGGACGTCGCGGCCTCTCATGCTCTAGGCCCTACTGCGGAGCCCTCCCAGGACCTCCTACGGAGAGCCCTTGAGAGGGTGGTGGGGCGCTCGCTGGACGGCCTGTTCAACGTCGTCAGCCTGACGCCAGCCGAGGACCGCCACGACCGCAGCGCAGAGGAGGAGTGCGGGGTGGACCGGGTGCGCCTCAGGTTCGACCTCGAGCACGCGACGGGGGAGATGATCTACGCGACGTGGGCGCGGCCTCGAATCTATGGCGACCGGCCGCTACCGGCGGACTTCATGATCGGCGCCCCCAACGACCTCGACGACCGCCGCCTGAGCGGCTGGGCCTACATCCGTCGCACCACCTGGGAGAGCGCCCTTGCTGCTGTCCAGGGGGAGGATGTGGCCACGCCAGGGACGACCCCGGCCCCGAGCACATGGAGCAACTTCACCCCCGGTTCTCCGCTCACCCCCGAGGCTCTACGGGCCGGCATTGACCGGCTACGCTCGCTGGGGGTGGTGGGACTGCCCGCTCCCGGCTTCGCCGTGCCCGACGCGAACCCCGGGAGCCCCGCCGGCATCCTGCAGGAGATCGACCGACGCCTCGGCATCGTCGCCACCCTGCACAGCGATGGAGACAGGCCCGGCGTCGTGCGGTGCGTGATCCCCCGGGAGCACGACGGCCGACAGGGCGAGGTGGTCACCCTGTTGCGCGAGATCTTGCCCCTTGGCGCGCATGCCGTCGTCCAACTGGCCCCCTCGCGCATCACAGAGACGCTGCGCCGCACCCTCCCCCACCTCGCAGCCCTCAACGCCGACGTTGCACAGGGCGCCTCCCTCGACGCCTACGCGCAGGAGATGTACGGCGCCACGCGCGCCGGGGGCGAGACAGACCAGCAACTGAGGGACCGCATGGCGAGCATGTGGAACACGCTACCCGGCGCCAGCGCGCCGCCCGACTACGGCGCAGCCATGCGTCAGGGGATCGCCGCTCACGAGGCCCAAGAGGCAGAGCGCGCCCGCTGCACCCGTCCCGGCTGCACCGCCCCTCGCTCGGGCCCTGCCCTCTGTGCGGGTCATGAGCAGGAGGCCAACCGCCGTCGCCTCGAGCGCGAGGCCCGCGAGGCGCAGCCCAAGCCGCCGCCGCCAATCCCCGGCGCGATGCCCATGGACCCTGCGCAGCCCAGGGACTGGAGTCTCCTCGAGATCGACCCCGACCAGCCCGGCGACGCCGAAGCCCGCGCCCGCTACCTTGCCGAGGAGCAAGCCCGCCTCTCGCGTCGAGGCCGGCACCTACCGAAGTGGACCCCGCCCATGCGCGAGCCAGCCCCGCCCGCCGAGCGGTTCACGCTCCTCGAGCCCAGGGAGGAGCCCATCCCCGTCGAGCCACCCCGCCCACGAAAGGAGCCCCATGAAGGAAGGAATGTCCGGGCGCGAGCCCTGCCCCCGCTGCGGCAAGATGCTCAAGCCCCTCACGCCGAGGGTGAAGGCGCGCGACGTGAAGGCGCGAACCATCGTGGCGGGCGAGGTGGTGCCGAGGATGCTGTCCGACGGGATCGAGGACTACAACCGCGAGAACGGCCCACCAGGGACGCGCCGCCACGCCTGCAGCACCCCGAAGAAGCCCGCCCCGTAGGCCAGCCGATCCCCGTCGTCGAGCTCCAGCCAGGCCACCTCCGCATGCTGGAGTGGGCCGGCGTCGAGCTGCGGCAGGGGCAGAACTGACCCCGCCCGCGCCCCTGATCGCCCCCTCTCCTCCCCCTTTACGTCCGCCGCTCTGCCGATCTGACAGGCGGGGTGCGCGCGTCGAACAGCGCCTACCTGTTACATCCGAAGTCCACGAGTTGTGCGGAGATCCGTGCCGGTTGTAACTAATCAGGTAGGCGCTGCTGTCGCTGTTCCCCTTCTGGCGAGTTAGTAACTACGTGTTGGCAGCCTCGGGAACCTCTCCGCCTGTAACAGATTGAACCTCACCTGTTACAAGGCGGAGAGCCTCTTTTCGCTGCCCTGCCCGCTCCGCCCCGGGCTGCAGGTAGTGCGCCCGCAGGACCTTCGGCGTGTTGCCAAGGGCGCGGGCCACCGCCGCGGCACTCTGGCCCGCGGCAACGGCCATCGTCCCGTGGAGCCCCCGGAAGCTGTAGGGGCAGACCCTGGGCACCTTGGCGGCAGCGCAGATCGAGTGCACGGCGTAGGTGATCGCCCGGTGCGTGCAGTCGATGAGCGGGGCGAGCGGGAGCTTTTCCTTCTTGGCCCGGATGAGGAGCTCGCGGAAGTCCGCAAGCACCGGATCGTCAAGCATCATGTCCCGGTGGCTGTCGTCCGTCTTCAGGCGGTCCTCGTCATTGCTGACGCTGATCACGATGCGCGTCCCGCCCTCGTCAAGGTCCCGCGCCTTGAGCCCGAGCACCTCGCAGGGTCGCGCCCCGAGGTAGTACAAGGACAGGGCCGCAAGGGAGGGGACGTGGCCCTTGTCGGCGCGGTCGTAGGCCACCGCGATCCATGGCTCGATCTCGTCCCGGCGGAGCTGGTGCCTGCGCTTGTTCGGCTTGCCGATGGCCTTGACCTTGGCCAGCGGGTTCTCGCGCAGGTACAGCCGGTCCGGGTCGCAGCACCACTCCAGGAACGCGCGGGCGATGCGCAGGGCCACGTGGTGGGTAGCGACGGCGTACTGACCGCTCTCCGCCATGCGCTTGTAGTGCCGCGCGCCCAGCTCGGTCAGGCTCGCCGCGGGGTCTGGGAAGATGTAGCTGAGCTGCTGCTCGATGGCGAGGATGGTCTTGGCGGCCGGGCGCTTCGTGGCCCTCGTCCAGGCGACGTATTCGCGGCGCGCTTCATCAACGGAGCGATGCCGCGCTAGGTGCCGCTCGCTCGCCCGCTTGTGCTCCCGCGCCTTCGCCTCTGTCTCGAACGTGATCCAGGTGCCATGAGGAGGATCATCGGGTCCACCTCGGCGGAGGACGCCCCATCGCTTCCCTCGGGGCTTGGGGTCGGAAAACCAGACGCTTGTCCGTCGCTGCATGCTGTCCCTCCTTTCGATGGCGACGGATCTCCACACGAGGTAGGAGGTATCCCACCTTGACGCATACCGTCAAGGACGCCGAGGATGATGGCTTGAAGGTCGAGAGGGTGGAGGCGCCTCATGGCTTCCTCGCCCGCCGCCGGATGAACGTCGCCAAGGCGCCCTCGTGGCGGAACCACTCCCCGCGCAGGTGCAGCGCCTTGAACTGGGAATGAAGATCCTGTTCGTGTTGCCGCTCTCCGCGCACGTGGCCGATCAGGCGGAGCACGCTGGGGTGGCCCGTCTGGAGAGACGCGAGGCGCTTCTCTGGGCTGTGGGCGGAGTAGCCGATCTTGACGGCGTGGTTGCTCTCGTCGAGGACGAAGTACACGTAGCCGCCGGCCGCCGGCCGGGGCTTGTGCCGGTGCTCTGGCGGGACAGACCCGACCGGGCAGATATAGTCGGCGATGAACTGCTGGCCACGGCGAACCAGCCTGACCCGCTGCCCGCACAGCGGACACGCCTCGCACATGTGGATCCTGGGCATGGGCTCCGTGATGCACTCCAGATCCAAGCAGTCACGTCCGTGCGTTGAGCACGCCACATCCCGAAGGACCCGCTCCATCACGAAGGGAGTCAGCGCATCCCGGATCACCTTGGCCGCGGGCTTGAGCCGTCGGCCCCAGTGGTACTGGAGGACGAAGCGAGACCGCGGCGCAGCGTCCGCCTCTCCCGTCGAGAACATTTCCAACTGCATGCCCCGATCGTGCCAAATTTATTTCAGATGTCCAGAATTAATTCAGACTGCACCCCATGAAAAGCAGCGGCCCGACAGACCCTCGCCACCGATGGGGGGAGCGATGCGAGGGGATGCCGGGCCGTTGACGTCGAAACTGGCGAGGTCGATCGGCCAAGTCAACAGAAATCGTCAGCCCGCGGCCAGCCCACCCACGTAGGCGCTCACATAGCCCTGCCCGCCGTCGTCGCGCCTCACGATCCACCGCTGGCCGTCCACCTCCAGCACCCACGACGGCGCCACGGCCTCGAGCGGCTGGGACATCTCGGGAGGCAGCGCCTCCGCGGCCCGCTCGATGCGCATGCGCAGCCGCGCCGCCTCATCGACGGCCGCCGCCTCGGCGGTCTGCCACTCTGCGCGCTCCGCGGCGCGGTCGGCGACGAGGCGCGCGATCTCTCCGGCTAGCGTTGCGCCGTCGGCAACGGGGCCGGGCAGTGCGTTCCAGCACGCCTTCGCCTCTTCCTGCCAGTCGGCTACGGCTTCCTCTGCCGCGGCGCGGGCGGCCCGCTCCTCGTTCGCTGCCTGAGCGTTGGTGCTGGCCCGGCTCGACATGACCGACAGGTCGTGCTGTGCCCGGACTGCGCGCTTCTCCCACTCCGCGGCCCGCGCCCGCGCCTCGCGCAGGGCGGCGAGGAGGGCGCCGCGGTCGTCGTGAGCGGGCGTCGGCTGGTAGCCGATCTCCCCGACGCGGGCCTCGACCTCCGTATGCCGGCGCTCGATCTCCGCGAGGTCCAGCGCCGCGGCGCCCACGGGGCCGCTGCTGCGCAGCCCCGGCGGCGGTGTGCCGGCCGCTCGTCTGGGCTCGGAGGCCTCGGTGAAGGCGCGCAGCAGGGCAGACCCCTCGGCGCAGTAGGTCCCGGGCGGCGGGTACTGCACGAGGCGCCACGGCCCGAGGGGGTCCGGCAGGACTGTGCGCGGATCGGGCAGAGGTCGCGCGCACTGAGCGCACGACGCCCGGTGATCGCTCCAGGCGGCCTCTGCCTTCGCCTGCTCAATCTGCTCGCGGCTGACGGTGCGCAGGGGCGGCGACTCGTCGCGGGTCATGGGCGGCCCTCGATGCTGTCGATGATGTCGTCGAGGTCCATGTCGAAGATGCTGCCGTCCGGCGACGCCGCCCGCATCTCCTCGACGACGGCCAGGAACTCGCGGCCGGTCATGTAGGGCGGCTCGGGGTCGTCGCTCTGCCGAGGAGCGGGGTCGTCTGTGGTGTCCCTCATGCCCCGGACCCTGCCACAGCTCTCCCCTCCCCTGCAAGCCTCCGGTGTACTGCGTTTGAACCGTCAGATACGGTATACCCCGCCCATGCCCCGCCCTCCCGTGAAGAAGCCCGGCCCCCGGGACCACGATCGCTACCGCACCCGGGGCCTTGCCATCTTGGCCCGCTGCACCTGGCAGACCTGGGCCGATGCGCTCGGGCTGTCCCTGCACACCACGAAGAAGTACGGCACAGGCAAGGGCCGGCGCTTCGATCCCCGGGACCCCGCCTCAGTGCTGGCCTACGCCGTGGAGCGCAGCCGCAAGGGGAGGTAGACGCCCCTTCCCGCCTGCCCCTGCCAGCTCTCGCCCCGCCATCCTGACAGCGCCTACGGCCCGACCACGCCGCATCTATTCGCGCCCACCTGCTGAATTCCACCGCATGCGCGAAACACGCATGAATGGTCACGCCGGATCTTTCTGGATCACGCCCTCTTTTTTGTTGTCTCACAAAACGTCGATCGCCAGAGTTGGTTGCGTTGGGACGGACCGCGAAACATCCCGGGGCCGTCCTGCTCATTCATGCCCGAATTATTCGGGGTCTCGCAGTTAGGGAGTCATGAAGCCGAAAGACGCGACCAAGGCGATAGCGATCTATCTCCCCGAGGCTGACCTGGCCTTCATCGATGACCTCTGCGAGGACGCCGTGAAGGGGATCGACGGCGCGCAGCTCACGCGGTCCGCATGGGCCAAGGCGGTGGTGAAGCGGCGCCTTGCGACCCTGCGGGCAGAGCGGGCCGCCGAGCTCGAGGCCCCGGCCGAGCAGGCGCCCGCGCCCATCGAGGACCACCCCGCCAAGCAGAAGCGGGCAGCGGCCGGAGGGAAGGCGTGACCGCCCCGCGCTACTCCCTCGGAACCGCCATCGTGCCAGATGGCCCCATCGCTGGCCGGGAGGTGCTGGCCCTGTTCCGCGACGGGCAGGAGATCAACGAGCACGCGCTGCTGGTGGACATCGCCAACATGCTCGACGCCCTGACCGTCACCGAGCGCCCCGGCGACGTGCTGCGCCGCACGCGCCGCGAGCACATCGAGCGCCAGATCGGCGCCGCCGAAAACGCCGTGGCCTACGAGCGGGCCTGCATCGCCATCGGCGACTATGCCCGCCCGCCCTGTGCGTACACGGAGATGACCCGGGAGCGCCGGGAGGAGCGCGCGGCCCTCGAGACCGCCCGTGCTGCCGCTCTCCGCGCCGAGCTGGCCGCCCTCGAAGCGGCCGACAAGGGGACCCCATGACCACCTACGCCGCCAAGCCAGGCCCCGTGAGCGGCCACATGCGCGTCGAGAAGGACGGCCGCCCCCTTGCACCCGAGGAGGTGCAGGCCGAGATCCTGACCCTGCTAGCACGCCTCGTGGAGCTCGCAGAGGCGGTGCGCATGCTGACGCCAGAGGAAGCGCAGGCGCAGCGGGCCGAGGCCGATCGAGTTGCCGTTCTGGCTGGAGAGCAATGGGCCAAGACGCATGGCATCCAGCCGCCAATGTCCGTGCGGCAAGTGGCCGAAGCCGTGGATGCACAGAACTTCCTGCGGGCCACGCAGGCCATCCCCCCGGGCGCGACAGGCGAGGTAGCCCCGGGGATCTTCGCGCAAGGGTCCGCAGGCGTGGCCGTGGAGCGGACGCCGGATGGCGGGGTCCATGTCTCGCCGCAGAAGCCCCTCGTGCAGGGCCAGAAGCCACCCCAGCAGCAAGGGAAGCACAGGCGGTAGCCCATGCGCGTGATCAGCGGCCCCGACAAGTGGACCAAGCAGGTGACGTGCAAGGCGCGTGGCTGTGGCAGCGTGCTCGAACTCGAAGCCGCTGACGTGAAGCCCGGCGCCTTCGGGGCGAACTACGGCGGTGACTCGCCAGAGTTGAAGTTCTACGTCGAGTGCCCGTCATGCGCGCACCCCGTGTTCATCGACACGTCAGACCTCCCGAGGGCGGTCTACGACGCGGGGATCGCGTGGTGGCGAGGGCGCAAGCCGTGAAGTACGCCACCCCTGCCGACTTCGCTGCTCTTGGCATCGACCCTGGGCCCCTCAAAGAGGGCGACCTAGAGCGGGCCACCGAATGGGCAGAGCGCAGCCTTGCCGAGGAGCACACCACCCCGCGGCCGGTCATCGTCTCGCGGGAGACCTACGCCAAGGCGGAGAGGCTGGGCCTTGTCCGCACGACGGTGCCCGCGTCCATGCCGCCCATCGCGCGCCGCGAGCCATGGGCCCTCATCGAGGACGACAAGCCCGCCCCGGACCGTCCCTCCGCCCGCGACATGATGCGCGTGTGGTGGGCGAAGAAGCAGGCCGAAGTGGACGCCGAGCGCCTCAAGCAGTGGTGGACAGAGGACCTGTCCCACTACGGGGTGCCTGTGGATGTGATGCGCCCCCGTCGCAGCGGGCAGCCCAGCGGCAACGCCCGAGATCGGCGACGGGCCCGCCGGGCGATGAGGGCGAGGCGATGAGCGACGACACGCGCGCATGGACCATGGTCCGCCTCAACGGCGTCGCCTTCCCGGGCATGTCCAGCATCGACTACGCCCCGGAGCGCCCACCGGCGCCACCGTCGCCGGGCCTCGGGACCTACCACGCCTCGGGGACGTTCACGCTCGAGCCCGAGGCGTACCAGCATCTGTGCGACGCGCTGGACATCGACCCTCCAGTCTTCGAGATGACCTTCACGTGGAAGAAGCGGATCCCCAAGCCCACCCCTCGGCAGGTGCGCCTCAAGCGAAGGGCGGCCGGGGCGAAGCGACGCGCGAAGGCGAGGCGATGACGACCCACTGGCCCCCAGAGATGGACCTCCTGTGGCGTCAGGCCGAGCAGGACCCGATCCTGCACAGCGCCCTGACCCTCGGCACGGTGCACGGCCTGCCATCGCTCGCGGTGCTGTCCCTGGCGTGGCGCGAGACGATGCGCGCCACCCGGCAGCACATCGAGGACCTCGAGCGCCTGACCCGCCAGCCGTCGCCCATCGGCCTCGCCCTCCTCGACTACTTCGCCCGCATGTGGCGAGGGACGGCCATCGAGGAGACCCCGCACATCCGACGGCGGCGCCGGCACTGGCGCCCTGTGGCAGAGGCCCGCATCGGCCTGCTCTATGCCGCGGCGCGCGAGCGGGCGGCGCTGCTGCGTCTCGTCGAGCAGGCCCACGCGCTGCACAGCAAGCCCATGCTCATCATCGGGCCCTGCCGCGGCGCCGAGGGCATCGAGCTCCGCACCACCCCGCACCCGCTCGCCTCGCCCACGGGGCCGGTGTACTTCGTGCGGCTGGACAGCGACGAGAAGGGACAGGGATGAGCGACGCCGATCCCCTCGTGATGTACCTCGTGGCCCGCGAGTCGCTGAACATGTCCCCGGGCAAGTTGGCTGCGCAGGTGGGGCACGGGGTGCAACACGTCCTCGCCGCCGTTCTACTGAACGCCCCGACGACGTTCGCGCACGTGCGCCCGCGCCTCCTGCAATGGCTCGCCGGGGACTACCGCAAGGTGGTCCTGCGCGCCTCTGACGCCGAGTGGGGGCGCCTCAAGGATCTGAACCCTGCCGCCATCGTGACCGACGACGGCCACACCGAAGTGAACCCCGGGACGGAGACGGTGCTGGCCTTCTGGCCGATGCGCAAGAGTGAGCGGCCGTCGCTGCTCAAGCGACTGAGGGTGCTGTGAATCAGGCGTATCAGGGCGGAGTCATCGCCTCGACCATGACCCCGCTCGTCGTCGAACCTCCCGACATGAGCGGGACCGCGACCGTGGGCCGCCCCGTCGGCTGTGAGGCGGTCCCGGGCAAGGCTGCCTCGGGAGGGATGGTCCTCCTGTTCCTGCTGCTGGCCGCTCTCCTCTGGCGGGGTCTGCGCTAGCCCGATGCCCTCCCTCAAGATCCACATGACCCCTGCTGATCTCGCCCCCCTGGACGAGCACCTGGACTCCCTTCGCGCTCGCTGCACCGACGAGGGGCGCCCCGTCATCACCCGCGAGTGGTTCGCTCGCGTGGCCGTCCGTGCAGACCTCGCCCGTCGTCGCCGTGCCCACAAGGCCCGTGCTGCCAAGATGTTCGCGCAGTTCCTCCCCGTCGTGCGTGCCGTCGCTGCGCGGTGGTTCTCTGCCCTCAAAGGATCGATCCCCATCGAGGATCTCCAGTCCGCTGCCTATGAGGAGGGGATGAAGGGGGCCCTGAAGTTCCGCCCCGAGGCCGTCGGTGCGACGTGGGAGGCCCTCGGCGGCGCCCCCGCTCCGTACCTGCGCAGGTGGGCGGAGTTCGGGGTGCGCGCCCTCGTCTCTGCCCGTCGAGAGGAGGGCCAAGAGATGCGCCCCGACCAAGAGGAGCCCGGCCGCTGGGAGCGCCTCGGGGGCGAGCAGACCACCGCTGACCCCACGCTGGCCCCGACGCTGCGCGCGGCCCTCGCCACCTTCGGCAGCCCCCGGGAGCGCCGGGTCCTCCGCCTGCTGGCCGATGGCCTCGACTACGACACGATCACCGCCCGGACCCGCCTCTCTGCCGAAGAGATCCGCGCCCTCGTCTCTCGCCTGCAGGCCCACCTGACCGCGGCTGGTGTGGCCCACGCCCCTGATGAGGAGCTGTCCATCGCCCAAGCCGCGCACCGCTTCGGGGTGAGCCCCAAGAGCATCGCCAAGAGGCTCCGCAGCGGGAAGTTGAGAGGCCGCAAGCTCGACGGCGAGTGGCTGGTGATGGCCTCGGAGGTGATGGAGGGGCGGCGCAAGGGTGACGACAGCGACAAGGAGAGCACATGAAGGCGACCCTGGAGATCGACGGCGCGCAGATCCGCGACGCCGTGCGCAAGATGGTCGAGTCGCATGGCTGGGCTGTTGACGGGCAGGTCGAGCTCGTCATCGTCCGCGGCTACTCGGACCAGCGCGAGGGAACGAACACGCCCGACACAGTGAAGGCGACGGTGAAGGTCAGCCCGAAGCCGGCGCACATCAAGAGCGCCTACGAGTAGCCACCGACAAGGAGAACACGACCCCATGACCCCCTACCAGACAGCCCTTCGAGATGGCCTCCTTGCCGCCGAGCAAGGGGACGCCCACAAGCGCGAGATCGAGGAGACGATCACCGCCTTCCGCTCCGACGTGGAGGCCGTGACCCGCGGCGTGGTCTTCGTCAGGCGCTACGACGCCAGCGGCGCCCTCATCCTCACCGTGGGCAAGGGGCCGACGAGCGGGGCGACCCACCAGCTCTGCTCCAAGCTCGAGCCCGACCCCGCGGGCTACCCCGTCACGCTGACCAGCGACCTCCTCCCGAGCACGGGCGACGGGTCCCGGGCCGCCGCCTCGCCGGCCGCCCGCCTCCTCACCCACGGCGCCCTGAACGAGGCCCTGTCGGCGCTGCTCTCCCACCCGAAGACCGGGGCCTGGCTGCGGGACGCCCTCCGCTCCCACGAGGGGCTGATCGCCAAGATCCTCGACGGCACCGTGGAGCCCACCCCGCTCGAGGAGCCCGCCCGGCAGACGCTGGCGCCGGGGCCGCGGACGATCAAGACGAACGGGAGTGCAGCGTGAAGACCTACAGCTATCGCGTCGTCATCGTCAGCGGCACCGCCGGCGACCTGGACAAGGCCATGAGCGACCTCGGCGCCATGGGCTACCGGCTGCGCGAGGTGACGGGCGGCGGCGTCGGCGTCTGCCCGGAAAGGACCGTGCAGCAGTACCCGGCCGCCATCTTCGAGCGCGAGGAACCCGAGGCCCCCACGCAGGCCCCCGAGGCGAAGTGATGACCGCTGCCCAGCACGCCGCCGCTTCCGCCCTCGCTGCTCACCTCGGCATCACCGGCCGCCGCATCGTCAACGCGATGGCCTTCGCTCCGGCGGAGCACCTCGCGCCTGCCCTCGTCGAGGGGATCGAGCGCGAGATGGAGAGCCGGGGCATCCGGGGCCGGGCCACGGCTGAGACGCAGGCCAACGGCGACGTGCGCGTGGACGTCCAGGCCCTGTTCACGGGCTACGCCGAGCGGGTCAACGTGACCATCGGATTCGAGCCCATCACCGACGAGAGCAAGGGAGGCCCGTGAGCGACGAGCCGCGCCCCTGTCTCGGGTGCTTCTTCGACAACGACGCCCGCCACGCCATGGACTGCCCTCGACGTCGGCGGGCCCTGTGGATGAAGCACACGCGCCGCTTCGGGGCCATCCTCGGCACGCTCTGCGCCGTCGGCAGTGCCCTGTGGGCGCGACTCAGGGGCCGCCATGGCTGACCGTCGAGCCGTGTACACCGCGATCTTCGGGGGCTACGACGTCCTGCAAGACCTCCCGCCGGGCATTGAGCAGAGCGGCGCCGACTTCGTGTGCTTCACCGACGATGCGACCCTGACGCACCCGCAGTGGGACGTGCGCCACATTGCGCCGCCCCATGCCCATCCACGCATGGCCGCGAAGCACTTCAAGTGCCTGCCGCACGCGGTGCTCCCCGACCATGAGGAGACGCTGTGGGTAGACGGCCGCTTCCGCATCGAGGACCCCGCGTTCCCGTCGGAGGCGCTGGCCTACCTCGACGCGGCGCCCCTCGCGCTGTTCCTGCACCCTGAGCGGGGCTGCATCTATGATGAGGCGATAGTCTCTCAATCTATGCCCAAGTACGCGGGGCTTGACATCGACGGCCAGATGGCCACCTACCGCGCCGAGGGCTACCCCACTCGCGGGGGCCTGTACGCCGGGGGCATCCTCGCCCGTCGGGACTGCGCCGAGATGCGCGCCGCGAATGGGCAGTGGATGGCCGAATGTCTGCGGTGGACGTACCAAGATCAACTGAGCCTGCCCGTGGTGCTCCGTCGGTGCGGCCTCGCCCCGGTGGTGTTCCGTCAGTACCTGTGGGCGACGAAATGGGGCTCATGGGGGTGGCATGCGCACGAGCGATAGCGACGAGAGGACCATGACCGAAGCCGACACCCAAGCCGAGCGCGAGATCCGCGCCTACCTCGCAGAGACGAGGCCCGAGAACGACACCATGGCCCTGTTCCTCTACCTCTGGAGACGAGTGAAGGCCCTCGAAGGGCAGATGGCCCGCCTGATGGGGGACGGGAAGTGAGAGCCCTGAGCATCATGCCCACCTTCGACCTGCCCGACGAGCACCCGACCAAGCACATCGATCCGGGCTGCCCCGCCTGCCAGGGACAGGGCTTCATCTGGGCACCGGCCAACGACTGGCCCATGTGCCTCTGCATGCACCCGGCGACGCCTTGGCCACGGGGCCGCATCGTCAAGGCCATGGCCGAACTCCTGACCTACCGCTGGGGCCGCATCCTCTTCGTCAACGGAGGCTTCGCTGGCACCTGCGGGCAGTGGGCGCACGTCACCCCCGAGACGGCCACCGTCAAGCCGAGGAGCCACCTGCGATGAGCCGGATCAACCCCCGCACGGTGATCCTCGACGCCCTCAAGAGCGCCCCCCTCACGCGCGGCGGGCTGGCCCATGTCTTCCTCAATGAGTTCTGGCGGGCCTCGCCCATGCGCCACACGCGGGCGGCCCTGCTGGACCGCCACCTCTGCCACCTCGAGCGCAGCGGCCGCATCCGACGCCACACCATCATCGGCCCCGGCTACCGGCAGACCTCGTACACCCGGATCGACTCCGCTGTCCGGCGCGCGGTGCGCGAGCTGGCCCGCCTCACGGCCGATGCCGTGATCACCATCTCCGAGGGACGGGCCGAGTACCTGGAGCTCGCCCCCCGCCCCTGTCGCGTGGTGGCCAGCCATGCCGGCAAGGTGGACGTGCAGCCCGACGGGCGCACCATCCCGCCCCTCGCCAACGTCCCGGTCAAGGGCGACGCCAGCACCTGCCAGCCCGGCACTCGCGGCACCCTCGGGTGGGAGGATGGCGACCCGGCGCGACCCTACTTCACCGGCGACGAGGCCCCCCGATGAGCGACACCCCCCACGCCTCTCCCTGGGATGCCCTCCTCTCCCTCCTCGGATGGAGTCGCACCCCGGACCTTGATCCACCACGCTACCGGGCGAAGGCCCATGGTCAGGTGCGCGCCTTCGACCGCTTCACCGACGCAGCTCGCTGGGCCACCCCAGGCGAGATCCACGACCTCGTGTGCGGCCGGCACCACCCCCGCTGGCACGTCTACACGAGCGGCCTCGTCGTGGATCTGCGCGCGTGGCACTGGGGCATCTGGGACAACACCCCGCGCACCCCCGCCGAGATGGCGCGCCACAACCGCCTGCAGGATGAGACGGGCCTACCCCACCCCGAGGCTGGGCTGCCCGGGAGGACCCCCCTCCCCAGCAAGCCCGAAGCACCCGAGCCTCGCCGCCTATTCGATGAGGCCGACGCCTACCCGAGGACGATCCCCCTGTGAGCAACCGCACCGACTACTCCGCCCTCGCCGATGAGCTGGCAGACCTGTTCGCCCTGTCCCCCGCCGCCCGCGAGCGCCTCGAGACGGAGCTGCACAACGCCCACGTCGCCGGCACCGAGGGCGGGTGGTGCCGGTGCGCGAGCTGTGCCCGGGAGGCCCTCGCCTACGGCATGGCCGAGCAGACCGACCCGGACCCCAGCGGGAAGATAAGCCCACCCCCGGCCTCCACCGGGTGCGCTGCCTCCAGCACGCCGAGCCCGTGGACCCCCGCCTCAACAGGGAGGTCCATGGATGAGGTCGGGCCAGCGAGCCCACAGGGTCAGCGGGCAGTTAAGCTCACGCGCATCCAAGAAGCCCAGGACAGGGGTGCGCAGGGGTGGCAAGACGAGGTGCCACTGAACAGGGCAGCCGACCATCGGGAGGCCCGCGGAGGCGGTGAAATGGGGGGCATGGACCACGAAACGGTGCGATTGGGGGCAGGAGACCCAGCGAAAGGGGCCGATTGTAGGATGGACTACGATTGAATCGGCCAGAGATTTGCTAAAAGGTCGGACCGCCTGGGGAGAGAGATC
>OFRM01000281.1_pt1 | contig 22768 bp, 28 predicted proteins | sample 1543101 | NCBI WGS metagenome assembly OFRM01 (sample SAMN07774223, study PRJEB24372) | wastewater metagenome | isolation source: Exp Tend VB 0WW | collected 2016-02
CCTGAATAGTAGTCCAAGTTGCAAAAAGACACACTACTTGGGACATTTGGGTTAAAATTGCTGATGGTCATTCCATCCCCAAGTGAAGCCCCCATATATATTTTGCTTTGGCCCGCTTCACCCGTCTGACGTGTTTGGATTGTTACGGTGTACATACTATCCAGCGTAAGGGCATAAGAAGACTTTCCGTTTATGACGGTGTTTTCCACTAAATTTCCCCCCGCCTTAATATTTTCGCCAGTGGATGTTAAGCCATTGGATGCCGTGGCAATATTATTGGACGGGCCCCATGTTGTGCCGTTCCAACGCAATACCTGCCCGGTGACTGCCCCCGCCTGCTTAACCAGCACACGCGGATCCGGCTGCACCTGGCCAAATACCACCGCACACCCAAAAACCAAAAACAAAAAAATGCTAATTGCTTTTTTCATCGTCCTTTTTTTGCTTTTTCTCCTTTTTTTGGAGGTCGAAAAACAGTTTTTGCAATTCGGCAACGGAGGCCTCCAATTGCTTTTTATTTACCTCTAATTTGGCCATTTCCTCGCGCAACTTGTCGATACGGTTTGACACGGTTTCGGCAGTTGTTTCGATCAGGTTTACCGTGGTGCTTTGCACGTACAGTTTGCCGTCTTTTTCCACCACGACGTTTGTCGTGGTCGTTTTTTGTTCCGGTGGTAGCGCCGCGCCGGTGGTGACGAGGGTTTTTGCGTCCGTTTGGGCATTGGAGAAAGATGCGGCCAGACAAAACAGGGCCGCTAAGAGTAGATGTTTGTACATGTTGGAAAGATTATTTAAACCCTACGACGGTCATAACCTCGCCCGCCAAGGTTGCGTACGTAAATTGAATGTTGTTCGAGCTGATTACCCAGTCCGTGGTTTGCCTTTGTTTCACGCCGTCGAGGAAAACTTGCACGTACCGGAAATTCGCCAAGGTGAGGCCAGAGGCTATGTTTGCGTTTGCTGCGGTGTTGGAAACAATGGAAACATTGTTTTCGGACGCCCCGACGAGCGTGGACAGCAGCACCTTTTTTTCAACGCCCGCGCTTGCGTCATAGGTCGGGATATAGTCGGCTGTAAAGTCGGGCGTGGCGTCCGTGGTCAGCTCGTTGATGTCCAAATCAAAGGTGACCTGATCGGTTGCGCCCACAATGGGGTCTATCCCGTTCGCCGCGTCCACAAACAACAAAGTGTTGCCGTTGTCGATGGCCTGCGTGTTGGTGCCGTCCGAAAGGGTGAAAGTGTAGGTGCTGCCCGCTATTTGGCTTGGGGTGATGTAGTGGTAGGTTGTTGCTGAAGCATCGTAGATAATCAGCCTGTCCGTGGCATTGTCTATGCTCGCAAGGTTGGTTAGTTCCGTGAAATCGTAGGAGAAAGCAACCTTGTCCGTTGCGGACACCGTAAAATCGTAACCGTCCGACCCGGTGGAGGAAAAAAGCAGCGTGTTGCCGTTGTCCAGTACCTGTGTATTCGTCCCGTCGCTGATCGTATGGGTATATGTGGCCAGAATCTCCGCAAGCGTAACACTCCTTGTGGATGTGGCGCTCAGGTCATACACGATAAAATAATCGTTGTTGGCCAACGTGGTGCCAGCGCCTATAAGGGTGGTCAAGGTAGTGGGGTCTACGCTGATCGTTGACCCGGTGATATCGATTGCGACGCCCTCGTTAAAAAGAGAGTTTACGTTTTGCCAAATGACTGTCCCCGTCGCGTCCGTGTTCAGCACGGTGTTGTTTCCACCCGGTTTAATCAAGGTGACGGCGTTTATTTTGGTTTGGGCGCTTGCCGAAAGCGCGAGGCAACAAAATGCCAGAAAAATAAGTACTTGTTTCATCGTTTTACCGCTATCGGTATCTAATTGTGAAAGATTCTGCCAGTCCGCCCACGACCAGGGAAAGCGTGTTGCCGGACACGGTGTAATCCACGCCCTCGCGCATCTTTACGCCCGTTCGGTACAGGACAATCCTTTTTATGGTGTTCGTTGTGGGCAGCGTTCCGGCCGCGTTTATCGTGTTTCCCGTAATCGAGGAAAAATATTCTTCGTTCCATGTATCGCCCGCCGCCGTGGAGCTTATCAGCGCCCCCCGGCCTTGCCAGTCGATGTAGTATAGGTTCCCATCCGACCCGGTTACAAATTCGGAGTAGTGGGAGGTGTTTCCAGTAGCTGCCGGCACAAATGCTATCGCGCTTGGTTCTATCTCCGTGAATTGCGCGTACCTCAAATTTCCCGCCGTGTTGCTCAATGGGATTTGTCCGGCCTTGCTGCTCTCCACCGTTTGCGCCTGCTCCAAATTCGTGAGGGCTATGCGCTGCCCAGGTTGCGCGATGGCGACAACGAACGAGAGCAAAGCCGGGAAAAGGAGCAATATTTTAGTCATGTCAAATCGCAAAGGGGTATCGTATTTCAATCACGTTTTTGGTTCCGTCCGCGCCCTGTGTGGGGTCTACCGCAAACAACAGCCTCACCTGTGGCCCGTCCCCGATGTCCTCCAAAACCCAATCGTCAAAGTGCAACAGCATCCCATCAAACCAAACGTCAATCGCAAAGGCAGAAATAGGGGTAAAAGAAAGCAGGAAGCGCACATAAGTGGCCGGGGGAAAAGTCGTAACGGTGGATTCAAAAGCGTCCTTTTGCCACGCCAAAGAAGTGCCGCCGCCTCCGCCGCCGCTGCCAGTATTCGCCCGTATGATCGTTAGACCGTTTGCGCCGCCGAGGTACATTTTTTATTACCCTTTGGGTTTCATGGTGGTTAAAAGTAATTTGCTGCCGCTGCTGATGCCGTCACCGGCCACGATCACCGTGGCGGGCTCAAACCGGATGGAGAAATGAAAATCAACCATGTGCGGGGCCTCGATGTCCACTTTGAAAATATCGCCCGCCAACAAGGTCACGTCATTGATAAAAACCACGTCCGTGCCCTGGTTGGTGAACATTATTTTCGTGGCTATCACCCGTTCCCGCGTAACATCCTCCGTAATGTATTTTTGTTCGATGCCGAAGATCATAGGTAGTTGAGCGCCATTTTTATTTTGGCCGGGTCTCTTTCCGCGATGGTGGCCAACTTGGTGAGCAGATCGTTTATGTTTTGTTCCGGCAGCGCCTTGATAAGGCGGTAACAGTCCGTCACGGCCCTGTCAAGCGAAAAATTGCGCGGTGCTGCAGCAACGTTCGCAGGGGCGTTGTCTTCGTATTCCTCCTCGTATTCCTCGTCGTCGTATTCCTCCTCCTCTGGATCCACGGGTGGCGGGATGGGCTTTTGGGCCTTTAGGTTCCCAATGGCCGTAGGTACTTGTCCGCCCGCGAACATGCCCGTAATGTGGGACAATATTTGCGGCTGTTTCTCCACCACGCCCAAAATGCGTTCCATCACGTCGGGCCGTTCCTGCAACTTCATTTGATCTTTTAGCCGCTCGTTTCGGTTGCGTTGCTCCATCAATTCAAGTTCCAGTTTGCGGATACGGTCGTTTTGCGCGTCGGCCTTGTCCAACCAGTAGCGCATGTCGATGCCCTTCACAAAGGCGGCGGAATGGTCGGGCGCTGCGGAGCGGGCAACCGTGCCAGCGATGCCCGCCGCTTGCGCCTGTGGCATTTCGTCGCCGAAATAAAAGGTGTGCTGTGTGTTGCCCCGGCCCGCGTTCGCGCTTGTCCGGGTTTCGACGGTGTACGTGCCTGGGCCGTACAGTTCGACCAGTTGGGACAGGTTGTCCCAACTTTCGACCATGTTTTCGTTTTCCGAGTTGTTCCCGATCAGGTTGGTTTTGCCCTTGCCTTGGAATAGCCACCAATACGGGCGGCGTCCATGCTCGAAAATTTGTTTAAAGTTGTCCCAGGTAAGCATAACAGGAAAGATGCCGGACCAACGCGCACATTTGCGCGAGGCGGTCCATGGTGATGTTTATTGCTTTTTCTTTTCGTAGAACTCAAAGGTGAGCTCGATGCACTTACCCGTGTCCAGGGTAACGCCCTCCACCACTTCCACCTGACAGGCCGAAAAATTAAGATCGTTGGCGTAGATCGGGAAGCCTTGCGCCGGGCTTTGCAAGCTCGCTTGCTCCACGTGCCACAGGGGAACTTTTATAACCTCCGTGGTCGTGTCCTTTTTCAGGACGAGAAACGCGGCGTCAAAATTCGCGTCATTCGCCAGGTCTTTTCCCTGCAAGGTTTTGGCCCCGGTTTTTGTGCGGCGGGTTCGTACGCTTATGATGTACGCCCCTGACAACGGGCTGTTGTTGTCGATGATGGCCAACCGCCCGTTTGCTTTCAGTTCTACCGCCACGGTATAAAACTGCGCTTTGTTAAATTCTTTTTGCATTTGTCAAGTTGTTTTTAAAAGCAAGGGCGGGCACTTTTACCCGCCCCGCTTACTATCGTGTTTATGACAAAAAGGTTGTCGAAGTGGTAAGCCTATCGGCCCATTTCGGATTCCACCAAACGGGCAAAATCTTTGGAACGGGCGTTGTTCCCGGCGTTCACGACCTCAAAACCGCCCACGCCAATAACGAGGTAGTTTTGAGAAGTTGCGCCGCCTTTGATGTTGGTGCGATCACCACCGTTGGACGGCAGTTGAAGCGTGAACTGGTTTTTGCGGTCGCCCCAGATAAAGAAGCTGGTAGAAATGTCCATCAGGCTAAGGCCCTGCGACGGGTGCGCGGCGGCGCCGCTTTGCAAATCCGGTGCGTCGCGGAATGTTTCGCAGGCCATGGCGTCCAAACGCACGGTTTGGTCGGTTTGGAGCGTAAGCCGGGAGTGGTAAACCATCTCCAAAGACTGGGCCTCGCTCAAGGTTGTGGCGCTGCCAGCGGTGGGGAAAATGGTTTTGTCCGGGTAGTGGACGATTGGGGCACCGGCCGAGAACTCAGTCGCTACGGAAGATATTGTCAGGATGGGCGCTTTCAGGATGCCCAAGGCAAACAGGTTGGCAAAAAACAGGCTCGAATCTTTCAAACGGTTTTCAATCGGGCAAATGCTCGTGCTTTTGCTGTCCAGGTCGAAATAATAGGTTTCGCGGGCCGCGTCCAATTTTGCGAAAAGCAAAAGGGTTTGCGGGCGGATGTCGGCGGGGTTGATGCCGTATTTTGCGGCCCATCCACGGTGTTGTTTTAACATGCTGCGCTGTACGAGCGCGTTTTGCTGGTTACTCATTACTTTTAACTAAGTTGAGATTTTGAACAATTTGAGAAAATGGTTTTTGGGGCCTATCGTGTTTTCCCCGGCCCAAAAGTTTCTATTTTGCGGAATCAAAAATCTTATATGGCCCCGAGGGTATAATCTTCGTCCTGCAACGCGCCCACGCTGTGGTCTTCGCCGTAGACGTACGGCCCGCCCGCAACGTAGTTGTCGAGGTCGATCAGGGAGCCTACGCCGCCCGTCAAACCTTTAAAAACGTTGGGCGCGAAAGTGCGGGCCGACTGCAAAACACCATCGGCGATGATGCCGCCGCCAAAGTTTTGCACCATCGGGTTTTTGGATTTGGACACCATAAAACCGCCGATAACCAGTTTGGCCAGGGGCAGGATTTTGGGGTTGCGTTGGAGCATGTCCACGTTTTGGGCGATGCCATTGAGGGCTTGCGATGCGATTGCGCCCGCGCCGATGGTGGCCATGGCTTCGAGCGGGATGCCGGGAAGCATACCGATTCCAGATACACGACCGCGACGGCGGCGCACAGTGCGCCGTTTAGTTGTTTTTCTTTTCTTTGCCATTGTTGGGTAAGAAAGTAGTTAATGTGATATTGAGTGGATGACAAAACGCCTTGCCGCCGCGACTACTACCGTTTCCGGGTTGTGGTCGCCTTGCGCCGCGTTGCCGTGCTTTTTTTGGCCGTGGTTTTTCGGGTTTTGGGTTTGGCCTTGGCGCGTCCGATGCCGGACACCTTGGCCGCCGTTTCCGCTTTCTTTTTGGCCGATGCGATTTTGTCGGCTGCGTCCTTTTTGGCCGTTTTTTCAACGGCCGTCAGGTACGCTTTTTTTGCGGCCGTGAGCCGCGTTTTTGCACCCGGCTTTCCCTCCGCCACGCTTTTGGCGGCTTTTTGGATGGCCTGATACCTGCGAAGTCCTGTATTCATGCTCTGTTATAGTTATCGGCAAAGCCGGGTTAAGTTTACGTTTTAAGGATGACCACGGCGGCAACAACGGCTGCTGCCGGAATGACCCATTCTGGCAGGCTGCCACGGTTGGTGTTTATCGGGCTTTTCGGGCCAATAGGCCCCATTTTTAAGCTGTCCGCGTATTCCGTCTGCAACTCGTTGAAATCCGGCGCGTCCGTCTGCGCGTTCACGTCGGGGCCTTTCTTCTTGAATAGTTTGGCGATGTTGTTCACGATCTCCACCACGACCATGACGGCCTTTATGATGGCCGCGACTATTACGCCGACGCCCGCGATTTGGCCCCCAGCGGCGGCGTTCAGAACGGCCTCCGGTTGTTTTCCGTACTGTTTTACGATGCCCGTTCGGGCGGCGTTTAGTACGGCCTGCTCGCTGTCAAATTTCCCGGCTTTTTGTACCCACGTGAGCAAAGCGCCCTGTTTGGCCTGCCGTTTGGCGGTTTTTCCGCCCGGCGTTTTTTTCAGGAAGTTGTACAGAAAAAACGGCGCGGCGCTTGGCATGGCCGTTTTGAAAAGCCAGTTGACGACCTTTCGCCATGCCGCCTTTATATCGTCCACGATGTCGCCAATGATGTCTTTTAGGGAGCCGACACCGGACACGTTCGGGAGTTCCAGCACGGGCATTGGGAACGCCGCTTGCGTCTGCGTGGCAGAGATGGAAATAAAATTGGCGATCTTTTGGGCGTCCTTGCTCGAAAACGCGCCGATGCCGGAAACGTTTCCGGTGCGCACCGCGTCGGCTGCCGCCATGAAGCGGAGCCGCGTTTTTTCGTCGGCGGCGCTTTCGGCCTGTGCGTCGAACAACTGCGCCTGTTGGAAGCGGGCAAAGTCTCCGGATGAAAGCAAGGTTATATCACCGGTCAAAACATCGTCCGAAATTTGGGCGTTGATCTGGTCAATGGCGGTTTTGTACGCTTCGAGCTCCGCCGCTGCGGAGGTGTTGCCAATGCCGGAAAGCCGGTATATGTCTGCCATGTTGTATATTTTGCTAAAGTAAAAAGGGTGTTCATCGTCAAACCGGGTGTGTACCGCGTCCATGACCACTTCCTCGCCGTCCCTCATTATCGCTATCGGGTACACATGGTTTACAATCCTGCTGCCGCGTTTTTCGGTGTTCACGAATTTTATGTAATACCCGATTCCCAAATTCTCCAAAACCGACACGATAAACAGCGTGTAACTTTTGCAGTCTCCCACCCTATCGTGCCAAAGCCTTGCGGGCTCCTTTATCCATTGCACCCCAAAAGGGTCTTCCTTGTACCGTATGTTTTCCTTTACCCAGTTCCAGAGTTCGCGCATCCCGTTGCGATCTGGCGAAAACTGCCGGGAAAATTCGCGGGTCTGACCGCGCACCTCCCCCACCGCGTCCAAGATCGCCTCAATGATGTCATCCGTGTTGCCGCTGGAAGACACCAAAACCTTTGCGCCTTTTGCCCTGGCTATCCCTCCGTTTTTCATGCCAGCCCAAGGGGTTCGTTTATGGGGTAAGCAAATGGGACGTTCCCGAGTTTTCCCGTCATCACGCCCTTTAGCCGGAACTTTTTGAAACCGTCCTTTTTCTCAAAAAACCGCTCGATTTCGGCCAACAGCAAACCCGGCTTCACTTCAAAGACGACCTCCAATTTTTCGGAGGTTCCGGGCTGCACCGTAACCGCTTTTTCAACCTTCAACTCGTTCAGCTCGTAGTCTCCGTAGAATATCTTCCCCGTCAGCGCCGACACCGTGGCCGGTATGTTGTTCGTGTTGCCGATCTTGTAGAGCAGCGCAAAGCGCAAGCGCAAACCGACACCGCGCCCGAGCCATTTCAGCCCGGTGAACTCCGTGGTGATGCCGCCCGCAAAACGGGTGAGGATCAGGTACAGGGCAACGCCCGCGCCGCCGATAAAAAGCAGTTTACCCCACTTCATTTTTTTCTTCGTTGGATGGTTCAAGTTGTTGGGGCCGTTCGTTTTTGGGGAGCCGCCATTTGTTCAGGTGCAGTTCCCGCACGTACACGATGCTGTGGGCGATGCGCCCGAGGTTTGCGAAAACCGTTACACAGATTCCCGTGCAAGCCGCCGCGACATTCAGCCAATCGACCAAAGCGACGGCCAAAACAATGTTAAGGCCAATAAGGCCCAAGTTGCCGTAAACGAGCATCGGGTTTACCTCCATCTTGTGTTGAAACTGCGCGTATGTCATGGCGGGAGGTTTAGCGGCGTTTGGTTCGACGTTTGGGCTTTGGCCTGAAAACAAGATAGGCCCCGATAGCGGCCCCAATGCCCCACAGCCAAAACAGGTTTCCGGTATTCTGCGTCGTTTGGCCCCCTGTGAAGCCGGGCGCGTAGTATCCGTCATTGGGTGCCAATTCCGCCCCGCTGCGCGTTTTGTCCGTTTGGGCCGTGGCGTTGTTCACCGCCGTGGCCGGTTGTATCACAGGCCGCTTGTAGAGCGGTGCCGGTGCCGGTTTCGGTGTGTCGTCGAGTTGTGCGCCTGTCCGCGATTTTTGCGCTTGTCCGTCATTCATGGTGCAAGATTAAGGCCAACACAACGCAAAAAAAATGCCGAAAATAATTTAATGCAGTTATAGTACAGGCAAGGCAACGGCACGGGCACACAAAGAAAACGCCCGTCGATTTTGCAACCTCCGGGCGTAGACAAACCGATTTTCAACTGTAATTACCTTTTCGGGTTTATCGCAAAATCTTCCGCGTCCAGATCGAAATACTGCACCAAACGCCGCGTGGTGGGCACGTCAAAGAGCACCACGCGGTTAAAATCGTCCAGCGACATGCCGAGTGTGTTCTGTATCACTTCGTCCGTGCAATACTTGACACGGAATGTTTTGCGGTTTGTCACCCGCAGCGCCTGCCGCAACTGGCTTTTGGTGATGGTAAGCGGTACCTTGCCCTCCATATAGTTGTATTATAGTTTAATTTTAGTTAGATTATACATGCCGGGAGGTGCGCGGGTTTGGGGCGCGGATTATTCGAGGTAAAGAAGGGCGATAAGGGCGGCCAAAATGCTGCTCACGCGCTGCGGTTGGAAGGGCATTTCGGCGATGATGTTTCGCGCCGTGGCCACGGCGTTTGATTCCCACAAATCGAACACGTGGACGCCGGGCAAATGCGGTTCCGGTGGCATGGCCCTTTCCCCTGCGCACAGGCAAAGCACAACGCGCCCCACCGAGTACGCCGCGACCATTTCGCGTTCTATGCTGTTGCTCATTTTGCCGGAAAGTATTAATACAATTATATCCGCCTGGGCGATCAAAACGCTTTTGTCGGCCTCGTATTCGCCGCTCTCCCATACGACCACATCGGTAAGAATATGCACGATCGCGGCCCAATTGGTGACGATGGTACGGGTTGTGGTGTCCCGTGGGTTCCAGCTGACGTAGATGTGTGGAACGGTTTTGTTTGCCATTGTATAACTATATTATATTTTTGTGTTCAAAATGAATGCCAAATATTGAATACAGTTATATCTTTGCGCTGAACTAATCGGTGTTCACACGGAAAAGGCCCGGACATGGTGACATGTTCCGGGCCTTTCCTTTTGGCCGGGCTGCCAAGGCTTATGCCTCCGCCGCCACAAACAAACCGCTCGTGGCGGTTTCCAAATCCCCGTTAAAGTCGTTTAGCTGGTTTTCGAGCATTTGGGCGACTGCCCACAGGTTGCCCGTGTCGGTTTCCCCGCACTCATGGTTTGCGATGGCGTAGAGCGAAAGCCGGATAATGGCCGCGAGCGAAATGCAGCGGTACAGGCCCGCCGTGACTTCCGTGCGCTCTAAAAATTGGTGGGCGGTTTCAGTAGGGGTCAGGGTGCCTTTTTTTGTGTCTTGTAGCATAAGATCAAAAAGTAAAATCTGGGCGCGGTTGCTACAAGACACACCCATGCAAGCATGGAAAGGCTCCCTTTCGGGCCGCGCCCATTATCGTGAAAAAAAATATGTCGTGAAAACACTTGCATGAAAAAATAAGGTGTCAATCTTGTAGCACTACAAAGATACACCACCCTACCGCACACCTCCAAATCTTTTTTGTTTTTCCCGGCTTCAAGGGCTGAAATGTGAGGCCAAAATTTCCCCCTCAAAAACGGGTAATTGTGAAAAGTGACCCTTTCAAAATTATAAAAAAGGCGAAAAAAAGTGTACCAGTGTAGCAACCCCTTATAACGCGATGCAAATCAACAAGTTAAGGTGGTACACTTTGTTTTTTGAAAGTGTAGCAAATTTTCAAAGTGTAGCAAGCAAAGTGTAGCAAATCGGCCCGGAGGCAAAAAAGTTGCTACACTTGCCCCTGAAAAGCTACACTTTTTGCTACACTTTTTGGAGGTGTAGCAAAAAGTGTAGCAAATGGATTACACATAATTTTATTTTTTTACATGGCTTGTAAATCAACAATTTGCAAAACTTCTTATTATTTTGTTTTTATATCTTGCTACACTTGGTACACTTTTTTGGGAAATTAGTTCAAACTAAAAAAATCAGAGGTAAAACCTTGCACGAAAAATGAGATTGTGAAGTTTTTTTTCACCTACATATAAAATGTAGTAGCACATTTACGCGCTGCCCATTTGTGAAAAAAAAACGCGATGGTGCAGGCAATATCGCGGGTTTGTGGGGTACAGGCCCGGTCCAGCACCCGCAAAACCCGCGATGCCCGCAGCCACCACACAAACCCGCGATACTGGACCGGGCCTGTACCTCGCTTTCTCTCGATGCTGGCCATGGCGCAAAAAAAATCCCCGGAGCAGTTAAGCGCCGAGGACAATAGCCACAAATTACCGTAGGGCTGTTTTTCTTTCGCAAAGATATGGCCTACCCTGCCACGTGGGCGCTCCTGATCGGTTTTGAAAGGCTTTGAAATGTTTTGATCTATTTTGATCTACACAATAAAAAACCCGCTACGCTTGCGCGGAGCGGGCTAATAAACCCCAAAAAACCAAATGAAAACTGGGACAAAGATAATGTCTAATTTTTATTTGTCAAGGGTTTTTCAATATTTTTTATCTGTCCAATGGATTATCTGGCCAAAAAATTCTTGATGTGCAAACCAGTTCCAAAAATCGTTCACATTATCAAATCCGTCATTTTGGGCCAATTCTTCGATCTCCTTTTCTTTTAAGAACCGACCATCAACACAAAGCCCAAACCGATCATCAAATACATTTTGAATGACTATTTTTTGGACGGAAAGAACTGTTTGCAATTCCGGGTAAAGCGTGTTAAAACAGTAATAGTTTTTAGTCCGTACGCCTGTGGCCATGTGTATTTTGTCTCCCGACTTCCAGCGCTCCCCCGCTCGTATGGTGTGTATCTTTGGTGGGGTGAGCAATTGGTAGGGTAAATCTTTCATGGCCCCAAAAAGGATTTTGGAGACGAACAAAGTAGGTTTGCCATCGGGGAAATATTCTTTAAAGGAGAGTACCATTTGTTTTAAAATTTAAGCGTGGAAAGATGTTCTTTAATTCGGGCTTGCTCCTCCGGGGTCAACCGGTCTATCTTGCCCAGTATGGTTTTTATGCGCCGGGTGCTTTTCTCCCTGGCTCGAAAGTCGGCGCCCAAAAAACGCGGGTCGTGGAGTTCGTGGGGCTCCGGGCGGTCGTAGTTAAAGTACAGGGTTTCTTGTCTTGGCCCTCCCCTCGTTTGGCTGGTAAAGTGTATTTTGTCCCAGTCGTAGAGCATCATTTTGTATAGTGGGTTGTCGTAGCAGCTTATTGCCACGTTGCAGGTCAACAGCCTGATTTTTTGCAACAGATATTCGTGCTCTTTTTCATTTAATTCATATTCGTACCGGTTGCGGCTTGTCCTCGTTTCCAATAGGTACGGCGGGTCGAGGTAACACATGGTTTCTTTGCCATAAGGTTCTAAATCGGTTGTTATAAAATTGCGCTGCCCCACCTGCAAATGATGGTTGTTTTTTAAACAACTTTCCCAAGCCTCAATAACTTGTGGGCTTATGTCCATCCCGATGTTATATTTTGCGGGTTGTTTGTACCTCATTATGGCACAATTCCCCAGAAAGCCACTTATGAAAAATTGGTGCTTTGGTATCAGGTTTATGATTTTGTGCATTGTGCCGCTGGCTGCTTTGCCTCCGAAGTAGCCGGGCAGGTTGGTTGTGAAAAAAGGTTGTGTGTTAGTCATGGCATGAGCAGGTTAAAGATATTTCGCGTGGGTTTTCGGCTGGCAGCGGGATATAGGTTTGGGTTAAAGCGACGTGTTTTAGTTCCGAATAACTCCATTCTTTTCTAAACTGTGCGTGTCGTTTCCGCTTTGCGGACGTTGCGGCTTTGGTTTCTTTTTCTATCCACCAATTTGCCAAGTCCGGGTTTTCTCGAATTTCCCAAATAAGGTTCCATTTCCCCTTCATAAAACATAAATCGCAGTTGTCGGCGGCGCTGCTTATTCCAAGGTCAAACGGTTGTTGCTTCCAAAATTCGTTTCTTTCCTGTACCGTTATCCGCATGTCATAGAGCGGCATATAGTAAAATTCAGGGTCTTTACCTGATTGGTTTTGTGCCTTCTTTCTGGATACCCGCTCCGGTTCGTCGAGCCGTAGCCCTATGTAAGTGGTAATTTCGCCCCGATGCTTTAGGGACTTTCGCACATACCGCCTAATTGTTTTTATCTTCATTTCAGCCGTGCAAATCCGTTGTGTCGGGTTGGGCAAATATTGGTGATACTGCAGCAGTTCATCGAATGGGCGCGGGTTGTCCTTTCTGCTTGCCGTCTCAAATGTCACTACCTCGTATTTGGGTGCAGCATGGCGGTATTCGAGCCACACCACCGGAACGCCCCAACGGGTTTCACACTCGTGGACAAATCGTAGGGTTGCTTCATCCTCGCGGCCCGTGTTTGCAAAACAAACCACATCGCCGGGTTGTAGGCCGTTGTCGAGCAGTATTTTTAACATCATTGCGGAGGAGCGGCCCCCGGATATGCTTATAACTCGCATTGGTAGGTATTATATGGTTTAAAATGGTATTTCCTCCCCTGCGCCGGTCAGCGCATCGGCCAAAACCTTTGCGCCCTGATCGGGGCAGTTTTTTAGTTTTTCAATCAGGATGTTCTTTTTCTCCTGGGTGTACCCGCTTTCGATGTCGGCGGGCTTTAGGAATTTCCATATAGGGAACTCCACAAAGCGGGCCTGTACTTTTTTCAGGTCGTAGGCCCACACTTCCGAGTTAATCCATTGGTCGGTGTGTATGGCGTTCAGTTCGATGATGTCCCTGCGCCTGGGCGCGTCCTCGTACTTTAGGCGCATATCCTTGACCGCGACATTGTGGAAGTAGGTCGGCGGCTTTTGCTCGTACTGCTTGCCACCGTACGCGGCCATTAGGAGTTTTAGGTACTGGCTGCTCACGTACAGTATCGGTTCCGTGGTTTGGCAGCGCAAAAAGATCAAGCTAAATAGCTCCTCTATGTTTTGTTGTACCTGATCTTTGGAGGATTGGCGCAACTTTAGGAGGGCTTCGTTTTCCAACAGTTTCGGGTTGAACCATAGCCTATCTTCTTTGGGTGCCAGAATGCCGCGCTTTTGGAGGAAGTGCAGAAAATACGGTATTTCACGGTATAGTTTTTCCTCAAAGTCGCTGTCTTTTCCGGTAATGGCTTTCACCTTCATCACAAAAAACCGGGTCGTTTCGGTGCCGACCTTCATAAAACTGTCTTCGTGGTTGCTGGCAAAGATGAACTTATCGAACGCCTTTACAACCTTGGCGTCTTGGTGTTTTGCCTCTACCACTTTCTCAAAGCTGGTAATTAAGTCCTTCAATTTGTTTTCTATGTCGCCGCGCTGATCTTTGGTTTCCTCCACGCAGGTGAGCAGCTTCCCGGCGCTCATGGCGTTGAAGTTCTGGCCAATGCGGAGCGCGTCCGTTTTACAGGCGTTTTCGCCAAACATGGCCATGAGCAAATTTATGAAAGTGCTTTTCCCGGTGCCCTCCTCGCTGCTGACCAGGGCGAGCGCGGGCAGCCGCTGCGTGGGGTTCAGGTAACAAAGCGCCGTCCAATCAAGCCCCAAATTCAGGTACTGGTTTCGGTAGGTTTCATGGTCGAAGATGTGTTTGAAAAACTTCGCCGTATACCGGATTTCCGGTATCTTTTCGAGGTCGAAGCCCTCCGGGTCGTGGGTAAAGGCTTCTGGCAGGTCAAAGGATTTGGGCGCGAACGGCAGCGGGTGGTAGCTGTTGAAGAAACTGAATGTTTCGCCCTCATGGGGAACTTCCACTACCCTACGGTATTGCAGGTGGTTTGGGTCGCAAATCCAGTTGTGAAAGCGTTTCAGGCTTGTGACCGCCACGCCCTCGCTGCACAGTTCTTGGCGCTTCCTGCGCACGTACACCACGCTGGATGACTTGGTAAAAATGTCGTGGTTTATTTGGCGCTCATAGTAATCGTCTGCCACTTTGATGTACTTGTATTGGTCGGCCTTGCGGTTTTGCTCCGTGGTTTCCTTTTCCGTCCGAAACTCCCCTACGATCTTGGCCAAAGCCTTTGGCGAAAGCTTTAAAATGCCTGACAGCTGATTGATATAAATGTCGCGTACGTTGTCTTTTTTTACCAGCGCGATCAACCTTGCAACATCCTCCTGAAAAGCCGCGGATTCAACGGGGCTTGCCTTTTCCGCCCATTCCTTGGTGTAGGTGCTTTCCACGTGCAAATTGATCACGTCCTTTTTGGCGAAGGATGCAGGATCTAATTTACGGGCAAGCGTATCCCCCATGTCCTTTATGCTTTTGGGGTACTCCGGGCAAACAACCTCCCCCACTGGCAACAACTTTTCAAGGGCCGCGCGGTACATTTTCTTTACGGATTCCTTCGCTGTATCGCCGCTGGTTTCGTTGTCGAAGCATAGGACAACGCGCAACGGCTTATCACCGTTAAACCGCCGCAAAATGGAAATGTGGGCATCTGTCAGCGCCGTGCCGGACAAAGCGAGCGCGTTTTTAATGCCCCATTGCCACAGCGCCATACAATCCGCGTACCCTTCCACTATCCAAACCTCCCCGGCCCTGCGGATGTGCGGCGCGGCGCGGTGGAGGTTGTACCAAGCGCCCGACTTTCCGTACAAAATCGTTTCAGGGCTGTTGATGTACTTCGCCTTTTCCTTGTCGTTGTCGGTTATCCTTGCGCCCCACCCGATCACGTTGCCCATGCCGTCGTGTATGGGTATGGTGGTGCGCTTGTAGAAAGAAAGGTTCCCGGCTTCGTTTACGGCCCCTATCTGTCGCAGGGCGTCGTCATCCACGTGGGCGGGCTTGGTGCCGTCGCAGTAGCCAATGCCGAAAGCGTCCACGGTTTCTTGTGAGTAGCCGCGTTCGAGCCAATACGGGGCGCCCCCATCGGTGTACAGAAAATGCGCCTGTAAAATGGCCGCTGTTGTCCGGGCCGCTGTTTTTGCCTCGATGTCGCCCGCTTCGCGCTCCGTGCCGTCCGTGCCGTTTTGGGCCAGTTGCACCCCTGCCTTTTCTGCCACATACTTAATGGCGTCGGGGAAACTGCGACCGCTGCGCATCAAAAAATCGACCGAATCGCCGCCGACCCCACACCCGAAACACTTGTACGTGTTTCGGGTGGGGCTGACGGTAAATGACGGGCTTTTTTCGGTGTGGAAGGGGCACAGCCCTTGCAGGTTTATGCCCGATTTTTTTAGCGTAACTTTCTCCCCTACGATGTCGGCAATGTTTACGGCCTGCCTTGCCGCTGCGATTGTTTCGGACGTGTACATTTGTATTAAAGGAATAATGTTGTTTGTGCCTTGCCTTCCTCTTTCCTACGCTCTATGTTGGCGCGGAGCTTTTGTAGTTCTGTGTCCGTTATTCCTTCGAGCAGTTCCAGCGCCGCCGCCATGGTGTTGTACCTTGCTTGGTGTGCCTGTGAAGAAAAAAACGGTGTCCCGGTTCTTCGGTCTATGGTGTTTCCCCACACTTTTTTTCTCATGGTGAGTTCTATTTTTATCTCTGCGACCATTTCGGCGCGGGTGTGTTGCTTTGACATTGTTCGTGTTTTGAATGGTGATATAAAGCATACAGGCGGCGCACATCGCCGCAAGTGCGAAGGCTAAAAAATTGCTCATGGCGTGTTTCGACCATGAACTACGGAGTAGGCATACCCTACCCCGCAGCCGTGGCCGGTTTAATTGTTCATGGTTGGAAATGCGCGGGCAGCTGGCACCGGCCCGCGCTCATAGTGTTTGTTTTGGTAGGGGCACCGCCACGGGGGGCATGGCGAGTATCTCTTAGGCCGCTTGACTGTAATAGTCTTCGGGCAAAAACGCTCCAAGTTGCTTTAACATTTGGGCTTCGTATGGGTACGGGTTGTTACAGGCCCGCAGCAGTTCGCAACAGGTGTCCGCTACTTCGTAGTACCTCGCTGCCTGTGCCGTGTCCGGGTTAAACGCTTTTTGCTCCGCAAATCGCCCTACCCTGTTAAACACGGCGTGTATGCGCTTTGCCACGCTTACCGCCGCCCCGTTGCGGTTTTTCAGGTTGGCCGCTTCCCTGCTTAATTCCGTCCGTGCGGCCTTTAAAATTTCGTTGGCGCTGAATAACTCCTGCCCGGCCCGTGGCTGTGACACAGTTGTGTCACTTGTGACACAGCGCCCTATGTCGTCAAAGTCGGCGCTGTTGTTGACCGTTGGCGTGGTGGAGCGGGCGTAGGCCCGCATTTCCTGCCAGAATTTGGCGTCATCATCCGGCGTTTCGTTTTTTGCGCCTTTGGGTGGGGTAGGGGAGTTGTTCGGGCTTTCTTCCATGCCCTCGCGGACAACTTGTACCAATCTGGCATCTATAAAACCGAGTGCCAAAATGCACAGGAACGCGCAAAGTTCCATGTAACCGCCGCAACGGGTGATGAACGCGGTAAGCGCGTCGGTTCGGTGTACCCGCTTGCTCAAACCGTCTTTGTAATCCTGCGTTACCTGCGCAACGATGGCTGCCCTTTGATCTTGTAGTTTCCCGATGTTCTTGTTGTTCTCTTTGGCGTTTTTGAGACCATAAACCGTTTGTTGTCCTTTCCACGCCGATGATTCCGCTTTGGCCCTCGACGCGGTTTCTCCCGCGATTTGCGCGTCTATGTCCGCCGTTGCTAAGTGGAGTAGGGTAGACAGGGTGTCTTTGCTTACCAAGGTTTCCGTTTTGGCGGCGGCGTATTCTTTCATGCCCCGTGTGGACACTTCCACCGACCACCAAAAACAGCCACCGGCCAACACCGTAACGATAATCCATAAGCCCAAGTCGGCCCAAGATCTTTGCCACCATCCAAACAGTACAGCGTGTGCCACTTTGTGCAACAGTTTAATCTTGCCGATCTCGACCGCTATGCCCGCAACAATTGCGAGCGCCACAGCTGATTCAGCGCCCACGGAATGCGCAAACACATCGGTGTAATACTGTACGGCCAAAAAAACCGTAACCGCCGTAACCAAGCCCAACAGGGCCAACACGTAGCGCCTTACCTCGTCGGCGCTGGTTTTGTCGCTGCGGAATTGCGCCGCGTGTTTTAGTTCACCCTGCGTTACCTGGTTGGCACGGTTTTGGCGAAATTCTTTGATCTGTGCAAAAATGTTTGTGTTTTTGGGGCTTTCCCCGTACTTTTGTGCTGTCATTTTAAATACTTTTATAAAAGTTATTGGATGCGCCCTTTCCTATGTCCGTAGGGGAGGGCTTTTTGTTTGCAATTGAACCCGGCCTAAATTTGCATCTCTCCGGGTCTGATCAAATGCCTTTGTTATCCTCACGAAAAAAGTTGCCAACCCGAGCGGGATTTGAACCCGCCAACACGGCCCCCTGTCTCTTTGGTGCCGCCGCTACCGCTTGCGCTCCGGGTGGAGTGGCCCCACCGTTGTGGGGCCTTTGACGGCATGGCCTCCGTCCGTTATAACCTCAGTTCTTTATGCGGCTTCCATTTGTGCCGCCGACAAAATTATTTGGGCCTTATCTATGACCCTTCTTTGTGTCGGGTTTCCCTTTTCGTAAGATTCGATTTCAAACGCTGCCAATATTGTGCGGCGTCCGATCAGTGGGCGCAAACGCTTCATTTCGTTGTGTAGGGTCTTTATCAGCCCCCGAACATACAGTTCGTCATAAATCGCACTTATTTCATGTTGTGTCATGGTTGACAAGTTTGTTATATTTTGTATCTTTCGGCACAAATGTATAGTATTACTCACGTTTAATCCAAATGTTTTTGCGAAAAAAGTAGAATATAATTAATCTTTGTCAAATAGATGACACAAGCAGAGCAACAAGGTACCCGCCTAAGCATTTACCTCCGTCATAAAAACCAATCAAAACGACACTTTGCGGGCAAAATTGACATTCATCCGACGATGATTTCTATGGTTACAAATGGTAAGCATGAAATAACCAACAAAATCGTACAAGGGTTAATACAGTTCTATCCAGAGTTAAACTTAGACTGGCTTTTTCACGGTCGCGGGGAAATGCTTAACGCCAATTCACCTGGCAGCTTTGACCCTGACGATATTCCAGCGAAGTCTTTAGAGAGTGAAGTCATGGCGCTAAAGAAAGAGCTGCGCCGAATTTCCGCCATTGTAGACAAAAAAAAACGCCCGTAGTCCTGATGGGCACGGGCGTTGCGGGCAAAGCGTGTTTTTGCCATGCTTTGCCATACATATATTTTATCTTTTAACCGTATGGCGTTGTATTGTGTAGTTGTTTTAGGGGGTAGGGTGGGAGGGGTCGCATTCCCTCCTTCTCCGCTGTTTGCCCCATAAAACACTATAAACCAATAACATGCGCCATTTACGCGCCGTTTTTTTGCCAAAAATTGATTTTTTGCCAAAGAAATTGCCAAACGTAACATGGCAAAAAAAACGTTTGTGCCCGCCGCCCGGCTCGTGAAGGGCCCCCGATGGTACATAGATTACACCGTCTACGACGCGGAAACGGGCAAAGAACACCGCCGCCGCCGCGATTTCGATCTAAACGACATCGCAAACATCGATGTGAGGGAGCAAGTGGGCCAAATTTTGTGCAAACACTTGGTGGACTTAGACCGACCGCGCAACCCCAAACAAGCGCCGGAAAATCCGACACCGGCCACGCCTCCGCCAATGTCCATTAAAGACGCCATTTCGCAGATATCCGCGATCAAACAGGGCGCTACCAGTACCCGCAGCACAAAAAAAGATTACCGATGCGCATGTGCAAACCTGTGCGCGTGGATGGAGCGACAAGGCCACGCCAACAGGCCCGCGCCGGATTTTGGACGCCAACAGGCCCGCGCATACTGGGACCACCTTTGCACCCGAAAAACAGCCAAGGGGAAACAGTACGGGGGAAAAACCCTAAACAACAAACTTACCCTGTTGCGCTCCGTATGGTCTGAAATGGTTGGGCGGGAAATGGTGAAAGAAAACGTTTTTCAATGGGTAAAGCCTGTCAGGGAGGAAGAAAAGACGCGGCGGGCCTTCACCGACGACGAAAAACGCGCCGTGGCTGCGGAGATAGAAAAAACAGATTATTGGATGTTTCGCGGGGTGTTGTTGCAGTATTTTTGCTACATACGGCCCATCGAGTTGACCCGGCTCCGGTTCCGGGATTTCGATTTGGGCGCGGGGACGGTGACGGTGGAAGTCCACAAAGGAAAAGCCCACAAGCGTTTTGCCACCATCCCGGCCAGTATCCTACACTATTTTGTGGACGGTAAATTTGATGCGTACCCCGGCAACTACTTCGTTTTTGGACTGGTTAAAATGGGAAAAGGCCAATTTGACGTTTTGCCCTCCACCGTCGCATGTTGCGAAAACAGGCCGTACAAACGGCACCGAAAAGTTTTGGAACGCCTGTGCGATAGGGGAGAGATACGCGATATTGAGGGGCTTACCTGGTACAGCTGGAAAGATACGGGCATAAGCCGGAACGCCAACGAAACAAGCCCTTTGAGCACCCGCGACCAAGCCGGGCATAGTAGTTTTGATATGACGCTAAAATACTACCGTGCGCCCAGGGTAATACCTGAATACAAGGATCTTCCCAACGATTTGCTTTAATTTCCTCGATCATATCCGTTTTTTGCGATGCTCGCCATGGCCAGGTTATAAAAAAGGCCCGGCAACCGTGCCGGGCCAAGTATACAAACAACCATCTTCCTGCCTAAGAAATTACCGTATTTGTGTACCATATCCGCCAAATGGACACGAACGCGCCGCCCACTCCGGTTATGGCGGTAAAGATGTTGCCACCGTTCGCGGCGTCTTTAACCGCGTCCGCAATGGCCGGGTAATTGGTTTGGATGGCGGCTATCTGGTCGGGCGTTACGCCGTGGCCAGTAACAAAGCCAGAGGCAAGATTCCCAAGGGCAACGGACGCCATAACGATACCGGCGAGGGCAATTTTGGACTTGTACCAAGGTTTCTTTTCCATAATTTTATGTGTTTAAAGATTTGAAAATGCTTTTTACGTGGCCGTCGATCAGGGCGGCGGTATCGGTTCCGGCGACCATTATAGAACCAACAGTTCTACGTGCGTTGTAGTAATCCGCTTTGGCCGGTGTGATGTATTCGGACAACTTGCGGCCGGTAAATGCCCCCTCCATCATGCCGTACACCATTATACGGGCTGCGTACTGGGGTTGTAGGGCCAAGTCCGGGTTATTCACCAAGTCCACGCCAAGAAAGCGGGACATTTTTTCATAATTTCCTTTCCCGGTCAATTGCACGTAGCCACGGCCATAGTACCCGGTATTCCAATAGCCGTTTTGTATATCGTAGACGGCGGTTCCCGGAGCGGCCCGTATTTCGCGGATGGGCTGCAAGCGGGATTCATGCCATGCCACAGCTAGCATGTACACGAGTTTTCGCACGTCACCATCGCCGTAGATTTCGAAAGCGCGGGCGATTTCCAAGGCGCTTTGCTGCTGTACCCCCGTCATGGCTTTGCCAAACGCGCCCACAATCCGCTGTACGAATTTCGCCCACTTACCGCCCGCTGTGGCGGCGTAGAGGCTGCCACCGATAAGGAGGAGCGCGGCGGTAATCATGAATTTTTTGGACATTTTAGACAACCAGTAAGGAGTTACAAGAATTGCAGCCACACGAGCACCCTTTTTTTCTGCGGTACTTCAGCGCACCGATGCCGAATAGGGTAGATTCTCTTTTGGAATACTCCACCACCTCCGAACGCTTTAACAGGAGATTTTGCAGGTCGGCGCGGGCGTTCCTTAACTCCGTCTCCATTGGCGCCAACACGCGGGCCAAGTCGCTTTTTGAGGCGCCGCGTTTTGTCAGATCGGCGGCTTTGTCCCGTATGGCTTTGTCCATGTCGGCAATTTGCTTTTGCCGTTCCCGTATCTGCGCATCGTACGCCGCCTCAGCCGGGCTTTTTTGCATCGCGCCCATGATGTTAAGGGGCTGCGAGTTGTCCCACTTGCCGAGCACGGCGTTTTTTTGTATCAGGTAGTCCACCTTCGCCAAAAAATCGCGCTCGTTGCTCACCTGGTTGGACCCGGTGCCGTAGCCTCGTTGCTCTGTGAGCCAGGCGAAAAGTTCCGTTTCATGCTCGTTTGTAAGGCCGCGATGTTTTGCCCGAGCTGTGCCGATCCATCGGGCGAAGGATTTAACCAGCGTGGCCGTTTGGTCGGTGCCCTCGCCGATCTGCTTTAGCGACGCCCACGTGCGCCCCGATGGGGACAAAAACGTAAAGGCGTATATGTTTGGGCCGTTCCGGTCTTCGTTGCGGCGTATTTGCTCTTTTATGTCGCTTTCCTTTGTGCCGGATTGCCGCAACCGCATGTAATACCCGGCACGCTCGATGTCGGTTTCCTTTGTTGAAAGTGTGTTGCTTTCGAGGGCGAGCCGCTGCGCCGCGCCCAAATCTCCCGTTCGGATTTTGGCCGGTATGCGGTCGAAGCGTTTGCCGTCCACCGTTGCGCCCGCTTTGGACAGGATGGTGAACGCATGTAGGCGGGAATGGCCGGATAGCAGAAACAGTTTGCCGTCAGGGGAGCGCCACAAGGTTATGGGGTCGAGGTTTTCCCACACGAACGCACCGGATTCGACCGCCGCCAAAATATTGTTTACGCTGCGTTGGCTGTATGCCTTTTCCCTGCCCTGAAACAAAGACCTGTCCACGTGGATGGCGGACAAAGGAACGTCCACGATGTTCAGCAATGCCGATCCCCCACCGCCACTTTGCGCGGGCTGGTCCGACATTCGACCGCCGCGCCGGGAGCAAGCGTATGGCAAACGGGCGGTGGAGTAGGTGCCGTCGTTACATGCGTACACGTTTGGAACGTTGCGGTATATGGCCCCCAGTCTCATTTTTTGGCGGTTAAAACGTTGTACAATATCAACCCGCCGATGACAACCCCACCAATTTTAAGCACATTTGAAAACACGCCCTCCAATCCCGCCGCCATGTCGCCAAACGGGTTATAGCCGCCTTCCTGCTCTTTTTTCTTTTCCTCCTCCCGCTTGGTTTCTTCCTGCACGGTCAGCACGCCCTGGGCTTGCAGCACGTCGAGCGAATAGGCCCCCAATTCGTGCTTTGTGTAGTAGGATTTCCCGTTTTTGTCGTAGAACATCCACCACAGCGGGCCTTTGTCGCCGCCGCCCACGTAGCTGTAAACCACGCCAATGGTTTGACCGGCCTGCGCGGTGTAGATCGTGGCGGCTTTGGTGTCCGGGCTGCGCTTAAGGTCTACGGGCCGGGCAGCGA
>OFRM01000283.1_pt1 | contig 22602 bp, 21 predicted proteins | sample 1543101 | NCBI WGS metagenome assembly OFRM01 (sample SAMN07774223, study PRJEB24372) | wastewater metagenome | isolation source: Exp Tend VB 0WW | collected 2016-02
TTGAGTGTTACTTCTGCACAAACTGCTCAGACTGTAAGAAATGTTTTCAACCAGATGACCATAAACACATCTGGTACTATTTCCACAGCCGGCACAGGAATTATGCCCAATGTGTGGAATCAGTTCGTGGTTGCTGGTGCGCACACTGGCGCAATCACAATTCCGTCTTATGGCCTGAACAACGAGGTGCAAATTTCTCAATCGGGTTCTACCACCCACACACTGATTAGTGGAATTCGCTCTTATTACAACTTAAACACGGGCACCGGCGCAACCATTACTACAGCCGATAGTTTTATCTCTACGCTACAGTCAGGTACGGCAGTTACAGCCACCATAACCACATTTACCCACTACAATACGTCATATTCATTGAGTGGTTCTCCGGTTATAGGTACGCTTACCGGTCTAGATATTAAAGACCCAGGGGCGGGAACAGTAACCACGCAGTATGGAATTCGAGTCAGAGACCAGTCTCGAGGCTCAACCAACTATGCATTGTATTTTGATGGTACTAGCGGGCTTTCAAGACAGGGTATATGGTGGAACGGAGACGTTAATCTTTATCGAAGTGCTGCAGATACACTAAAGACAGATGACAGTCTTGTTGTTGGTGTAAACCTAAGTGTGTTGAACGCAGGAGCATTTTCACTTTATGAAAGTGGTAGTGTTAACTTCTCGAGTTTCGCTGCCGGAACTCAGGCTAACGACCTTAGGTATACATTACCAACATCTCAGCCGTCGACCAATCAAGTACTCACCGCCACTTCTATAACTGGCTCGGGTCCATACGACATCACTCTTAGTTGGGTAACCAACAGTGCCAGTATTACAATAGGAGATGCTGTCAATAGTGGCACTGTTGGTAGTATCTTGTTCGTTGGAACCGGGCCTGTTCTTGCACAGGATAATGCTAACTTGTACTGGGACGACACCAATAACACTCTTGGTATTGGAACAACACGAACAGGCGCTATTTCCGGCACGAATCCAAGTGTAAGAATTCTGGGAACCGGTTCTTCGTCAGCTACATCATCTTTTGAAGTACAGAACTCAGGTGCATCAACAATTCTGTTCGTTCGCAATGATGGCCGCGTAGGTATTGGAACAAATGCACCAAGCAATGACCTTTCGTTTGGCGGAGAAGCTGCAAGAACTATTGCGCTCGAGCGAAAAGGAACTGGCGCAGGAAACAACCTTACCGTTCAGGCTGGCGGGGCACAATCTGGTGCATCTGGCGCTAATGGTGGAAATCTGATTTTGAGTTCGGGTATCTCCACTGGTGGTGGTGCATCGGTTGTAGATATTCGCGTTTCAGATGGTTTGAGTTTTGGAACCTCGGACAATACACCAGCAACTGCATTGTATATTACAGGCACTGGTTCGTCGTTCTATACCACGACGCAGTCGTACTATCTCACGTTCGGCGTACCAATGGGCATTCTTGCTATTGACCCGTTCACATTTTCAATGGGGATGGTGGCAAATACCGGTAGCAGTGGTCACATATTGTCAATATATGGCGGAAGTACCTCTGGTGGAACAGACCTTACTGGCGGTCATTTGAATCTGTATGCAGGTGATAGTACAGGTACTGGCTCATCAAACATCTATTTCTTCACTGCTACTGCTGGTACTACAGGCACCACTGTAAGGACATCTAGTCTTAAGATGACACTGACTGGTGCTGGTCAGTTACAGATTTCTACCACTGGAAGTTCTGGTGGTTTGTTGCTGGGTGGAGACGCATTGTTGTATCGCTCAGCGGCTGACACCCTGAGAACACCAGACTCTCTGACAGTTGATACTAATTTGTCTATTGGTGGCGGAACAACATTTGGTAGTAGTACATTTGTTTCTAATAGTGCCAGGGCGTATTATGATGCAACCAATGGTTTTGTTCTAACTGGTAAAACAGGAAGTTCTTATGACTTTTCTATGGCCGCACCAAGTGGTAGCTTGTTGTGGACAAATCCAACAGGAACATCTAATCTGTCTATTGTCAATGGAGGTCTAAACACAGCAACATATCTGGATGCGGGGAGTTACGTTGACATCAATGGCGGTAGTTACGCTTCATCAGAATTTAGACTCTATTATGATTCTACCAATGGTGCTCAAATTGCAAGCCGTGCCGGAAGCACTAACGACTTTGCTATTTACAGACCAAATGGCACGCAGGCACTGGTTATACCAACTGGAACCGGAACGATTAGTGTGCCAAATGGAAAAATCAGTGTAGGCTCCACGCTCTACACTACATCTGGAACAATTGATTTTGTTGGCTCTACGTCAGGCACTGTTAGCGTGAAAGCACAAGCGGCGGCAGGTACGTACAATTTCAACCTTCCAATCACTGCTGGAAACTCTGGCGAAGTTTTAACATCTGCTGGTGGCGGCGCGACCGCCATGACCTGGACAGACCCAGCAAGCCTTGCTGTTCGGTGGAACTCAATCACGAGTCCAAATGGCGCTCAGTCGTTGACTATGTCAACACACACCACTACCTGGAACTGGGCCACTGGCACTTCTACAAACAACCTGTTTAATTTGACAACCGATGCGTCAGCTAATGGTACTGGTGCTTTGCTGAGAGTTGCCACGGGCACTTCTTCAACAGTAGTTCCCTTGTTGGTCACAGCGGCTGGCACAACTGCCCTAACAGTCAATGCATCAGCACAAGTATTGGTTAACAGTCTTACGTCTGGTCGAGTGACATATGCAGGCACTAATGGTTTGCTTCAAGACTCGGCTAATATGACGTTTGATGGCAACCAGCTTTCGTTGGTTACTGCCGGTAGCTCAGGTGGTCTTTTGATTGGCAGCGATGTCCAGATTTATCGTGCGTCTGCCAACACAATGTCGTTTGCGGCATCGGACTCTCTAGAAATTCCAAGTGGCAATCTTGGTGTTGGACAAACTGCACCAACATCGGGCGGTAGGGTTGGAATTACATATAACGCGACTGTTGGTTCTGGCACAGAGCGTGCGATTTTGTACACCGGTACAGTCAGTGCGGCACACACTGGGTTCTACAATATCATGCAAAGTGAGGGCTCGACCACTAACAGTACTGGTACTGTTAACTGGATTGCCGGCGCGCTAAATCGTATTAGGGCGCAATCAACTGGCGGTACCGTCACTAGCATTTACGGATTGCACAATCTGGCTTGGATGGACTCTGCTTCTGGAACACCAACATACACCAATAATATTGGCGCATTCTGTGAGGCAGCCTGGTCTAATACCAGCTTTACTGGAACAGCCACAGTTTCAAACAACATTGCACTGTATGCATTCACAGGCAACGCCACTATTTCTGGCGGTGGTACTGTTAGTATCTCAAATGAGTATGGCTTGTTAATTGGTGGTTCTGTCAATACAGGAATTTCTGTTAGCAATCGTTATGGCATAAGAGTTAATGACCCAACTGGTTCAACAGGAACACTGACAACTCAATATGGTTTGTACTTTGAAGACCTCGACCGAGCAAGCACAAACTATGGCTTGTATTTTGCTGGAACAAGTGGGTTGTCTCGACAAGGCATCTGGTGGAATGGCGATGTTAACCTCTATCGAAGTGCCGCTGATGTCCTTGCAACAGATGACCATATTAACCTAACAACATCGAATAGAGAAGTTAGGTTTACTACCTCGAACAACGCTAATGGTGGTGTTCTATTTAATAGTAACATGCGATTTACAGCGCATGTTACTGGTGGATTTGCATTCACACCACAAAATACATACACACATACAACAAGTTCCAATCAAGTAGTATACATAAATGCCACATATGCACCGGCATCTGCGTCTTCAGGTTCAATGTATGGTGTTTACAATGGACTTGCCTACGATGATACTTCAACAACTGGCAACTTTACTGGCGAAATTATTGGTTCGAACAATATCACCTCATTGAACTCATATCAAGTGGGCAGCCATACATACAATCGTGGCATAGCCGTTAAGGGTTATCTTTCCGTTTATGACGATAACAGTGGCACGGGCGCAATCACCACTAATGCCTATGGTGGATGGTTTGAAGTCAATGATGAAACCAGCGCCGCACGAATAACGAATGCATACGGATTGTATTCATTGCTCAATGCACCATATAGTCAAAACAATCAAACACGATATGGCTTGTATGTCGATGCAATGCCAAGCCCAGGTGCGTTTACAGGTACAACAACTGCTGCGATTAGATTGGTTGGTACAGGCGGGGCACGAGATGGTATTCTGTTTGGTTCTGACACCAATCTTTATAGAAGTGCAGCAGATACTCTCAAGACAGACGACAGCTTAGTTGTCGCTGTCAACTTGACAGTCAACTCGCTAACATCTGGTCGAGTGCCATTTGCAAGCACAAGCGGACTACTTGTTGACTCGTCTGCATTTACGTACACGACAGGCACCGGCCAACTTGCTCTGACCACAACTGGTTCTGGGGCTGGTATTTTGCTTGGTGGCGATGCTCAACTTTATCGTTCTGCCGCTGATGTATTAAGAACTCCAGATTCTTTGACGGTTGACGTTAACCTAACAGTCTCAGGCACGGCTTCTATTGGCGCAGTTGGTGGAACCACAGGAACAATTAACCTTCTTGGCTCCACGTCTGGAACTGTAAGTGTATTGGTTCAAGCTGCCGCTGGTACATACAATTTCAACTTGCCAACAACCGCTGGTTCATCTGGTCATGTATTGACATCTGGTGGCGGCGGCGCGACCGCCATGACATGGACTGACCCGGCGAGCTTGGCTGTTCGATGGAATTCAATTGCCAATCCAAATGGTGCTCAGTCGTTGACTATGTCAACACATACCACAACATGGAATTGGGCAACCGGTACCTCAACCAATAATCTGTTCAACCTAACAACTGATGCATCGGCTGACGGTACTGGTGCGTTGTTGAGAGTTGCCACTGGTGCTTCTTCAACTGTTGTGCCTTTGTTGGTAGTTGCCGCAGGAACAACTGCCCTGACAGTCAACGCATCTGCTCAGGTTTTGGTCGGTACATTAACTTCAAGTCGCATCACTTATGCTGGAACCAACGGTTTGCTTCAAGACTCAGCAAACATGACGTTTGACGGCAATAGAATTGCGCTTGCCACAACAGGAAACACAGGTGGGTTGCTTATTGGTGGAGACGCTAATCTCTATCGTAGCGCCGCTGACGTTCTTAAAACAGACGATAGTCTTGTTGTAGCAACTAATCTTACCGTTAGCACAATGACTTCTGGCAGTATTTTGTTTGCTGGAACCTCTGGATTGGTAAGTCAAGACAATACTAAACTGTTCTGGGATGATACAAACGATTTCTTAGGCTTGGGCACCGCATCACCAGCAGCTAAAATTCATCTTGCTGGCAACATGACTGCAAACGCTTGGGGAACAAGCGGAATTGGATTAAGATTTGCAACGACTCGATACACAGACGGCACGTCAAGCGGAGCCGTTACATCTGCGGTTATTTACGCTATTGCTGCTCCTCAACTAGACTCTACAAGTTCCGCGACTTATGCAACGGCTGCTAATGTTTACATTGCTGGCCCTGTGTCACAAACTGGTAACGCAGTCATCACTAGTCCTTATTCATTATGGATTGGTGAGGGCGCAAACAAATATGATGCCACCTCTACTCTAACATCTGGAACGTTTACACACGAGGTTGCTGCTCTAACATTTACTGGCGCTGCGGGTAGTGCGGCAATGGTGGGTAAGAGCTATGTGATGACACTCACTCCCGGTGGCGCACAAACGGGAAGTGCAACTGGTGTTTACACTGAAGTTGCGCTTGGTGCTAGTCAATCATGGAGCACTGGAGCACTTGCGGGTCATAAAGTGTTGATGAATATGTCTGGCGGAGGCCCAACGACAGTCGCCTCTGTCTATGGCGGACAATTCATTTATCAAAAGACTGGCGCTAACACACTAACAACCGCATACGGATTACTTGTCCAGCAGTCTGGTACTCACGCTGGTGCAACATCTAACTATAATGGCTTAAGAATCGAGCGCAACTATTCTGCTGGAACAATCAACAACGCCTATGGTATTTATCTTCAACAGGTTGGTAATCTTGGTGGAGGTACCACAAATGGCTCGTCCGTCTTTATGGAATCAGACGGCACGGCTAAAACTGGTCTTGTTTGGGGTACTGCAACTCCTGGCGACACCAACCTATATCGTTCTGCCGCAGACGTTCTTAAAACAGACGATAGCTTTGTTGTTGGTGCAAACCTTACAGTAAGCACGTTTACATTAGGAAGCATATTGTTCGCTGGAACATCTGGATTATTCAGCCAAGATAATACCAATCTATTCTTTGATGACACCAATGACACAATGGGTGTCGGTACTACGCGCTCTGGGGCAATTTCTGGTACAAATCCAAGACTTCGTGTGAAAGGAAGTGGCACCACTTCATCAACATCAGGTTTTGAAGTACAAGATTCGTCTGCTGCTAGCTTAATTCTTGTGCGCGATGACGGTTTAATCAACTTTGGAAGTTCTGGAAGTTATACTAACAGCACTGGTCGATTTGCGCTTACAACAAGTGGTTCTGGCGCGGGAATCATGCTCGGCACTGACGCACTCATTTACAGAGATGCTGCTGATATTCTTAGAACACCTGATAGTTGGAGAATTGATGGTTCAATTGGTATTAACGTCGCCGCACCCGCTACCACATCTGGGCGATTATCAGTTACTGGTTCTAACACTTCTCTGTCTGCTGACTATAACAACATTACGTCAAACATGACGCACACCGTCAACAACCCAGATACCACAACTGGACGTTCTTGGGCGCTGCGCTTCTCCGCAACTCAGGCTGGTAGTGGTATTTTTAACGACGGCTCTTCATTTGGTGCAACGGGCGTTGAAGGTTTGGCTGAATTTACTGGTAGTGGTTCATCTGTTGGTGTCACTGGTGCCTCTGTCTTGGCTCGAAATACAAGTACCGGAACACTAACTAGAGCCACAGGACTGGTTGTTGTAATGTCTTCTGCCAACTCTGGTGGCGGACATATCACCAACTTGCGTCCTATTGACATTTCATGGGCAACAGACCACAGCGCAAATAGCCAAATTCGGTGTGGTATTAGAATTGGTGTTGGCCCAACAAACGTTGGCTCATTCTCTGGCGGTTTGAGCGCTGGTATTTACTTTAACAGCAACTCTCGCGGCCCTCAAGATGGTATTGCTTGGGGAACTGGTGGTGACACTAATCTTTATAGTTCGGCCACCGATACACTTAAAACAGATGACAGCTTTGTGGTTGGAACCAACCTTACTGTTTCAACATTAACTGCAACTCGTGTCCATTTCTCAGGTACGGCTGGTCTGTTTACTGATTCTGCCAACTTTACGTACACAACTGGTACGGGACAACTTGCACTTGCAACCACTGGTTCTGGTGCTGGTATTTTGATTGGTGGCGACACACAACTTTATCGAAGAGCCGCAGACACAATGTCGATGGCTGCATCAGACTCATTTGAAGTTCCAAGTGGTTTTGTGGGTATTGGCACTACAGCGGCAACATCAGCCACTAGGGTTAGTATTACATATAACGCCACGGTTGGTAGCGGCACCGAGCGTTCTGTGTTGTTCACTGGTGCCGTAAGTGCTGCTCATACCGGATTCTATAATATCACTCAATCAGAGGGTTCCACCACTAATAGCACTGGTACTGTAAACTGGATAGCTGGTGCTCTAAATCGTATTCGAGCGCAATCAACAGGCGGCACTGTTACTTCTATTTATGGCTTGCACAACATGGCATGGATGGATTCAGCATCTGGCACCATGACTTATTCAAATAACACTGGTGTTCAGTGTGAGGCATTGTGGAGTAACGCAGCATTTACTGGCACGGCTACAGTTACAAACAACATTGCATTAAACGCTTCTAATGTTCACACAACGATTTCGGGTGGTGGTACAGTTAATATTGCTAGTGATTATGGACTGAACATTCAGGCTTCTGTCAACACTGGTATTGTAATCACAACTCGATATGGTATTAGGGTTAATGACCCAACTGGTTCAACCGGAACTCTTACCACTCAATATGGCTTGTATTTTGAAGACTTAGACCGCGCAGGTACCAATTATGGTATTTATTTCGCTGGAACATCTGGTGCTTCAAGACAAGGTATTTGGTGGAATGCAGACACTAATCTTTATCGAAGCGCCGCAGACACCCTAAAAACAGATGACGCCTTTGTTTCTGGAAGCACTATTACTGGTGCTTCATCACTAACACTTGGAACAAACGGTGGTACTATTGGCACAATATTACTTAGAGGTAATACATCTGGAACCGTCACAGTATCGCCAGCCGCAGCCGCAGGCACTTGGACATTTACATTGCCTACAACTGGTGGAACTAATGGTTACGTATTACAAACTAATGGCAGCGGAACTACGACATGGGCTGCACCCGGTATAGCTTGGACTGAAGTTACTGGAACATCTACAACCGCTGTCGCACACAATGGATATGTTACTAACAACGCCGGACTTGTAACTGTTACACTACCAACACCAGCAGTTGGAAGTGTTGTAGAAATTGTGGGCATTGGTGCTGGCGGATGGAAGGCACAATGTGCTTCTAGCCACACTATTCGATTAGGAACAATTGTAAGTGCAGCCACGGGATATGCAGCTTCTACCAACCAATATGATTCTATTCGAATCGTTGGAATCTCAACTACCGCATGGAGCATCGTCAGTGTTGTTGGCACTATTGACGTGGTGTAATGATGGAATTTTCAGTGCTGGACAAAACTCCTTATAAAGAAGACCAAATGCAATATTTGGACGATTTGTTGGGGAAAATTGTGTTTCCCTGGCATACATTTTCACAAGAAAATGTGGAAATAGTACAACACGATGGCAATTGGAAAATTTCATCACTACTCATTGACGGTAATTGTTATATGACGAATTCTGCGCCAGATTTACTTGACCATAGAAAGATATTTGAAGAGGCAGAGGGAGATATATTGCTGACTGGATATGGGCTTGGGCTCGGCGTGATATTGGCAGACTTAAATCAAAAAGTCAACACGATAACGGTTGTGGAAAATAACAAAACTATCATTGATGTGATATGCCCGATGGTGGATTCAGTTTGTAGTCGTATTAAAGCGAATGTTCTGTATTTAGACGCAAATACTTGGATTCCAGAGAAAGTATACGATTTTGCTTTCATAGACCACGATTATCAACGCGCAGATTCTGAAAGATACATGCCATTTTGCAAAAAATTGGTTTCTTGGTGGGATGAAAGACAAGAACTGGAGAAGTTATGGCGGTAACGAGTTATTTATCCACAGGAACCTGTGCTGATGACAGCGGAGTTGGTACTGTCGTGTGGGCCCAGGACGAATTTGGAACCACTCTTGCCGGAACTGAAGCATCGTCTGACAATAACGTATTTGCTGGCGTCAGTCCATCAACAAGTATTGGCACAAGTCACTATTTGAAATGCACAAATTTTGGATTTACAAGCGGAGATATTCCATCGGGTTCTACGATAAATGGATTTGAAGTTGAAGTAAGACAACATCGAACAGCAGGGCCAACCATTATAGCCACCGCAGTGAAATTTGTCAAAGGCGGAAGTGTTGTTGGCAACGATATTGGAATAGCCGGTGATTGGGCTACAAGTGAAACAGCAGTTGTTTACGGTAGTTCAACAGAATTAGGCGGTCAATCATGGACTCAAAGTGATGTAACAGCAAGTAATTTTGGCTGCGTTATTTCTATCACGTGGAACGCAAGCCGTTTAGTAGCTGGTTTTACTCATCGTGTAGACCAAGTTCGTATTCGCGTCTATTACACCGTTCCTGGCAATCCAACTCTTACTGGCGTAGCATCAATGACAGGCGTAGTGAGTATTACTTTCTAAAGAGGATATATGGCAAGAAATACAGGAACTAATTTAGACGCCAACCCACAAGCAGACGGTTATAAACTAGGCGGAGGAACAACAAAGCGTACTCTCACCGTCACAGGTGCCGATATGACATTGACTGGTAGTGGCACCAACGTATTTACTATGCCAGGTGCAACTTCTGTGCTTCTTGGTATCACTGCCACTGCTACGGCTGGTTCTATCATCTTTGCTGGCGCGAGCCTAATGGCTGAAGACAATGCAAACTTGTTTTTTGACGACACAAACAACACCCTTGGTGTTGGAACTACGCGCTCGGGGGCTATTTCTGGAACAAATCCAAGACTTCGTGTCAAAGGCTCTGGTACAACATCTTCGACATCGGGATTTGAAGTTCAAAACAGCAGCGGAACCGCGCTTTTCTTTGTTCGCGACGATGGTTTAGTAACGACAACAGGAATAAGTGTTATTACAAAATCTCATACCTCTGGAGTTGTTACACTTACTGATGGTGCTACACCAGCGTTAGATGCTTCATTGGGCAATCACTTTTTACTTACCGCTGCCGGAGACCGCACTATCGCAGTACCGTCAAACCCAACAAGCGGTCAGAAAATTACTATTGCTCACAAAGCTAGTGGCGCGAACCGAACACTTGCTCTGAACACTGGAACTGGCGGTTTTCGATTCGGCACGGATATCACCGCTCTAACAGCCACTACAAGCGCTCTTACTGATTACATCGGCGCAATTTACAACTCGGCCGATAACAAATGGGATGTTGTATCATATGTGAAAGGTTTTTGATGTAAACTTATAAATATCATGGAAAAATTGACTAAAAAATGTGAACAATGTGGAGTACGAGGTGGCAACTTAAATGCAGACCACATTAAACCATTTGCTTTGTATAAAGAACTGAGATTTAAGCTGAACAACGGACGAACTCTTTGCACAAGCTGTCATAAATCAACACCAACGTTCGGCGGCAAGATGATTTCGTACATAAAAGGTTTCTAATATGGCTATTACGCGTATTCAATTCAAATCAAATACTGGCACTGGTGTAACTTCTCTTGGTATTACCCCAGACTCAGCGCCAACTGCTGGGAATTTTCAAGTCATGCAAATCGCCTACAATTCTGCTACAGCAAATAGGGTGTCAAGCATTTCGCAGACAAACTGCACATGGGTGAGAGCCGTACAAAAGAATAACTCACTTGGGCCAGCAATTTCAACAGATATTTGGTATGCAGAAAATGCCGGGTCATCACCAGGAACGACAATCACAATCAACCTTGCCGCATCTGTTAATATTGCCGCAACATATCTAGAATATTCTGGCATTGCAACATCTAGCTCACTTGATAAAACAGCCACTAACGAAGACTTTGTAGACGGAGCAGCATAATGGCGGGAATGAGTACAGGAACAACAGCAACAACGGCACAAGCTAATGAATTGTGTATCGGTTGTATTGGATTTGACGTGGATAACTCCACTGGCTCTCCAACAAACTCTTTTACAGAAGTAACCGAGCGTGCTTCTGGTGCCCCAGACCTTACTATTCTTGAGAGAATAGTGTCAGCAACAGGAACGTATGGTACTACGGTTTCTTGGAGTGGTTCTACCCCCCTTACATATGGTCTTACTGGATGTATTGCCACATTCAAAGAGGCCGGAGGTGGCGGTGGGTTTAATGTCAAAAAGTCATCAACGTTTCTAGTGTTTAGCTAAATTTGTGTTTGTGGCGCGAAGCCATTTTAACAGCCCAGGAAACATTGTCTATGCTCTCTGATGCGTAAACGGCCATTTTTCCCCTGAATGTTGGGTCGTTGTTTTCATCGGCGGCTGACGCAATCCACTCCATTGCCTGCTCAACATCCCAAACGGCCTTGGACAATGACTCATCTGCGTGTCTGTGGGCCTGGAGTTCAATCATGACACCGCTCATGCTTCGCATGCAATTGTTAACAGTTTCGCTTCCATCTCGCAGTAAGTTATCATAGTAGGACTGCGGTGTTTTTGGTGCTGGTTCTAGGTTTTTGGCTGCTTCAACGTATGCGCCCCAACTAGTTTCTGCAATCCTGTTGCTTCTTAAGAGCTTGTCAGATGCTGTTGCTAGTAGTTTTGAAATTGACTCAAGTGTCGATGATATGCGTATCGCATCACTTGGTTTCATAGTGCTTTTTCCTGCGGGTGCTCCTTGTACCAAGTCCCACCAGCTTGCATGTGATTCTACAATTTCTGCATCGTTTTTGCCCTTGAGTACGCATCTATCACTGTATGCAGATGGTCCAGCATTGGCGTCCATGCCAAAATCCCCGGCTATACGTGCGTATTCAATGTGATTGCCGCTGACACGCACTTCAATTACAGGTTCTTGTGGGTATCGTTGCCTGGCGGCCTCGAGGTGTGTGAACGCAGTAACGCTTTCATCGTTGTTTCGTCGCTGAATATCAAATTCAGTCTTTGGTACATATAGTGATTTTGTTGAGTCTCGATACCACATTACGCTTTGTTTTGTTGGTGCAAGTGAACGTCACCTGGCTTGTCAGTATCCACTCTTTGAGTCTCAACAATTGACAATCCTGGGATTGTTTTGATAAACTCCATCAAGTCGACGCATTCCTCGCCCTGTGTACCATCTGGCTTGACGTGCAGTCTGCCCTTGGTGTCGATTCGTACATTTAAGCTGATTTCTTTTGACATCAAATCACCTTTTTGCCCACCGTAACCACGTCGCCAAAGTTGCGCTGTCCACAGAATTCATTTTCAATCTTGAACCCACGGCGTTTCATTTCGTTTTCAAGCGCGGTCGCGGCATATGCTTGCTTAATTCGCTCGTCCATTTTCATATTGCGGTCGTAATCGCTGCATACAATGTCGTATCGTTGATTGACCTTGTCCCATCTAAATCCAATATCATTGGACAATTTGGTGTACTTTCGATTGAGTTCGTTCTTTCTGACAACAATTTCTGCGGTTTGGTTTCTGAGGTCATTTCCCCAGCCCATTAAGGCAGTTGCCTTTTCGTGCTCTTCATACTGAAGGCCTAGCTTGGTTAATGCCTGACAAAGAATTTCTTTGTCGACTACAAATTCACATGTTAGAATCACATATGCTGACATGATATTACTCCTGATTACATATTAGGATGTTGTGGACAAACAACCTTTATTCGAACCTTGGCATTGATTTCATTACCGGAACACGGCACTTGGGACAGAACCAAAGATTGAGCATGGCTTCCCTTGGTAATTGATTGTCTTTGAGTCCATTTTGCCAAGCGTCAATGCAATTGTGTGCTCCAAACGCAGGAATACCATCTTGGCTTTGACCAACCTCTACACCCAGGCAAATATCACATCCGTGTGGCGTATAGTTGTTGTTTTTGTCTTTTTCCAGTACCAGATTGGTACTGGTGATGTACAGTTCATTGTTGCCTGCATTTGGCAACACTATATTTCTGACTCTCTCGCCAAAATTTCCGCCGACATTGTCTACGCACTCGAGAAATTCACGAAGGCTGTATTTCATAACTCGTCGTTGTTTGATACACTAGATTTGGACTTCTTGCCGCTTCCGCCGCCATTGTTTTTGACCCATTCTTGGGCACCGGCCAGCGTGATGCGCAGCTTGTCAATAACGATGCTGGTTTGTATCTCGTTGACACAAGGGTCATCTACAGATTGTAGTGCGATACTCAGTGAACTGCTGAACAAGAGCGCTTCTTCGATGAGTTCAGATAGTTCTTCGACGCTGTACTTACCAACACCGGAAATGAACTCTTCAGCCGTTTGTTGATTTTGGTTTTCGTTCGCTTCGGGATTCGAGTTTGATGCCATATGCATATTGTACATTGCACATAGTCAGTTCTCTGATGGCTTGTTCTATCACGGACGTGATTCTGATTTGTCTCTCATATTTACCAAGCACTTTCGTAAATTCGTCAACATGGTCGTACATGCCGGCGTCAATTCGGTCGTGTAGAAATCGTTTTTGGGAAAACGGAGTGTCCGAAATACGAATCTCATGCTTGTATCTGCGGTGTCCGAAGAATTTTTCCAAGGCCATTGTTACCACTGTATTGCGGTTTAGTTGATGTTGCTTGCAGAATTCCTGAACCGCGCATAATACATCTTCGTCAAGGTAATAGCTAACTTGACGAAACTGTTGGCCTGGTGTCTTGCTTGAGATTTTCTTAGCTGGTTGGTGATGACCAGTATTACCGCTTCGGTATGCACGCATGTATTCTCTGCGCCATTCTCTAATGGATTGGATGTCTGCGTTAGCCGGTGGACGTTTTAGAATCATAGTTCATTTGCATTATACTGGTACTGAGTGCTTCAGCCAGAATCAATGCTTGTAGTTGGTGTGTTGTTGGCACTGCGGTGAGTGTATAAACCTCATCTGCCGCCTTCATTAGATGTTCTGGAATTCCATTGGAATCACCGACTACAAATGACACGGAATCTCGAGATAGTATGGTTTTGAGAACTTCAAGAGTTAAAACGTTGTTTGTTTTGTCTGAAAGAACCACGGTGTACGCGCCTTTTATATTGGGCGTATTGCTCAGGCGACATTCTCGGATTCGATTGACTCGTTTCACCTCTTCTCCTACCTGTTTGGAGTGAGTGCCGCCGGTGCCAAGGTGAATCAGCTTTATCATGTTGGCTATTTTACCACGTCACCACGACTTTTGCACGAATTGCCATAATAGTTTGTTCATCTCATTACGGAGTGCGACAATTATAACCATGGGAAACGAAATCACATTCAAACCACTCAATGACAAAATCGTCATCCTTCCAGACGACGACAACAAGACCACTGCAACGGGTCTTTATGTGCCAGATATGACACAAGGCCATCAAAACAAAGGCAAGGTGGTCGCCGTTGGCCCCGGTAAGATGTTGCAAAATGGCAGTCGTGGTGCTATGCAGGTAAATCCTGGCGATACTGTTTGGTACAACGCCGTTGCTGGCTTCAAAGTCACCAAAGATGGTGTAGATTACTATGCTGTCTCAGAAGACCATGTCTTCGTAATCGAATAACAAAAGGAGTAGAAATGTCATCCAAAACACTAATTTACGATACAGACGCCAGGGCTGCGCTCGAACAAGGCGTCAACAAAGTTGCCAACGCGGTTAAGGTTACACTAGGACCTCGCGGCAGAAATGTAGTTCTTGAACAAAAATACAAGGGCTCACCAATCATCACCAAAGACGGTGTAACTGTTGCTCGTGAAATCGAGCTCGAGAATCCATACGAGAACATGGGTGCTCAGTTGTGCAAAGAAGTTGCAAGCAAAACAAATGATGTTGCAGGCGACGGAACCACGACGGCAACGGTTCTGGCACAGGCACTCGTTAACGAAGGTATTCGTTATGTTGCTGCCGGCGGCGGAAACCCTATTGCTGTAAAGCGCGGTATTGACAAGGCTGTTGAGGCCGTTGTTGATTATGTCGTTGGCCAAGCCAAGCCTATCAAGGACAAAAAACAAATTGAGTTTGTTGCCACAATCTCTGGTAACAATCCAGAAGTTGGTCAAATCGTTGCAGACGCCTTTGAGAAGGTAGGAAAAGACGGTGTTATCACTGTTGAGGAATCCGGTCGGGAGGATTCACTGGAATACGCAGACGGTATGCAGTTCGACCGTGGATATCTTAGCCCATATTTCATCAATGAAACCGATAAGCAAGTTGTTCAATACGACGATGCATATGTGTTGGTTCATGATGGAAAAATCAGCATGGGTCAGCCCGTTTTGAAGTTCCTTGATACATTTATCACCGGAATGGGTGGTACACCCAAGCCGTTGTTGATTATTGCCGATGATGTAGACCAGCAAGGTCTGGCTACGCTTATTGTCAATAGAATGCGAGTCGGATTGCCAGTTGTCGCGGTCAAAGCACCTGGATTTGGAGACCGCCGTAAGGAGATGTTGCGCGATATCGCAATTCTGACTGGTGCTGAATGTTTAAGTGAAGAACTTGGCACTCAGTTAGAAAATGCACAGGTAAGTGTGCTGGGGCGAGTCAAGAGGGTCATTATCGACAAGGATACAACCACTCTTGTTGATGGAGCCGGTAAAAAGGAAGACATCCAAGCCCGCATCCAAGCCTTGAGAACATCTGTAGGCAACACTGAAAGCAAGTATGACAAGGAGAAGTTACAAGAGCGCCTTGCAAAGCTGAGCGGCGGAGTTGCGGTTATCAGAGTTGGTGCCTCTACAGAAACAGCGATGAAGGAGAAGAAGCATCGTTATGAAGACGCCATTAGTGCAACTCGAGCCGCGATTGAAGAGGGTATCGTCCCAGGCGGTGGTGTTACACTATTGCGTGCTTCTGTTGCTCTTGACAAGCTCAAGGGTGCCAATGATGACGAACAGGTTGGAATCGGAATCGTGCAACGTGCGCTTGAGGCCCCTGTTCGACAAATTGCCACGAATGCTGGTTACAAGGGCGACCTTGTGGTCGAAAAGGTTCGCGGGCTGTCAGACAACTTCGGACTTGATGCATCAAATGGTGAATATGTCGACTTGATTAAGGCAGGAATCATTGACCCAGTCAAGGTTACGCGCTCTACTATCGAGAATGCGGCTTCAATTGCCGGTCTGGTGCTCACTACCGAGGCGATTGTGGTTGAAAAGCCAAACCAAAAGGAAACTGACAGTCTGGAGATGTAAGAGCATCTCTAATTTAGGCGCGACTCAAAAATGAGTCGCGCTTTTTCATTTTGTCGCGTCAAAAGCGCGATAATATAGATGGGTCGGCGGTTATCCTCTTGTTAAGGCATGGGGGGCTCTGCCGACCGACCCGTTGGTTTTTATGAGAAAAGTTTCAATTGTAAGTCATCGAGCAGACCTAGACGGGGTTGCCAGCGCAGTACTGGCATCTGAGTTTGTAATGTCCAGGCATGGAGTGCCGCCAGATAAAGTGATTTTTGCCGATTACGAAGACGCGAAAACCGCTATTGCTAGAGCTGCCATTGATGCAGATGAGTTGTGGATATTGGACTTGTCTATTCGTGAACCAAATATCGCTGAGTTTTTCAAACACATTCCGCATGATTCAGTGTTCTATTTTGACCATCACAACTCATCAATACCGACTATAGAAGCATGGGACGATAAGGCTAGTATCTATTTTGATGATTCTGGCAATTACTGCACGGCAGATTTGTTGTATGAGGCCGCAGGTAATGTGGCACCGTCATTCGTCAAGACGCCTGTTTATGACCAGCTTGTGGCCGCAACGCACTCAAGAGACCTATGGATTAACGATGTTATCGAGGGTTCGTTGTTGACAGACGCCATAGCTATTCTTGGAGCACAGGCAGTATACCAAGAACTGATTGAACAACCATCATCTGCGTTTGAATCCAAGTTTCCAAGGCTATTCCAAGAAGCTGTTGTAATAGCAGACAATCAGCGTGGTGCAGCTATGGCTATGGCCAACAATACCAAAATGGTCATTCCAATCAAAGATGGTTGTAGTCTCGTGTATTGCATCACAAACGGATATCAGTCAGAGGTCGGTCACATGATTCTGCAACAATACCCAGGTTCGTATGCAATCATGTTGAATCTCAGCAATTTAACCGCATCTATCAGATGCGACAAGTCAACCGCAACAAACAACGGTATTGGCGCCAACAGTATTGCTTCGCTGTTTTCTGGCGGCGGAGGGCATCCATATGCTGCTGGTTTTCCGTTGTCAGCAGACATGTCCAGGGTGATTCTACAAAACGGATGTATGTCTACGCACAATGCGATTGTGAAACTGTTTAACAAGAGGTAATTATGAAAGTCACACATGCATCAATTCGACCTACGCCGGCGGCTACCGAAGCCGGCCGCCCCGCACTAACACCAGAACTACTTGCGTCTGTTGCCGCGCGATATTCTAGAAGCGACGATGGTCTCGAGTCAATCTTGGGAAAAGTCGACCAGAACAATCCCGACAAGTCAATTGATGCAATCTTTGCTCATGTGGACTATGGTCACGCTTCTATTGCTGATATGGTTCCGGTGGCTATGTTTATGGATGGTGTTTCAATCTTTTTGGCGTATTATCTATGGACAGAAACATCAATTGGTGCTGGACAAGAGTCTTCTACGCGATACATCAAGATGTCTGTAGATGGCGTAATGCCATTTGAAATGACTGGATTACCAAGCAATCAGGAATCAGAGTGGACTCAGTTCATTGGCGATGCATTCCGCTCATATGACACTGCATACAATTACTGGCTTGCGCTATCTGAGGAATCTCCAAAACTTACGCGCATCCCAGAGTCTTTGCTGAATGATACAAGTGACAAGGCACAAAAGCAAGTAGCCCGAATGCAAAGGAATTTTGCTTTTGACCGCGCCAGGTATTTCTTGCCTGTTGCTGCGTTGACCAATGTAATGATTGTTCAATCGGCTAGAGAGTGGGCTAGAATTGCCAACATTTTGAACTCTCATCCTTGTCCTGAGTTTAACATGCTTGGTAATCTGATTGTGAATGAGATGCAATTGGTGTGCCCAAGAATGTGCCGGCACACAGGCGCAACTGATGCAACACGCAGGATGCTGTCTAACGAGTTAGAGGTAACACGTGCGTTCAGATGCGGATTGTCGCATAATCATTCGTTGCCAGAGTTTGGAAATATGTCCGCTGAGAGAGGTTCATCATATTCTATGCAACCAGAGGCCAATGTCGAACTATTTAGCGTCGACAGCCCTCTTAACAGCCTTGCGTTGTCTGCATCATCACGTGCCAATAGATACTCTGCATTCGGCAGCTCTGTGCGTAGAACATCAGTGCGCTTTAGTTGGGATGCGGTTGCAATGGCAGAAATTCGAGACCTTAATAGGCATAGGACTGGTTATAAATGGTGCCCTCTGAACCCACAAGGGTTCTATTGTGCCATGGAGGAACTTCCACTCGGTGACTCTAAGGATTTCTTTAATTCACTCGAGGGGTTTGGCTGGAAATTCAGTGTTCGAGCTGCTAACGAACTTTGGAATCGCAGTGTTGGGTATGAATACTGGACATTGCTTGGGACTCAGTACTATTTTGAGCACACCACGCAACTAGACAAATTCATCTATGAGGGTGAGCTTCGGACAGGTGTTGGTTCTCATTATCGCTATGCACGACATCTGCGCGACGCACTGAATGAGTTGTATCGAATCGAGCCAGAACTTCGGCACCTTGTTATGGAAGGCACTGCAGAACCAGAGTAGGAAAAATATGAAAGCAAACGCAATGACACAAGTTCCAATTGGAACAAAAGTTCGTCTTAAGAAACCGTGGTTTAATCACACTGATGGTGTGGTGGTCGCTGTGGAGAGAATTATCAAGAACAAGCCACATCGTATTATTCACACGGTATTGTTCAATGGACTTGAAGACCAGTATGATTTTTCGAAACAGCCAGTGACTGGTTGTTTCAAGGCCACTCAGTTTACAGTTGTTGAATAGTCGATAGTCTTCAGGTCTGACGACTGCAAAATGTCAATGGACTCCTGAAGACTATTTATTTGTGTATAATACGAAGTACCAACCGTGGCTGCAAAGCGTGAAGGAAGGTAACATAGGAGAAAACATGTTACACAAAACACGCTGTAAATTCTACGTTTCCGCACGCACGGTAAACTCAACTCAACCCTTTGAGGGTCAATCCACTTGCTTCAACGCGATTGTTAAGCTGAATGCTGCATACAGTCCAGACCCAAGCACAGAAAACTATTCGTTCTGGAGCGCAACACCAAGCGGTACTGCTACGCTGTATTTGTATGGCGAAGAAACATTCGAACCATACAAGCCAGGCTCTTTCTGGTACATTGACATTTGGGAGTCAGAAGACGGCGATTGGAAAATCACCAAAGATGAGCGTCATGAATTCAATATCAACATTGAATTACGCAACAACCCATCTGGAGTGTATGGCGGCAATCTCATTGAGATGAGCATTACTAACAAAAATGCCTGGGGTTTGTTTGACTCCAGCAAGAAATATTGTGCCGAGTTCATTCCGGCCATCAAGTGCTAAAACATTGATATACAAAAAAGACCGCAACGATGCGGTCTTTTTTGTTGCGTTGTCACACTTGGCTTATGCCTTTTGAAGTGCTTTGTACCACCTATCGGCGGTCGGCCGCCTTGGTGCTCGGTGCTGTACAGCGCAACGCTCTACTTTTGCTGCAAATCTATATGACATCTCACCTGCGGTCGCGTTTGGATTTTTCTTTGTCCACACAACCCATTCCTTGAATGACGTTGAGTCTGCCATGATGGTCATGTTATAGACCAGTTGCTTTAGTTTGGCCACTGAGTGACCTCGACCCATGCCTCCTGCACGGTTCAACTGAAAGAAGCCAATACAGCTACCAGATGCATCTGTGTAGTCCCATTTGCACTCATGCCAAGCATTCACGAGAATGGCAATGATTGCTTTGTCGGAATTGACTCCACGCTTTCGAAAGAATCGCTCTGCGGTTTCTCCGGTCTTGAGCCTCTTGATAAACAGTGATTTCTCACCTGTTCTTTTGCCAAAAGCCTTCGAAGCGTCTATACGAGAAACAGTCAGTGACTGCTCCTGAGTGGTCGCCTTGGCAACCACCACCTTTGTGTTCACACTAGGTTTATATGCCTCCTGTGATTTTGTTGGTTCTGCTCCTCCGAGTGTTATCACTAGAATCGCAGTCGCCAAACTGATTAGTTTATTCATTTTGCCTCCTAACAGCGTTCGGATGTATGTTGGGGACACTCTGCTCCAAGCACGCTTAATAGCGCGAAGTCCCTTCCACCCATCCAACAGTCCTGCGCGGGTCGCTGCTCAATCCAACGTTGCCGCGCGGCCAGATTACGGGGGAGCTATCTGGCTTTGGTTGACGATATGATACCCTAAAAGACGAGGATTTTGCTGTTTTGCCAAGCCCTTTAGTGCAAAATGGGCGTCCGACTTAGCCGGCGGAGCGCCCACTTTACATATAGGTTAGAATCACCCTGCAATAGAGCAACTCTATGGTTTCTTTAGGTTATTATACCAGAATCACCTTCTTTGGGACGCAGTGTAGATTCGAACAGACCCGTTTTCGTAAATGATTTCTCGTTCAAAACCCTCTGGTCCGTCGTTCAAACAAACCACTTTTCCAGTGATTTTTACCTTCTCTCTGGCCGCCTCAACTTCTTCTGGTGTTGTCACAAAACACACTGATGGCGTTGCGGTTTCGTAGCTCGTGATGTGCTTGTCCAAAGCCGCCCTAAGGTCCTTGTATTGCGTTGACATTACAGGCGTCATGCACACCTCGAACATTGGCACCAGGTCGACCAGTAACGATACCAAATCATCCGTGGTCAGGTCTGGGCTGTCCGGTGACGGTGGTGTGACGAATGTGGAACCAGGGAAACCATTTTCGACTGCATGTAGTTTGCTGATTGCCCAGTGTTGCTCAAGTACAGCATAACCGTCTTTGTTCGCGTCTGTGACAAGTTGTGTGATGTCTTCGGTGGTGATGTTCAATGGAACTGTGCCGTCTATAAATGCAACCAGATAACTTGGCGCAAAAAGCATTGCACATCGTATTGCGGCTGCCTTACTGCCATCAACCCCTGATTTGATAAATAGCGCTGCGTCGCGAGGGTGCATCCAGGTATTATTACTTGATTCTTGCTCGTCAATGATGATAAACAATCTTGGTGCGTGTGGTTGAATAGCTTCGGCAATCTCTGCCGCATCTTCCATACTTAGGCAATAAATGGCATATGTGGCCGCTGGTAGCATCAACTCTATTATACGCCATTGTGTATAATATGAGGGTCCCTTTTAACTTCAGGAATCAACTATGAAAAAAGCATTCACACTTATTGAACTTCTCGTCGTCATTGCGATTATTGCCATTCTCGCAGCTATTCTCTTCCCGGTTTTTTCTCAAGCAAAGCTCGCTGCTAAAAAGATTGCAGGACTAACTCAGGCCAAGCAAATTGGCACATCTATGCACCTGTACTTGCAAGATTTTGATGATGTGTTCTTTCCGTATCGAACCTCAGACCCGAATCCAGATTACGCTGCTTGTGTAGCGTCTGGTAATCCTAACTGCAACACATGGTTCGGCTCTAGCACTCGTACTCGAACGTTCTTCAATCAGCTACTCCGACCTTACACCAAGAGCAGTGGGCTTTGGATTGCGCCTACGCAAACACAAGCATGGGAAGGTACTGATAAGTTCGGTACATCAAGTCCAAACTTCCGCAGTTATGGCGGACAAAACAGCTACGGGGTCAATAACTACGCATTCTTGCAGAATGGTATGGGGGCATCTGCAATCGCAGAACCAAGCAACACATTGATTATGGTTGATGCAAGTTACTACAATGTGCTTCCCAGATATGTCGGACGTCTCGACGGTGCCCCGTCTGGTGGTCTTGATGTATGTTCTTCTTCGTATCCAAAGTATTGGAAAAATCTTGGCAATTCGTATTTGTTCAAGTGGAACGGCACTGCTGAAGTCGAACCAACTGACGCCGAGGCGCTCAAATTGATTGATGCCAGGTACTCTGGAATGTTGAACATTGTTCGGGCAGACACTAGTGCCAAGTCGCTGAAATCTGATTTCTTGTTGAATGAATTCAGGAACAAGGGAGCAGAATCAATGTGGAATCCATACAAGTCTACTGTGACGGCGTGTCCGTAAG
>OFRM01000284.1_pt1 | contig 22591 bp, 34 predicted proteins | sample 1543101 | NCBI WGS metagenome assembly OFRM01 (sample SAMN07774223, study PRJEB24372) | wastewater metagenome | isolation source: Exp Tend VB 0WW | collected 2016-02
GACTGGAGTTCAGACGTGTGCCTTCCGATCTGCCCCCTGTAGATTTAGGCAAAAATAGGAAATAGCTTATGCGTGGCCGACCCGGCAAAAGCATTGCCCAGCACAAAAAGGACGGAACATACCGAAAAGACCGGCATGGAAACCGGGCAGAGGGGCAATTCGCCCACGGCAAACCTGCGATGCCGAAAGGCTGCCCACGCCCGGATATCTGGCGGAAGGTTCTCGACACAATCCCTGACGCCGTAGCTTCACCAGCCGACGAAATCGCCTTGCTAAACCTTTGCAGGACCGAGGCAGCGATGGAGCACACCTACAACCATAGCGACTTCGACGCTTACCTAAAACTACTTGCCAAAGCGCTGGCCCTTTACACCCGCTTCGGGATGGACCCGCGAAGCCGCTCGAATATCAAAATTGCCGAAGCACCGCCAGCGGAAGACGACCCGCTAAACGCCTTGCTTAAACTCAGGAAGCCCAGTTGATCGCGTCAGCCATCAAAGAACCGAGCGAGATTGTAAGCCAGTACATCAATGGTGTATTGAGCGGCGATATCGTTACGGGCCGACTGGTCAGGCTTGCTGTTGAGCGGCACGTTGACGACCTGAAGCACGGCAAAGAACGCGGCTGGTATTTCGACGAAGAGGTGGCCCGCTCGGCGTGTTTGTTCTTCCCGCTCTGCTTGCGTCACTCGATAGGCGAATGGGCTGGCGAGCCGTTCGAGCTTGCACCGTGGCAGGCGTTTTGCGTGTGGTCAATCTCTGGCTGGCGGAACATCGACACCCGCCGCCGTCGCTTCCGCAAGGCACAAATGAGCGTCGCCCGCAAGAACGGCAAGACAACGCTGGTAGCAGGCATGGGGCTGCAACTACAGTTCTTTGATGACCCGATTGAGGAGGGCGCCCAGCTTTATTGCGTCGCCACAAAAGAGGACCAGGCAAAGCTACTTTACGCCGAAGCCGCCCGCATGGTGAGCAAGTCGCCCAGCCTTTCGCGGCGTGCTCGGGTTCGCAAGTCGCCCGCCTCAATTAACTGGGAGGAGCGTAATTCATTCTTTCGCCCACTAGGCAGCGACAGCGAAGGCACGGACGGGTTAAACCCTCATGCTATCCTGATGGATGAATTGCACGCCTGGACCGAGCGGCATCGGGCACTAAAAGAGAAACTGGAGACAGGCGGCGGCGCTCGCTCTCAGCCGTTGCAGGTAATCATCACCACGGCAGGCGACGACCGGAGCGAGTTGTGGAAGGAAGAGGACAAATACGCCGTCGATGTGCTAGAAAATGCGGCGGTTGGCAAGTTCATTGACGACACATATTTCGCCTATATCTGCCGATTGGATGAGGCAGACGATATTTTCGACCCGAAGAACTGGCCGAAGGCAAACCCGAACTATGGCGTGTCGGTAAAGCCGGAGTATCTGGCGAACCAAGCCAACACCGCGAAGAACCGGCCAACAGAAACGAATAGTTTTATTCGCTACCATTGCAACCGTTCGGTAAGCAGCAGCCAGCGGGAGTTCTCACCCGAGGACTGGGCAAAAGGCGACGGCGTTTGCACGTTCGGCGACGGCGACTATTGCCACGGCGGGATCGACCTAGGCCGCTCTGACGACTGGGCGGCGATTGCTCTCGTTTTCCCAGTCATTGAAGGCGGAAAGACCACCTACCAACTCAAGACCAAGGCGTGGTGCGCGAGAGATGGCCGCATCAACGTTATGGCCCAGCCGTTCGCATCGTGGATTCAGCGTGGTCTGCTGGAGTGTCACAGCGGAGACCAGATTGATTTTGGCGAGATTGAATCTGAAATCATGGCTTGGCACGACCGTTACCGCGTGGATACGTGGGCTTTTGACCCGCATTTCGCCCGCGATTTGGCACAGCGATTGACCGAAAACGGCGTGGTTATGTTCGAGTTCAAGCAATGCCATGCGAAGTACAACGAGCCGTGCGTACGCTTCGGGCGTGAATTGCGAGAGGGAAACATCCGCCACGGTGCGGACCCTGTTCTGGCGTGGCAAGCCGGGAACCTCGAATACAAGCCGAATACCGCTGGTTTGGTGATGCCGAACAAGAGCGGCAAACAGTGGAAAATAGACGGCATGGTGGCAAGCATCATGGCGTTTAGTGAAGTTCTGTTTGCCGAGAAACAAGCCGCAGGCAATCTATTTATCGGAGGTTAAGACGTGCCACAAGTTGACTACAGCGGCGGTTTGTTCCCGGTTCACGCCGAATCCGGCACCTTCGCCAATCCTCCGCAATGGCTGCTCGATATCTTTGGCCCAAGTGATGCGGCAATCGGCCCCGTTACGCCAGAGGTTGTATTGGCACAGCCCACGGCGTTCTTCCAGATTAACCGCATCAGCAACGACGTTGCACAGCTTCCGCTGAGAGTGATGATGCGAAATGAGGAAGGCGGCGACACGGAAGACCGCAAGCACCCAGCCGGCAAAATTATGCGGACACAGCCGGGAGCGGCAACCAACCCCTACCACCAGCGCAAAGCAATCCAGCTTCACGCACTAGCAGTTGGAAACGGTCGGGCGTTTATCGTTCGCACCGGGCGGCAGGAACCGGCGGAACTTATCCCGCTCGACTCGCGGCGGATGCGGACGATCTTCATTGGCCCATCTGACGGCGAGGGCCGCATCGCCTGGAGTGGGCGGCAGAAGTGGCATCTGTACTATCCGGAGGACGGCAGGCCGGTCATCCCGCTGCCGGATAAAGATGTGCTCCACATTCACGGCGCCAGCATCGACTCCGCCGAGGGGTTGAGCGTTCCCGATCTGTTCCGCTCGACAATCGGCACGAATCAGGGTATGCAAACCTTCCAGCAGAAATTTCTAAAGAACAACGGGCGCCCGTCGCTAGTCCTGGAAGCCCCGCCAGGTGCGTTCCGCACACAGGAACAGGCGGAGGAGTTTCTGCGAAAGTTCAACGACCACCACGCAGGCGTCGATAATGCCGGACGTGTTGGGTTGCTCCGCGAGGGCATCAAAGCAAGCCCCATTTCCCAGCCGTTCAAAGATAACCAGGTTGTTGAGTCTCGCGACTTCTACAACCGCGAGCAGATGCGAATTTGGGGCATGGGCGTTGTTCCAGGCGTGAGCGATTCGCAGAGCTACAACAGCTTGGAGCAGCAGAGTAAGGCGTATCTCATCCACACGCTCGGCCCGTGGCTTCGTATCTGGGAGGCGGAATGCAACGCCAAACTGCTGACCCGCACGGAGCAGGAACGCGAGACGCACTACTTTGAGTTCGACACCGACCTATTGATTCGCCCCGATGCGGCGGCGTTTATGGAGCTTCTGGTTAAGGGCGTTTCCGCAACCATCTACAGCCCGAACGATGCCCGCAACGAGCTTGGCCTAGCACCTCGTGACGGCGGAGACGTGTACGGAAATCCGGCTACAAGCTCACCGAACAATCAACCGGAACCGCCAGCCACCGACGCGGCGACGGCACGGCTTAAACGGATGGCAACGGCCAAGCTCCGCCCTCTAGTCGCAATGGAGAAACGACGTGTTGCCGAGATGGCCAGCCGCGCCACGGACTTCTGCGGGTGCGTGACAGACTTCTACGGCAAGCACGCAAGCCGACTGGCCGAAGCTGTGGAAGAGATCGAAGGGCCTAAATGGCTGGCCGCTGCCCATTGCGAGGAGATGCAGGAAATCATCTTGCACCTTGCCGGAATTGCCAAAACAAACGAGGAACTACTGGACGCCGTGAATCAGGCCGCCGCCGCCTGGGATAAACGGCTTGACGACATGGCGGCGGCATGTGCAGGAGAGTAGGTATGGCTGAGATTTTGATTTACGACGACATCGGCCCCGAATGGCTCGGCATGGTTTCCGCAAAGGGAATCGTCGATGAGCTTGCGAAAATCGGCGACGACAAGCCGCTAACCGTCCGCATCAACTCACCAGGAGGAAGCGTGACCGAGGCCCAGGCGATTTACAACGCTATCGCCCGCCGCAGCGGAGAAACGCTAGTCAAGATTGATGGGCTGGCCGCATCGGCTGCAAGTTACATCATGCTGGCTGGCGACAAGATCGAAATCGCCGAAAACGGCATGGTGATGATTCATAAGGCTTGGTCTTACGCCATCGGCAACGCCGACGAAATGCGAAATTCCGCCGCCGTGCTCGACAAGTTCGACGACATTCTTTTGTCGGCTTACGTCGCCCGCAGCGGCGGAAAGCGTTCGCGTGATGAGCTTTCCCAAGCAATGGCCGATGAAACTTGGCTTAACGCGACCGAGGCCAAGGAGTGGGGGCTTGTCGATGAGATCGGCCAGCCGCTTAAAGTCGCCGCCTGCGTTTCTCCCGGTCGATTCGCAAAGGCCCCGCCTGAACTGCTCAACCCAGAAGCAGCCGCAGAGGCCCGTCAACGGCGACAAGAGGCACTCAAAAACCGTCTCCGCCTGCTGAAAGCCAAAAGCACTTGACTTGCAAGAGCATTTGCCATAGATTTGAAGTGACAACCTAATTGCGATTCTTCGCCGCTCTCTTTAGACGGCGTATCGCGTTTGCGGACTTGGAAGCACCAACCCGCCGGCGCGTTACGCCGTCTTTCTTTTTTGCAACGCCTGAACCCGCCGGCATTACCCGGAGGTCAGGCAATGAGCCGACTGCAAAAGCTGAAGGAAGAAAAGGCCGGCTACTTGGCTCGCGTTGAAGCGATTGCCAAGATTGCCACCGATGACAAGCGGGAGCAGACGCCCGAGGAAATCGCCGAAGTTACGGCCCTCCTCGACAAGGCGGAAGCTGTTGCCCCTAAGATTGCTCACGAAGAGCGCGTCGAAAAGGCGATGGCCGAACTGGCGGTTAAATCCGCCCCGCCCGCTCCTGGTGCTCCTGCGGTTCACGCCAAGGCCCGCAAAGCCCCCAAAGGCTGGGACTCCTACGAAGAGGCCCATATCGCCGGTGCTTGGCTCTCGGCGAGCGTGTTTAACTCCGCAGCCGGTCAGCGCGAATGCAAGGCTCTCGGCATTCAAGCCGCGATGAGCGAAGGCAGCAACACGGACGGCGGCTATCTGGTCCCCGTCGAACTTAGCCGCCAAATCATCCGGCAGGTTGAGGAATACGGCGTTTTTGGCGCCAATGCTCGCACCGTGAACATGGCGAGCGACCGTTTCCAGTTCACCGCCCGCACTAGCGGCGTGACTGCCTACTTTGTCGGCGAAACGCCTAGCAGCGTGACCGAATCCAGCCCCACGGTGAACCTGCGGGAACTTGCGGCCAAGCGGCTGGCGGTTCTGACCAAGGTTAGCCGCGATCTGGCGGAGGACGCCTTTACCGACGTTGCCTCCTGGGCCGCGACGGAAGCTGCTCTGGCCATCTCCACCAAAGAAGATGCCTGCGGTTTCATTGGCGACGGGACATCGACCTACGGCGGCATGGTGGGGCTGAAAAACGCTCTGGCCGCTGGCTCGAAGTACACCGCGATCACCGGCAATACGGCGTTTTCGACGCTGGACCTTGCCGACTTTGAGGCGATGGTCGCCAAAGTTCCGAACTTTGCCGGATTGATGGCCAAATGGTACATCAGCCGCCAGGGCTTCTACGCCTCTATGAGCCGCCTGCAAATGGCCGCTGGTGGCAACAACATGGTGGACATCGGCAACGGGCCGCAATTGTCCTTCCTGGGCTTCCCGGTGGTTCTCACGCAGAGCATCAACACCACGACCGACGCCCAGACTTCGACTGATGGTTTGCTCTACTTCGGCGATTTGTCGATGGCTGCAACCGTTGGCCGCCGCCGTGGCGTGACTCTCCAGGTGCTTCGCGAGAAGTACGCCATCGAAAACCAGATCGGTCTGCTCTGGGATTTGCGGTTTGATATCTCGGTCCACGAAATCGGCGACGCCAGCAACGCCGGGCCGATTGTGATGCTTAGCACCCCTGGCTCTTAGTAGCCGGTTCATCATAGCCCGCCTATCGCTTTTGGTAGGCGGGCACTTCGCAATCAATCCATCTGGAGCCAATACGAATGAAACCCCTACAAGACTGCAAGTTGGTGCAAATCAACTCCGACATGACGGTGGATAACGCGGCTTTCACGACAGCCGAAATCGACACCAAGGGCTACGGTTACGCAACCATTATCGCCAGCTTCGGCAACGTGCCGGCGAACGTGGCGAGCATGACCGTTACCGAGGCCGATGTTTCGGCGACGAATCACGCCGCGTTTATCACGGTGGGCACGACCGCCGCGATTGATGGCGCTACCTCAGCCCTCCCGACTGCCGCTGGCGGCGACGGTGACATCATCGTTTTCGAGATCCACCTTGCTGGCCGCAAGCGTTACCTCGACTTCACCTGCACCGCTGGCGATGGCTCGGGAACCGTTACCGAAATGTCGGCGGTGTGCATCTTGTCGCAAGCCAAGATTGCCCCGACGACCGAAGCGGGACGCGGCGCCGACCAGATTATCCGGGTCTAAGCCGTGTTTGTGCGATTGCTAAAGCCGTGGAATGGCTGGAGGCCAGGGCGAATTTTCGCCGGGATGGAACCCTCCACGGCTGCAACGCTAATCGCCAGAGGCACAGCGGAGGTTTTCACCAATGAGAGGCCAAGCCAAAGTCCTGCCGACACGTCAGGCGACGCGAACCGTTGCCCCGACGTTCAAGCCGTTGACTCTGGCGGAAGCCAAAAAGCAGGTGGAAATCGCCGCCGAGGTAAACTTTCACGATGAGCACATTGAGCGGTTGATGGATATCGCTCAGGACACGCTGGAAAACGATACCGGCCTCACGCTCTGTCAATCGACTTGGACCTACAAGCTAGACGCCTTCCCGCAGTTTATCGAACTGCCTAAGCGTCCGGTTTCTTCGGTCTCGTCTATCGCCTATCTCGACTCCGCCGGTAATTCGCAAACGTGGTCGTCATCCAATTGGAGCCTCGACACAACGCGAACATTCCCGGTGATTCTCAAGGGGAAAGACGTTGATTACCCCGAGGTATACGACGATTTTAGCCCAATCACGATTACGTTTGTGGCGGGTTATGCGTCGGTTTCTGCCGTTCCGGCGATGGCAAAACAAGCGATGCTCCTACTAGTTTCCGCCATGTTCAGCGACCGTGGCGACTCGCCGAAGTCGATGGACGGAGAAGCATACGAGCGACTTCTACGGCGACTCATGCGGAGTAACTACCCATGACCGCCGGCACCCGTCGCCATTACGTCGAAGTTCAACGCCCATCCGCAGCCATCGACGGACGCGGACAAAGCGAGGGACCGCCAGAGACGATCTATCGCGCGTTGCCCGCAGGGATTCGCACGCTGAGCACACGGGAGCAGGAAGTTGCAAGGCAGAACTACGCCCTCGCTACGCATGAAGTGAAGCTATGGCCAGACCCACGCAAGCCGATCCACGAAACCGATTGGCTGATATTTGGCGAGCGGAAACTAGAGGTTGGCGGCGTGAACGACGTACAGCAAAACGGGATTGAACTGGTCCTAATTTGCGGGGAGGTGCGTGATGGCTGAAATCGCCCTCGACTTCCGCACGTTTTTGCTGGCCGATAGCTCGATTCAATCGCTGGCCAGCGACCGCATCCATCACAACCACGTTCCTCAAGGCAAGGTTAAGCCGTTCATTTACTACCGATGCCGCAACACTGACCACATCCTTTGCCTTGACGATACCAACGGCCAGCCGCCAGATAGCTACAGCTTCGACGTTGAAGCAATCGCCACGAATCCAGACCAAGCAGCAGAACTTGGGCGATATGTCCGCAGCCGTTGTCACGCCTTCCGGGGAAGCCTGGGCGAGACGACGACTAAAGGCGTTTTCGTTCAGGACGTCAGCGAGGACTATGTGCCGCGAGGGACTGGCGGAGACGTTGGGCTTACCGTGATTGCCTTCGATGTGGAGGTACACGTATGACCTACCGCGCATATCTAACTGGAGTGAAAGAAACCGTCGCGACAATCAAAAAGATTGGCGGAGAGATTGCGCACTACGAAGCACGCAATGCAGTTAGTGCGGCTGGTGGTGTTTTCAAGCGAGCGATGCAAGCCGCCGCACCTGTTGAATCGGGGATTATGAAGCGGAACATCGTCGCCCGCATCGGCAAAAACCGCAAGGGCGAATGGTACGGAGCAATTGGGGCACGCCGAAAGGCAAAGCAAAAGTACGGCGATTCTAGGGTAGGCGAGTACGTCGCATATCGAAAGAACGGAACCGCCCGCCGCATTACTGAAAAACGAATGCTTGCCATTACCAAAAAAGGCGGGCGAATTGGTTACAGGCAGCCAAGCCGCTATATCCATTTGACCGAGAAACGCAACGCCAGCAGCGCTGGGTGGGTTGCCCGAACGATGGAAAGCAACACTAACGCCGCAGCCGCTGCTGCTATCAGGCAACTACAAAAAGTCCTCAGGAAACACACGAGAAGGAGCGCCGCATAATGGCTGATAGACTCATTGGATATGGAACCACCGTCAGCCATGACTTGGCGGGCGGGATCACGTTTGTTGCCGTCTCGCTTATCACAGACTGCACCCCGCCGGCGACTGAGTTCGAGATGGTGGACGTTACCGGGCTGGCCGACTCCCGCAAAAAGGAAGTGCCGGGACAAATCAACGTCTCGCCGTTCACCATCGGATTGATGTTTGAGCCGAGCGACACAACCCACGCCAGCTACCGGACTACGGCTATCGCTAAAACCGAGGTCAATTGGCGTGTGACCTGGACCGACTCGGCGACATGGACCTTTAAGGGCTATATCGCTTCGTTCGTTCTGGGGCAGGTTCTGCCGAATCAGAAGATTACGGCGACCATGACCATCTCGCCCACCGAGAACCCGACGGTTGCCTAATGCACCCTCAGATTAAGCAATTTTTTGAGCAGCAAACACGCACCGTTACAGCGGGTGGGATTGATTGGACCGTTGGCCCATTGCCAGCGGTTCAGGCTATCGAATTAATGAACGAGTTCTCTAAAGATGCCTCTGTAACCGAACAGCATCTATGGCGGTCTCGCGTGGTCGCCGCTGGATTATTCCCACAGGCCGAGGCAAAGGATTGCGAACGGTTGCCGCTACACATCGTCCGCGAATTATCCGACGCCATCCTGGAGGCATCGCTAAAAAAAAGCCCGGAAGCAGGCTAAAGGATTTGGCGTTCCTGGTCTGCCGTTCGGTTGGTTGCCCGCATCCAGACCAGTTACCGCTAACACTGGGGCAGCTTCTGGAGTGGCAAGACCACTACGAGCGGGGACCGTGGACGCTCTTTCCTGAGAAGGGCTGGGAGCAGGCAGACGCGGAACTAGAGAAGCTGAAGAAACAGCACGGAATTAAGAATGGCTGACACCGTAAGCCGGTTAGCAATCCAGGTTGGAATGGAGACGCAGGCGCTGCAAACCGGCGCTAACCGCGTTTCGTCCATCATGGGCGAACTTGCTAACCGTTTCCGCTTGTCGGTCGATCCGATTGACCTAACCGCAAACGCAATTTCTGCCGTTGGCAATGCGGCCAAAGCCGGTGCGGTTTATATCTCGAATCTGGCGAACAGCACCGAGCAAATCGAGATGCGGGTGCGTGGCATCGCTGATTCTTTCGCCGAGTTTCGAGACCTACGCGACCTTACTTTTGACTTTGGGGCTGGTCAGTTTGATGATTCGGCAATTGCTGAAACCGTTCGTCGCCTGAAGATTGAAGGATTCGAGATCGGGTCTATCGGCGACTCGCTGAAGGTGTTCGGAGACATTGCAAAGGGCAGCGGGAATTCTCTGGAGTTCGTCGCCGACGCCATTCTCAAAATGAGGAACGATGGCGAGGTTACTTTCAAAGACTTGCGGCTGTTGCAGCAGGCCAATATCCCCATTATCCAGGAACTGCAAAAGCAATACGGACTGACTCAAGCCCAAATTAAGCAGATGGCCGACGCGGGAGAAATCGACTTTGATAAAGTCGGCCAAGCGTTACAGCGTCTCACGGATGAGGGCGGAAAGTTTGGCGGAGCACTCGCCCAGTCTGCGGCGACGGCTGAGGGGCGGCTAAAGAGCCTGCAAGACCAGTTAGAGGATATGCTGCGACCAGGGGCAGGATTTGCTCTTGAAGGCGTGGTAATCCAGATTGATGAGCTGCTGTCGGCCTACGGCGGGATTGAAAGCGGCGTTGCTGGATATGCCAAAGCGTTGACAGCGGCAACCGACGTTCTCCGCAGCCACCGGATGGAGCAGGCGGAAGCGACGAACAGCAGCGGCAAGTTTGCGGAAGAACTGGCAAGGACAGCCGGCGAGGCTAAAAAGCTGGAGCAGCAGGAAGCATTTCGCAAGGCTGGCGAACAGCTAAAGAACTCGCTTCTGACGCCACAAGAGGAATTCAACAAAAGGCTAGGCGAAGCAAACGAACTCCGCAACGCTGGGGTTATAACCGAGGAAACCTACAGCCGAGCAATTGAGAAAGCCCGCGAAGCTCTCGACAAGCAAACGCAATCCGTTCAAAAGCAGCGGACGGAACTAGAGAGAATTAACCAACTTGCGGGAGCACCGCAGGGATTGGTTCGCGGTTCGGCAGCAGCAGCTTCAGCCGTTGCGAACAACAGCGCCGCGATGCTCCAGGTGCAAAAGCAGCAGCTAAAAGCATTGGGCGACATCGTTCAATTGTTCCGTGATACTCCACCAATTGGAAAGGCGAAGCTCAACTAATGCCTTTCGCAAAAAACAGCTTGCAGCGATGCACAGGCAGGGGAAACGGAAAGAGTGACCCCAACGTAAGTTATTCCGTCAACTGGCGTTTGAGCGAGTGGACCGGCGACGCCTTGCCCACGTTCGCCGATGTCTTTTCCCACCTGCGGAGCGATTCAACCCTGCCGTGGTTTGGCCGCAAGTTCAAATATCGAGAGTACAGCGACAATTCCGCTATCTGTGTGGCCGTTGAACCCGAGCCGGCAGACGCAGCAGGCGGCGACGTTTGGGACGTTCGGGCGACGTACGAAAGTCTAAAGCCAGAGAAGCAAGAGCAGCCCGACGGCAACGGCGAGTTTACCGAGGACGTTTTCAAGTGGCGGCGTGAGTGTTCCGTCTCGTGGTCGCAGACCGCAGCCGCAATCGAGAAAGGAACCTTCCGGGGATTCTCCCGCCCGGTTGGTAATCCGCACTTGCGAGTGGGGCGGGTTGGCCCGCTGGTGAACTCGGCTATTCAGCCGTTCGACGTTCAGCACATGCGAGAGGAAGATTGGCAGACAATCACGATTGCCAAGCACGTTCCCAAATGGGACAACGACGACGCCCGAGCGTGGATTGGAGCGGTCAACGACGTTGGGTTTAACTTCACCCTAAACGACCTTCGCGGCGTGTTCCGATTCCCACAGCGGACGCTGAAGGTTAGGAACTTCGGGGCGACCAGCGATTACATCAACGGCAAAGAATGCTGGCGGCAACAGATTGAACTGGTTTACCGCCCGGACGGTTGGCGGCTGCAAATCCTCGATACCGGATTTAGCGAGCGGCGTTTCGCTGGTGACCACAAGCCAGACGGGACGCTGGTAAGCAACTCCGACGTTATCCAAAACGGCAAGTGGGAAGCGTTCAAAGACGAGAACGACTATCCAGCCGCAACCGCTCATTTGCTCGACGGCAACGGCCAGCGACTCCCGCCCAATGCCGAGCCGGTTTATCTGATTTACCAGATTTACGAGCGGGAGCGGAATTTCCAGCAACTTGAAAAGCTGTTTTAGGATATAGCCATGCCATTCACCAAAGTTTGGGGAACCACCGGAACCAATCTGGGAACCGCCACCCTCTGGGAGCCTATCAGCCTTCGCTCTGCGGCCTACGCATGGACCGCCAGCGGCAGCGGAACCAACGAATACTATCTCCGCACTGCGGCCAGCGGCAATCCAGGTTTTGCAGCCCAGCCGAATAACCTCTACATCAACGGGTCGAACGCGACCGAGGGCACAGCGGGAAGCCTCACCGCTGGCCAGTGGGACTACGCCGACAATGACACGCTCGGCTATTCGACGATCTACGTACGATTGAGCGACGGAACCGACCCGGACACGAAGACGAACGGCTACGTTTCTTTCTATCAGACGCCGCGAGCCACCGAGCACATTCGCTTTCCATACGGCTCCGGCGACGCTTCAAGCGGGCTGGATTACTCGGCGATTGCTTCTGGGGATGTGATTTTCGACGGCTACGATGGAACTATCGGAGCGGCTACTGGCTACGCCTTTTTCGACCCTGATAAGTTCGAGTTTGAGGCACAATCGGGGCAGGCGTTTATCGACATCGGGGCCGCTGCAATCGCGGTTCAAATCAAAGGCACAGGCTCAGCCGCCGCTGGCGACCGTGGGCTATGGCTGCGCGGAACTGGGATAACCGTCCTCAACATCACCGGCGGCAGCGTAGGCATCGCTGCGAGGGCTGGTGAGCTTTCCACCGTGACGACCGCCCGCGTTCTCAATGAGGGCTCTTCGCTCTGGATCGGCTCAGGCTGCGGACTCACGACCTTGCACGTTTACGGCGGCGAGGTTCGCATTCGAGCGGCTGGGCTGACCACCGTGATTCAGTACGGCGGGACGGTGTACCTAGAGGAATCCGCCAGCGTGACCACCTACACGCAGAAAGGCGGGACGGCATACTGGAACTCGACCGGCACAATCGGCACGCTGAACGGCTACGGCGGGACGTGGGACGAACAGCAGTACGGAGCCGCCCGCACTTGCACGACAACCAACCTTTACAGCGGCAACTGGGCGTTGCTGCTCAACAAGGAAGCCGTGACGCGGACGAACGCTCCCACCGTGAATGATTCGCTAATTTTGAATGTGAGCGGCTAATGGCTGGCGATTTGTTCGGACTATCGGCGGCTGACCGCGACGTGCTTTTGCGAATGATTGCACGCGAGCGGGCGAACTATTCGGCCAATGTGCGGAGTTTGGCGCCGATTCCAAGGGAAAAGAACATTTGGAAGCCGGCATCCAAAGACTTCGCAATCCTTTACAACGCCGCTTCCACCACCTATGACGCCGAGGGCGTTTTTGAGGATATCGAGTTTGCAAGTGCCGCAACTTCAAATTCAGCCAAGCTAGAACCAACCGAAAACGGCGGGTCGAACTATAATGCGATCATCCTCCACGAACCTGGAATCTATTGCGTCATTAACGACTTCGCAATTCTAGCTGGTTCGTGGAGCTACAGCACAACCGCTAATAACATCTCGTCGGCGTTTCACTGGTATCGGGTAAGCCATACGATCTTTACAAACGACGGCGTAAACCAAAGCTCTCCAAGCGATCAAACATTCGGAGAGGTCAGGTCTGGCGGATATGGGAGTTGCGCAAAGGCGAGTTTTGTTTTTGCTGGGGCCGAAGAGTATCCCGGCAAGAACCCGCTGGAAGTTCGCTTGCGGGTGCAAATGAACGGTTCTTTTGGCGAGACCTTCTCAGCCGCAACAGCACTTTGCCAGTTCGGAGTTTTTAAGGTTGCCGAAACGAGGGATGGCTAATGCTCCCTCTTCTCCCCATCCGCCTAACCCCGGTGCTTTCTCCCGCACACGCTGCAAACCCACCCGGTATCGTTCCAGGCGGAATGGGCCATGTTTATTCCCCAGACGATTACCCACAGCCCGCAGGTAAATAGCGTTATCAGCAGGTGCAGAACGTGCGGGCAATCGGGTGCGGTGGATATGTGGACAGTTGGGCGGCGGCAAGACTTGCAGCCGGCAACGCATTGTTCGGATGGCATGCTTTTACCCTTTCTGGCTAGGGTAGCTATTCGCCGGGCGGGTTGCAATCTTGACTAACCTCTCTTCGCCGCCTCCATAACTGGCACCAAAATGGCACCAACCCATTTCAATTCGGGTGCATTTTGTGCATATTGTGTCGCGTTTTCTGCGGGAAAACACGGCATTTCCTGCTAGTCGGTCGCCTTGACATGGTAGGGGTCACAGGTTCGAATCCTGTACCGCCCACTTAACGTAAGCCGTGAGTCTTAAACGACTTACGGCTTTTTTCGTGTCGCGTGCCAGCGTCACCAAAGGGGCGAACTGGCACCAAAACGGCACCAAGGCGGAGCGGCACCAGTGAGAAAACCATTCTTCAGGCGGGAGCGGAAAGCGTGGTATTTGTGGGTAGGAGGTCGGCAAATTCGCCTGCACGAAAAGAAAGCGGAAGCCCACGAAATTTGGCGGAGGATGGTGGCGAGGGGCAACCCCGAGGCTTCCCAGCCGTTCGCCGCCCTGGCCAGTGCCTACCTTCAGGATGCGAAGAAACGCCTATCGCCGGCCCGCTACGCCCAGGTCGCCCACTACATCGCCCGTTTCAGCCACTTCTACCAAGGCCCGTGTGAGTCTCTTAGGCCGTTCGACGTGGCGGAATGGCTCAGCAAGTCCGGATGGGGACCGACCACGCGAAACACGGCAGCCGCGATTTTGAAGCGGCTCTATAGCTGGGCGGTCGAACAGGGACTGGCCGACCGCTCGCCCATCGCCGGCCTGCGGAAAGATACCGAGCAGCGGCGGGAGCGGACGATTACCCGCGATGAGCACGCCGCCTTGGTCGCTGGTGCGTCGCCAGCGTTCCGGCCCTACCTAATCGCCCTCTGGCTATCGGGCCAGCGTCCGGCAACCGTGGCGACCGTGGAGGCGTCGCAGGTGCGGGATAGCCGTTGGGTGATCGAGAGGCATAAGACCAGGGGCAAAACGGGTAAGCCGCTGGTCGTTTACTTGTCGCCATGCCTGCTCACGCTCACCAGGATTGCCGCAGAGCGGAGGCGGCGGCTATTCGCCACGGCGGAGACCAAGGCGATGCAAAGGACGTTTGCGAGACTCAGGGACCGCCTAGGGCTCGATAAGACCATCACCAGTTACAGCTACCGGCACGCATACGCGACGACTGCACTGCTGACGCAATCCCCCGCGACCGTGGCCGCTCTGCTGGGGCACACCTCGCCCCGGATGGTGATGGAGCGGTACGGCCACGTAGAAGAGGCGTCAGAGCATCTGGCGGAAGCGGCTAGCAAGGTACGCCTACCACCTGCCCCCCGCCTCGACCAGTAAATCCGGCCCAGCGTCGATCTTCGGCGCCCGTCTCCGCTTCCGCGTGCGAGACCGCACGAACTCGGCCAGCGACTCCTCCGGTATGCGTCGCGTTTCACGCTTTCCGCCGCCGATGCTGATGTACGATAGCTCACCGTCAACGATACGCCGACGCACGGTTTCACGCGAGACGCCGAGACGGGCGGCGACTTCGGAAATGGTTAGGATGGTCATTTGCACCCCTCCGCCACAAGTAGCACCGTAATCGGCACCTTCGCCGCAAACACGACTTCGGTTATCACCACGAAGCCGGAACGCACGCCGTTTTCGTCAACCATTTCAACCTGCGTCATGGGGTCGCAGGCGGTTCGCTCAATAGCGACGAGTTTTTCAATCAAATCAGTTAGTCGCATTTTTCCACCTTCTTTCGTTTTGCCTGTGGTCCTTCGCAACCGCCACGATGTACGAGCGGAACGACTTGCCCCAATGCTTACCGCGAATCGTCGTCCACGACTTCGGATGCCGCCACCACTTCGCGGGGCGACGGTGAAGCAGGCGACGGCGTAAGTGCCGCATGATTCGTTCGCGGAACTCGGCGTAAGGGCGAGACTCCACCTCAAGAAATTCCCGGTAGGCTTTCTCACTCACAGCCGCACCCCGCTTTCTTCGCTTCTCACCCAGTACCACCCGTCCTGTCGCTCGGTCATAAAATCACTCCTCCAGCGGGCGTAGGTATTTGGTTCAGCGGACACGCTTGACGATCTTTATTCCGCCGATGTTGCTTACACCGCTTTCATCCGTTCGCATTACTGCCTCAGAGGTAGTTCCCCAAAAAAGCATCGTTCCGTTGCGGGCAATCTTGAGTAGCTCCCACTCGCTCCTTTCGTCGCTGCTGATATACACGCCGCCAACCTCGAATTTCAGCGGCGGGGCGTAGTGGTCGCGAACGGCTGCAATCTTCTGGGCGAAGAGGCCGGGAACCTCTAGGCAAACAGCGTCAAGCAACTCCCTCACGCACTCCGGCATTTCCGGTCGTTCTAGCTTGTCCCGCAGTTCCGTCACCGCCTCATCCCGCTCTTTCGTCAGCCGCTCAATCTCATCACCGGCAGAGTTAAGAAACCCTTCTTTGTCGGCAAGGTTGGCGCTCATTGAATCTATGTTTTGCTTCAATCGATGCAACTCGGCATTCACCTTATCAAGCATCCCCTGCACATCTTCAGGCCCTTCAGCGCCAACCATATCAACAAGCCGCTGACAAAACTCCCGCAATCGGGATTTATATGCGTGCCTTTCAGTTCTCGCCTCATCCCGCTCTTTGGCCAGTCGCTCAATCGTCGCCTGCCTATCGCTCGGTTCGGCGGACTGGGCGGCTTCGTAGGCTTTCCAGGCTTCTTTGACTTTTTCTCCATGAGGGCCGACAAGACCGACGTTTCGCGAGTAATCAGCGACCACGTTAAGCAGTTTCTCCCACGCCTCGCCGGTTGGCTGCTCTTTCGCCCCATCGGCAAACGAATACCGCCGCCGCTGGCCGTTGCCTTTCTCGCATAGCACGGAACCATCTTTGCCAATGCCTACGATTTTCCAGCCGATGGGGTCGCCGTCCGTGTCGATGTCACCCTTTCGCGTCAGCGTGTACTCCCAGCACTCGCCGGGCGGGGGATAGTAGTTGATGTCGAGTCGCTCGCCAAGCCAGAAACCGCCTGCATACTTTGGGGCCGGCGTGCCCCTAAGCTCAAGGCAAGCACCGTTCGCGTTCTGGGCCAAAAAAATCGTCTCGCTCATTCCCATTACTCCTTAATTTCCACGATGGATTTGCACAAAACGACGAACACGCCATCCTCGTCGCATTCCGCGACCGAAGCGACCAGCTGATCGCCCCTGTAGCAGTTGATAACATCCGACACCGTGTCTTTTGCTACGGATATTTGTGCGCGCAGAATGTCGGAATTTTCCGCATCGGTTGAAACGCCGGCGTCGAGCAATGCCATCAGCAGCCCAATTGTCCACGGCATAGCTGTGTCGCGATTCAGTCTACGAACCTCGCCGACCGTAGACTCGCCGACCATCATCAAGTACAGCCAGGCCGAATCGGAAACATTCCGCATCACTCACTCCTTAATTTCCACGATTGCCACGCGGACAACGGTCTCGCCAGCAAAAAGATTTTCGTCTGCGTCGTCTCGCCAAACAAAAACGCCTTCAACGTCAATAAGTCCAGTGTCTTCCTTTCTCGCCCACGCCCTGGGCGCATCATCCGGCACGACCATCCCGCGTTCAGCGGCGACGGAGAGCGTTGCACGCATGATGTCTATCGGGTAATGTGTGCCGGACTTTTCAAGCACGGCCCGAATAAACGCATCGTCAACGCTCATTCCCCGCTCCTTGCTTTAAGCATTGCATCGGCGAACATGTAAGCCAGGGTGGCAATTCCCGGCGGGTGAGAATCATCTGGTTCGCAGCCGGGCGCGGCGATGATGCCCATCAATGCCTGCCCCGCCAGCCAATCCCGCAGCGACATGCCGCATTGCGTCGGAAATTGCTTGTTGGTTGAATCGCACGGAAACGCAGGCCCGCCGTCGTCGTTCTTCACTTCCCCTGACATGCTTCCTCCTTCACTTTGATTGCCAGTTTCACCGCGTCGAACCAGTCGAACGCTAACCCAGGATTGCACGCCCATCTGCCCAACGTGCGAAGGGCGTCGGCCTGGTGCTCGTCGTCGAACAGCAGGACGTAACGCTCGGCGCCGCGTTTGTAGGTGATGAAGTTCATTCGCCAAAATCCCCCGGACAAATGAACCGCCCGAACGCTCGCCAGAGACGGTAGATGATGTTCATGGTTTAACAAACTCCGTTTCGCCAACAGTCACGGCGATAGATTCCTGCTGGTTTCTCGCCGCCTCAAGTACCAAATCGTTTAGGAGGAGATTGGCCGACTCTTCGCTTACCGGAACGCACACCCAGCAAGCGTTCTGCCATGGTGCGTCCCAGTCGGAACCGCCCTTGAAGTGGATTTGTCGGCAATGGCTCGACACCGCCAAGTGCACACCGGCGGCGAAATGCGCCCACTGGTTTTGAGTGAGTTTGTTGTCGCTGTTGCCGATCTGGATTGTGTAGGTTTTCACCGGGCCTCCTGTTCGTCGCACCACTTCTCGATTCGCTCACAAATCCGCTCGACTTCCCAGTTGGCATGATGCACAACCTGATAACCATCCTCATCCGTCACGCTCGGAATCGGCACAGCCTCAAGAGCCGCCGCGTACTCCCGCAGCTTCACAATGTCCGGTTTCATCGCCTCGCGACGGGCCGCCTCCGCCGCTTCCCGCTCTTTGCGTTCAGCTTCCAGTCGTGCCTGTTCGGCTTGCTCGCGTGCCACCTTCTCGCGGGCTTCCTGCTCGGCTTTGGCCTTTGCTTGCCGCTCGAATTCTTCGCGTTCCAGGCGTTGCCGCTCTTCGGCGATTTTGCGGCGTTCCTCTTCCAGTTTGCGGGCGAACTCCGCTTGCTTCGCCCGCTCAGCGGCGGCGGCTTCCTCGGCCTTGCGGCGTTCGGCTTCGATTTTCTCCCGCTCTGCCCGCTGGGCTTCCTCTTGGGCCTTGCGTTCGGCGTCGAGCTTGGCACGCTCAGCGGCTAGTTTGGCCTCCTCCTCTTTCCGCAGGCGATCCGCTTCCGCCTTGCGTTCGGCTTCCGCTTTTGCGTCCGCCGCCTCTTTCTCTTTCCGTTCGTCGTCCTGCTTTTTCCAGCAAGCCAACTCCGCCGCAAACTGCTCATCGGTGAGGGATTCAAGAACCGCCAATGGAACTTGATGCCTCACTGCCAAAACAGCATCCACGCGGGCCTGTAGCTTCGCCTTGCGGGCTTCCTCTGCCTGCCGTTTGATGGCCTCGCGAGCCGCTTCGTAGCCGTCCTCCTGCTGCTCCAGGTACGTTTCAATCGGTTCCAGCATCGCGGTGATTCGCTTTGCTTCGGCGTTGACAAGTCGCTGGTAGGCCAAGGCGTCCTCGTTGAGTGCCTTCCTTCCGTGCTCCACCTTGACCCGGCGGGCCTTAACGTCCTTCCGGGCTTCGCTCACCGCCAGAAAGCCTTTCCGGTCTTCCGGCCCCGCGATGGTCAACGCCATGTAGTTCTCGCGCAGTTCGGCAATCGCCGTTTCCGTCTGCGAGATGATGGCAATCTTCGTTCTGTCAAGTTCGATAACGCTCATAATTCCCCCTATTTCCACGCCACCCAGTGCATCGCCGCCGTCGTCAGCAACGGCAGAAAAATAACGAGCACCCACCACAGCGGGTTTAATTCGTGCTGCTTGTAAACTTCCATGCCGTCCATCGTGGCCTCCTTGCCGTGAGATGTTATTCCTTCGCCTTCGGCCAGCCATGCTTTGCACACGCTCGGCAAGCCGCCAGAATCATTTCGCCCCACAACGACCAAAACTCGCTGGCGTGTTCGTGCATAGGCGCCACCGATTCCGGCGTAGCGGCCTGCCAAAATTCGTGCGGATGATCTTGGCAGCCGATGCTGCATCGCTCGGGAGTAATCCAGATAAACCACGGGCCGCACTCCATTTGCACGCAGCCAGCCCCGCTGAGATTGGCCCCGCTGAGATCGGCCCCGCTGAGATTGGCCCAGCGGAGATCGGCCTTGTTCGCTTCCGCAACCTGCGCCAGCGTCTCGCCCTCCCCAATCACTTCGCCGCTTCGTCGTTTCAGCTCCATCCCCCACCCCCTTTTGAAAAACTCCCGCCGTTGGTCCGACCGCTGGCGGGACTCCTGTTGATGCGACACCGCTCCTAGCCGGCTGGCGATTCCGTCCGCCGGCGTCCTGTTGGGCCTAAGCCCCCTTGCCTCGCCTGGCCGTGCCCCGCCGTGCCCTGTCGCGCACTGCCTGGACCATCCACTACTCCTTCGTAAACAGTTTCAGCGTGTCGCCAATCGCGAGTTTGTCGCTCGCCTGCTTGGCAACCGCCGTTCCGATCTTCTCCACGCTCTTGGGCCGGCTGAAGTGGTACAGAGCACCGAGCACGCTAGCGTTGGTGCTGTATTCCTTCTTTTGGTCATCGCTCAACTTGGCGACCTGGACGCGACCAGTTCGGGCGATGCTTCGTTTCGTTGCCCGCCGGATGCGTGACACAGCGTCGGAACTGGTCGATACCTGTTCCTGAATGTCGAGCAGCTTGACGCCTTCGCCGGCGACGATGCCGAACAACCGCCCCGTTTCGCGCTCCGCCATTCGCCGAGCCGTATCGAGATAGCCGCGCTCCTCCCGCTGAACGTCCGACCCGACCATAGCCGATAGTTCGGTGTACTTAATCACGCCGTAGTCTTCCGCATCGACGGCCTTTTTCAGCCTGCGGAAAATCTCCTGCGCTTCGATACTTGCGTGTCCGATGACCTTTGGTTGTTCCATCCGTAAATACTCCTTGTGATGCCTTGCCGAACCCCGCCAAGCCAGACCCGGCCCCGCCACGCCATGCCAAGCCGCGCTCCGCAGTTCTGTGTTCGGTAAAATCCTCGCCTTGCCCCGCGTAGCCACGCCCAGACGCAATCTGTCTCGCCTAGACTGGCCGAGTTGTTTTGTAAATCCTTGCCTTGCCTTGCCGGAACATACCCCGACATAACTTGCCATGCCGCACTTAGCTGAGCACAGCCGAGTTGATTTGTATTAAAAACCTTGCGTTGACTCACTGAAACCTGCCGAGCCAAGCCCGGACAAACCCTGCCGCTACCGGCAGTGACCGGACGGGCCATGCTGCGACAAACGCAGCCACTACGACCAATCAATATCCTTCACCGCGAACCGACCATAAAAACCGTTGTTGCGCGGGCGGAAGCGACCGATCCCGATGAACTGCCCGGCGTCTTCCAAGTGCATTTTGAAAACATCCTTGTCGATGATGTCGTCGAGGATGCAAAACTCCACCTTGCCGCCCCATTGGTGAAAGACCGGGAAAGTCTTCCAGACCCGCTTACCATCGCCACGGCGCCCGCTCGCAGGAACAAAGAACCGCTCGCCCAAAACGTCTTTGATATTCACCTTCAGCGGCATCGGTTCTTTGCAAAGGATGCCCGCCTCGAAGTGCTTCGTATAGGTCGATTTGCCCTTGCCGGGAATTTGTACCGACTTGTACTTCGCCGCCTCCGCAATGCAGTTCTTGAAGTTCATCGGCGGGATATACACTTCGCCCTTGTCCGTCGTGTGGCAGCGTTCTTTCCAGGTCCGCTGCTCGAAGTCGTCGTGCGTCTCTTCCCGAGTCTTGACAGACCCGATAGGCCGAGACTGAGAATAGGGCGAAATGCCCTCCACCGTTGCAATCGCAATCCGCATTCTGTTTCCCCTAAAAAAGTAACCTTGCCTTGTGGTGTGCTGACTTGCCAAGCCCGGACATGACCTGCCCGGACGTGACTAGCCGGGACATAACCGGACTTGCCATGTCGAGACATGACCGGACCCGCCGAGCCACAAACCATTGCGACCTGCGGGAGTCGAACCCGCGTAACCACTGGTCGCTTAATCTAACGTCGATCCTTTGCCCCTGACGGTCCGGCATCAGTTTACAACGCCTCCACGATCCGAAACCTCACCGCGTCACCGTCAATCGCAGTCACAGCCCGCAGACCACGACTAGCGGCCCCGGTGCTGATGATCCGGCGAAGGTACTGAACATCGACGCCGTAAGACTCCGCCTTAACACGCTGTTTCACGCCCAGCCGCAGCCACTTGTCCCACGGATACTTTAGCGGCCTTCCCATTTTTTTCATCGTTCTTGCCTCCTTTGGCTTTGGAATTTTACCGTTTTCGGAATTTGCTGCAAGAGGATTTAGAAAAAAATCTTTTACGAAAAAATCTTAGGGCTAGTGTTGCACGGCTGCCGATGATCGGTATAATTCGGCTGGCAAAACGAAACCGGAGAAAAAAATGCGTTACGAATACTGCGAAAAAGACATCGGCGAAATGGAGGACCGAATTCACGCCACCGAAGCCAAATCGGAAGCGATGGAGCGGTTCTGCCCGCCCGTTTCCAAGGTCGAGGCCGTCACTCCGGATAACATGTACTGGCATGAGTTACTGACCGCCGCCGCTGCCCTCCTGGAGCAAATCCACGCCCGCGACGGCTTTCAGGACGATCAGACGAGACGCCTAGCGGCTCTCTACCGCGAGCAGGCTGAGGGCTTCTCCGAGTCGATGAAATTTCCGCCGCTCAAGTTCGTGCGGGGTGCGTGATGACTGATTGGCACGACCCGGACAGCGATATTAGCGTCCGAAAACAGATCGTCTCTTGGATGATTTACGACGGCGAGACTTGCATGGCTTCGATGGGTGTTTTTCGCCACCGCGACGACGCAATCGCCGTGGCTCGATGGTGGATCAAGATGGGATGCCCGGAGATTCAGCGGAGGAGGGTAACGGCGTGAACACCATCTACACCCAACGCGCCGACGTTCATATTCGCTGGATGATTCGTCGCGATATGCCAGAGGTCCAGGCAATCGAAAATGCGAGCTTTGATTCGCCTTGGTCAGAGGAAGAGTTTATCCGCTCGCTGCGGAATCGGAATTGCATTGGCATGGTCGCCGAGACTGGCGAAAAAATCGTCGGTTACATGATTTACGAA
>OFRM01000285.1_pt1 | contig 22578 bp, 43 predicted proteins | sample 1543101 | NCBI WGS metagenome assembly OFRM01 (sample SAMN07774223, study PRJEB24372) | wastewater metagenome | isolation source: Exp Tend VB 0WW | collected 2016-02
AAGAGCTATTCCACCTTCCCATCCCAAATTCGTACCAGGATTTAAAATCTTGATAGATGGATTGTTTCCGTAATGGCGTTCGATATCCTGCTTTCCATTGTTGATGATAATAAGGTCAGCAAGACTCTCAAGGATTCCTGTTTGAATGATGGAATTCACGCATGGAATTAAAAATTGCTCATTATTCCACGAAGGAATTATGATTGAGAGTGGCTTATTCACCAAGCACCGTCAGTACTTCGTATTTCGTAAATTCTCCGTGCTTCTTCTTTATTTCAAATCCGTTCTTCTCTCGATAAGATTCTGCAAATTCTTCTGTGATGATCTGGGGATGACCCAAATGACCAATGTTAAACGTCGTGTCCATGAAGACTCTTCCGCCAGCTTTTCGTACCTTGTAGCAGAATAAGATGTCTTCTCCGGTCCCCTCGCTGCACATGAAGTAGGGTGGTTGGATCTTTTTTAAAATGCTCGTTTTGACCAGGGCCGCTCCGAACCCGCAAGCATCAACTTCTACCAATTTATTCTTTGGATAGTTCTGGACTACGTTGTTAATGAAATAATCTGAACGGTTCACCGCGTCATACCCTTCAACACTGGCGTACATCACAGGGTTATAAGGTTCGTTTCTTGTGAAGGCCAGGGGGCAAACAACGTCCGCTACTTCGTGATGTCGATAGAGTCTTAAAAACAAATCGTTGGGGCAGATCATGTCATCGTCAACAAAAAAGATGTAATCCATGTTCTGTTCAATAGCTTTCTTCGCCGCTTCTTCTCTTGCGGCGGGAGTAAATATTCTTCCGATATTGATAAACCAAAACTCGAAGATTTCTTCTCCGATCTTCTTGACGTACCTTCCATGCTTCTCAATGTAGGAATTAAGAACCTCGTTTTTCTTTTCGGGTGCGACTTCATCTAAAATCTTGGAGAACTTCTCAAAAGAGAGTCTCTCGGTAGCCATGTTCCCCATTTCCATAAAATTCATAAGTCGATTCCCGTAGGCTTCGACTTGGGTGTAACCCATGTTCGGAATGGCGATTAATACTTTAATCAACGGATAATCCTTGTCCAAACCAAAATCAATTCAAAAACACTGATCTTTACAGGTGACTTCATAATGTGACCAGCGTGCCGACCGATGGAAGACTGCGAGTTTGTCACAAGCCCTCCATCGGCCATGCAGCGGTCAACTTCTAATAACGTCCCGAAAGGCCGCCAAATATATCTTGTGGGCCAAAAAACTCCTGCCACTTTGATATAGGCGTTTAAATGTTCTTTCAGGGTATAAGTCATTTATTTACATCGTTCCGCGAACGAAACCACTTGTCCAGGCCAAGGCCGAGATGTTCGTGGTCGCGCCAGCAACAACGTACTTATTGAAGACAGTCGTCATTGCAGCGTCCGTCAGAGATGAGAACCACGTTCCAGCAACAGCACCCGGTTTAAGGGTATCGCCAGCGGTAACAGTGATGCTCGTTCCGACGTTTGAGATAACTACTGAAGCGGCGTATCCGTAGCAGGTCGCTTTACCGAACCCGTTGATCGGAACGTCTTTCGCTACGATACCGTGAAAATCACGGATCAACGCAGCGGTCGAAGGAACACTTCCCAGTCCGTCAAACGAAACCGCGCTTTGAACAAGAGCGATACCGTAGCCGGTGGTTAAAGAACCTCCGCCGTGGATGTTTTTGAAGGCTACCCGAATACTTTCGGGGTCATTACGATTGATTGCTTGAATATCCATCTGAAACTCCTTAGGTCCTTAGACCTTTGCGCTGTAGCTTGGCTCTTTCGAACACCGGCCCCCGGCGCGATAATTATTATTCAACGATTGCAAACAGGGTGCAGGGTGTTCCGTCTTCCGCTGGAAAGAACGTAAACGTTCCAGCCGAGAAAGTCGAAGCCACGCCAACACTCGCTTGAGTCGCTGGGTTTGAATTGTCGTCGATCCATTTACCTGCAATTGCTGGAATCGTGCTTGCCCAGGTGTCTCCATCTGAGCAGGTCGTAAAGTCCGCAATAACAAGGTTCGCTGAACCTAAACTAACTCGATTAACATTTGAAGGTGTAATTGCTGCCATAAGTCCTCCTTACGCTGCGTTCGAGTTAGAACGACCCAATTTGCGACGGACACAAGTTGTGAGAGCCGCAGCCAAAAGGATCTGGCCGACTTTCGCATCTTGGTTCGCTGGTTTCATAAACCCTGTGAACATGAAGTCTGTGTCGCTGTTGACATAGAACTTAAGAGCGTCCGAATGAAGCGCGTAAATAACGCCGCTGGTCGCTTGAACTGACCACATCCAAGGAATTTCCTTGAAGAGTAGTTTCGTGAGTCCGATGTCGGCTTTGTTCGTGGTGTAACGGTATTGAGCAACGAGAGTCCCTTCGTAAGCTTCGACTGAGGTTTGGTCGGAGATGAGAACTTCCGCCGGACCCGTCGGCTGACGTTTGGAGATCGTGTTGCACAGATTGGTCAATTGAGCGCGTCCTACACCAGAAGCCCAAGATCCACCCGTCACAACAGCTGACTGCCACCAGGAATTGGTCGTGCCGCTGATTTGGCCTTCCGTTCCTGAGTTGAGAACAATGTTCGGGAGAGAGCGAAGATCGCCAGTTGCCGGAGAAGCTTTGAAAATATCTTGTTCAAGGAGATCCTTGAGGGACATTTCAGCTTCGTCACGTTTCTCTTGGAGAGCGTCTTCAATCGCCCATTCGCCTTTGCCTGCTACCCGTTCCGTGAAACCGTCGATGGAGATGGTGTAGTAGTACTGTTTCCAAGGCCATTGGTCACGAGTCAAGTTGTCTTGCGGGGTAACGTCCATCTGCTCATAACGGGAATACGAACCGCCTGAGGTGGATTTCGCGTAGTGAATACCGTGAGAGAGCGAGGATCCGCCACGTTTCCGATCTTTTGCTGTTGAGTAGAGCCATCCCAAGGCGGTGTTGTCGTTAAAGATGTTATCTTTAATGCCGGGAATCATGTTTGTCATTGCCAGAGTTAATGTTTCATCAACATTAGCTGGGCCGTATGTTAAAAGTACTGGGGCTGCCATAGTAGTCTCCTGTTATTTTAGTCTCGGGAAACCATCACACCTTTTCTGGCTAAAGCAAATGCTTCATGAGCATTTTTCGGCTTTTTATCGGTTACGGACATAACTTCGCCCATCGCGTTCGAAGGAGGGAGAGTGCCGTTTTGGGCTTTCGCTTGCAAACGTCCCATCCCTGCTTTTTTACCACTCTCGAAGATAGCGTCACGGGCGGCTTTTGCCTGCTTGTATCCGTTAGCGAGTCTTTCTTGAGGGGTGTTTCCTTGCGCGAGTTCAACACAGGCGCGGAGAAGAGAAAAGTCTTCCGTAGCTTTACCGTTGTTCAACTTTCCGATGCTGAGGCTATTCAGTTCGTTGAATTCAGGGTGGAGAAGGTTTCCTTTCTCGTCTGCTGCTTTCTCAAAGGCTTCGGTTATCTGCGAGAGTTCCGTCATCTGGAGCTTTTGATTGATCTCCTGGAACTTTGCTTCCAACTGAGCTACTTTGGGATCGCCTGCTTCCTGTGTTCCAGATTGCACCTTTTGAACGTGTTCGTTCCACATCTTAACGAACTCTTCTTGGGTCGCTACCTGGTCGTATAGTTCTGCCTTTTGCCGATATGCTTCCGCTGCTTTTTGGGATTCGGTTTTAATGGTTTCACTGAGTTTTGATGTCTTTTCGGTAAACCCTCGAACCATGTCTTTGTTGATCTTATCGACATAGGCTCGAACGTTCGGAGGCAAAGTATTAAGGTCTAACCCTTCCGGGATAAACGTTTCAGTATCGGTTGCGCCTTGCCGCGCTTCCCCGTTCTGTGCGCTGGTTCCGTTTACATTTGTGTCAGTCCCATTGAGGGGTGCCGAAACACCTGTATCTGGAGTGCCTGCTGTAATCGTATCGCTCATCTTTTCTCCTTTACTTCTTCATTACTGCGAAATCTGGTCATAAAAAAAACGGAGACTCCCACTTAAGAGAATCTCCGTTTCGATTGTTTCGATGACGACTTATTAAAGTCTTAAAACTTTTTAAATTCTGTTTTCTACGATAACAAGAAAGTTCGGTTTGATACTTTCCTGCTTGTTGACGATAACTATTTCACCGTCCTGAAACTTTATATTCAGATCACCAAAGAATCCGTCTTCGTGCAAACTGTAAATGTATCTGCACACTCTTTCGACGTTATCTGAATTCGCCGTCTCAGCCCGGCGATCATATAATCTATTCTGCATCTTAGCAAGACCCTTTTCGGCTTTTTGGTTTCTTAGGCACGTTGTCTCTCCTTTATAATTCTTAGATATTCTTGTCGTCTCACATCTTGTCCCATCTGCTTCACATGATGCAAAGCTTTTCTCGCTGCGTCCCGTGAATCAACGCTCGGTTTCTGGATCTGATTCTTGAATGTCTCCACTGGTGCTCCATGTACCCGGTCCCCAGCTTCCATAATACCCCGGCTCTTGAGATAAGCTGCTTTCTGGCCCTTCGAAAAAAAAACACGTGGCTTGTCTGTTAATGGGTCGTCAGCCAGGTTAATTTCTGGTTTCCCGTCGAAAAAAACATCCGCCATTCCTGCTTTTGGACGATGACAGTCTTTGCAATACTTCTTCACACCCCCACCCCATTTTTCGATCAAAACAAGCGATATTTCACGTTCGTCCTTATTATTAGTACAGGAAGAGCATTTGAAGGCCATTAATTTCGCGCTCCATTCGCTACCGGCTTGGGAGTCAAGGGGTCGTTCTTGAGCCTTTCGACTTGCGCCCTTCCTATCGGACCCAATTGAGCCTCTTGCATCGTAATCTCAGTATCCGCCGCGACTTGTCTCGCCTGAGCTTCACGTTTCGCCGCTTCCATCTGGACTTTCTGTTCTTGCACGTTCTGTTCTTTGGATTTTTCCTGTTTCGCTTGTTCGGCTTGTTGAACGTCAAGTGCGTAGGCTTCTTCAAGGGATTTGATGTCGTAATCCTTAAGCAATTCACCAATCAAAGTCACCATGAAGTTTGAAAGAGGACCTTGCGCCGCAGCCTGAGCAATCGTCTGAAGGATAAGCTCCATCATCTGGATTCGGGTCTGACGGTCCATCGGAAGAGTGCTTCCGGCCTTAATATCAACGTCATACTCACCATCAATCTCTTCTGGCGTGAATTTAACAGACTGAGTCACGGGATCGTAATTTTCACCCAATGTCTTAATCAGTTCTTCCGGCGCGTCACCCGTGATCTGAACGACTTGCTCGAAGTCAAAGTTTTCCTTTAAGCAATTCATCATGTGACGGGCAATATTCTCACAATGCGTCTCCAAACGGTCAATCTTGCGTCCTTGGCGGCTCTGATTTCCCTGTTGCATCAACTGAAGCTCGCCAATTGTTCGGGTGTTGGTCTTGGTCACTCCACCCTTGGCGAATTCAGGCTGCCCATTAATGTTTCTCTTGATCGCCTGAAGACGATCCATTAAAAGATAAAAGTCGGTAGGAAGAGGGCCAAAATCAGAGAATCTGAAGCTGGATTCGTCCATGTTCCCGTTCACCGTAATAACAGCTCCGTCATCGCCACGCTCAAACTTATCCAGAGCGTTGTCGTCAACCGATCCACCCTTTACGAAAAGCTGTCTGTTCCAACGCTTTGCATGATTAATTGCTTGGGCCATGATCACCATTTCTTCAAGGATCTGGGCTTCCCATGGAGCAATCGAAGACATCGGCCTCGGAGAACCGGGAACAGCGAAATCCCAGTACATGAGAAACGGAAATTCTTGCTGGTATTCCGGCCAGGGTCGCGGAGGAGTGAGATACTTGTCTTTCAATCCTTCAGCAATTAAATAGATCTCTCTTTTTTGCTTATTATGAATCTCCCACATGACACCGACTTTAATATCGTCTTTGTACATCGATTTCTTGTAGGTATCATCATCAACTTCAGGACTCGGACTTCCTTCTAATCCTTTCGCAGCGGGATATGTCTCCTTAATCTTGGAAAGCGGCCAGACAATCTTGTTCGCCATCCAATCGCAGTCAATGGGCGGTCTTTTACTACCAATATTCCACAAAACGTGTTTCCAGTCCAACCAGTTCGAATAAAGTGATCCGTCCGTCGTTGTCCCGACTTTGTGCCACGCATAACCAACCAAATCCTTGTCGATAATCTCGTACTCAAATTCTTCCTTGATACGAAGATGCCGCCAGTAGTAATTAAGGATGACTTCCCACAACGCCGCCCCTTTCACCGTTCCAGCTTTCGCGTTCACTGTAATATAAGGATCACGGTTAAACGTTGTCGCAATGTCAGACTGAACGTAACTGAAAACTTCGTTAATCGCTGGAATCGGGATCGCTTTGTTTCTGGCAAAGAAATTTATTCCGTAATCTCCCTTGTATTCCTTGATAAATCGATCTGCCCCGGATTCTCGCGCCCATTGATCTTGTGCGTTCTTCGCAACGGAGATTCGGTCCTGCCAAAGACTCACCTCTTTGGCTTCGTCTTTTTTCTTCGGTTCTTCTGCGTAAAGTTTCTTGTCTGCCATAATTTATTTCCTTACTTCCTGTAGTTGAAAAATCCGTCGTTCTTCCTGTTATTTAAATTAGCAATTCTCATCCACCTATCCCAATCATCCTCTTGGTTCTCTTGAACCTTCTGCCCCGGATGAAGAAGAGGCAAAGCCATACTAAAAGCATCTGGGATATCGTCTCTCTTTCCTTTTGGGAAAGTCTGTAATTGTTCTTCCAAATCTTTACCTTTCATCCACGCCGCATGATAAACGTTCCCGTTCCGGTAAAAAGGTTCCAACGTCTTGATCCTTTCCGCCTTGCTTCTCTCGGGTCCGTTACGAATCTCCTCCACCGGGAAATACTTGCGTCTTTTCCTCATCTCGTCTTCAAGTCCAAGCTTCAAAGTCTTTTGGAATCCGTTCGTCTCCATCCCGGAAACGTTGGGCTTCCACTTGTCGTGCATCTGGAAGATGTTCTCGATTAGCTCAGAGGGACGCCAGTGACCCTTGATATAGTCGAGTGCGTACAAATTCCACTTACTATCCATCCCGGAAATCTTGATCACCGAATCGTCCGCGCTTCTGGCTTCTGAAATCGCTAAATCGATTGTCATTGCAATAAATAAATCTCTCGGTCGCTCGCTCCAATACTTGAACATCTCCGGCTTAAACAGCTGATTCTCAGAACTGAAAGGTAAATTAAGGTACTGGGCTGAGAATTCATCTAACGGCATAGAGGCTTTTAAATGATCAATGTAATCCATGCAGTACGGATCGTCCGTCACAGTCCAATCCTTCTTAATATCGTCAAACTTCTTCGCAAAATGTTTCGGGAAAATGAGTCTCGGCTTCCCGTTCTTGTCCGGTTGGGTCACTTGCTTGACCATCACGTTGTAGTACTTCATCTCTTTTTCAAATATCTCGGAAAATGTGTCGTCAAGGTGCCATCTCGTTCCAATTTCTATGAGCTGACCGCCCGGCTCAAGAAGATTGATCATGCTTCTGCGAAACCGCTTTACTTTCGCCCTCTGCTCAGGGGTCTGAGAGTTCTGAAGTCCTATCAAATCGTCCAAAATGATGATGTCGTAGTGACCACCCGTTGTTTCGGCTTCTACCCCAGTCGTCGCTACCGTCGGCTCTTTGAGCGGTTTTGTGCGTTGTTTCACAATGATCTCGTCGGCGTTCCACCTGGCACTTTGAAAATCACCAAATAAATACTTTAACTGGCTCTGCTCCAGCTGAGCCTTGATTTCGGACAGGAAAGAACGGGCGATGTCCCAAACCCCGTTTCCAATCAGTATCCTTATATTAGGGTTTTTGATGATCTGCTGAACCGTATAACCGATCGTCACGAAACTGGTCTTCAAGTGGCCTCTTGGGAGCATGAGGGCTTTCTTCCGCGCTGGCTTTCGGAGGAACCGCTCAACGTCGTCGTGAACCAAATCCCAGTCCTTATAACCCAAGAAGTCCCGGCAAAGGAAAAAAAGAGAATCCTTCAAAAGAACCCGAATCTGCTCCGCTTGGTCTTGGTTGAGTTTCGCCATATATATAAGGAGCTAGCGACTTCCTCCGAAAAGAGGCCTCATCAAACCCCTCTCAATAAGAGACTTCTTCACGCAGTCGTAGCACGTATCGCAACTGTCAAAAACGTATTCCCACGTAGTCTCACCAGGAAAACCAAGCTCCTTCTTGCATTTCACACAGTTCTCCGTCATCCGGTCCCATCCCCAGTCCCACGGACTAAAATACCCGCCCCCCATATCAATTAACTTCCCCGTCAAACGACCCTTAAATCGTTTGAAAAAACCTGGATCTTTTGGCCTATGCTTCATATCTCCATCCCCAACCCTCTCAAAATCTTCTGCGATATCTCAGATAAACACGTCCTCTTCTCCCTCGCTTCCTCAAGAACTTGAAGAATCACGTTACATCCCTCAACCGGCGAAATTCGGTTCTCTTGTTCCGTAAACTCGTGGAAACTCATAACACCTTCCCGCAGTCGTCACATACAAACTTCCCATAAATGTCTAACTCAATGTCTTTGTGAAGGCATTCCGTCGCTCCGTCAATCATTGATCATACTTTTTCTACATAAATAACAAATAATTGACTCGCCTGGTTTTGGCTCCGGTTGAACGTTCACACCTTCAAAATAAGAAGATTTAATGTTGTCTCCAGGTAGAAACTTCTTCTCACCACGAACCTTTAATCTTGCCTCACGGCAAAAATGACAGCATATTAATCCCGTCCGATTCACGTATTGAAGCGAGGATTCGCCTTCCAGTTTTTCAACGTAATTCATGATTGTTCTACGTAGAACATACTCAAATCCCGTTCTCCTGGTTGAAATCGTAATCCTCGAAAGATCCAATCCGTTTTACGCTTTTTTCCCTCAGCTTCCGCATCGCACCACGATGACATTCCAGGCACAAACGACCACTCGAACGGCGCGGACGAAAGCACTTCTGCCCTTCGCTCCCCGTACAAATCTTCACGCCTTTCTTGCTCAAAACAGACGAAAGATTATGAATATCAATCATTACCATCGTTTTAACCTTTCTTGTGGTACTTTTGTGGTACAGCTGTGGTACAGTTCTCAAATTGTGCGTTATATTCGTTATTTCGATGCTTCCCAGGACATCCACATATCGCTCCAAACCTCTCCAGGCACACCCAATCCCATCGTTTAATGGGCCTCTTTTGCGATTTGCGGCCAGCTCTTTTTGTTGCGTAATCAGATTTGGGGCTATATGACATCATGCCCCCCGCCCATGGGTTTATTTTCCTCAAATCCAGCAAGCATTCTTTCAAAAGGATTCATTATCAACGTGTTTGACGCATAGCCCATATCCATCTCAAGCGAACGCAGGGCGCAGTAGCGTAGTGTGTCGGTCAAGCGGGGGTTGGGCTGGTCAGGTTGTGGCGTTTGAATAAACTTTCCATGATTATCAAGCATTTGCGAGCGTTCCATTGAATAAAAGATAGAACATAAAATATATTATCAGAAATAGATTGGCACTTTCTCGTTGATTATCAAGCGTTTTGATTTTCAACACCCGAACATAATAAACGCACGTATTATGCCTCCTCGGTCAGATCTCACTTCCCGCCTTCTAGCTCACCTTCTAAAACTGGCTCAACATCAATCACTTTCGAGCGTTCAGCGATTATCTTCAACGTTTCTGGCGCGACTGAAATGTTCACTGTGACGCTTCCGCCGGACTGTCTTTGATCAGCATACTTTTCGGGCTTGAGACACTTAAGTTGAAAGATTCTTTCTATCACAGAACGTGGATTGAGAGCGTTTTCCCTGCTTGTTGCTTCGAGTTCGTCTGTGTACTCTTGCAGGGCTTGGTCGTAAGCTTCCTTAAATACGGGGTCTGCTTGATAGTGTTTATTGACGGTGTGATAGGAGAGTCCGAGCTTGTTGCAGGTTCGATAGAGTCCGAGGCCGGATTGTTTGAATACTTCGAGAAATTGTTTCTTCCTTGGGGCGTCGAAGGCTGAAATATACCCGTTAGATTCAATAAAGCCTGTTTCTGGGTCTATAGTGTGGTTTGGGGCGTATTGGGCTTCGGCCACTAGATTGTTCCTTTTTCTTGTTTTGGGGCGTTTGAGAGTGTTTTGGGGCTATTTAAAGGGGTTTTGGTTGATTTGTGCATATTATAACCGAGTTGATTAACTATCTGTTCGATCTGTTCCTTAAATGAGGGTTTATTATTAAGGTATTTGACGTATTTCTTTGAGCTTTCGGTTAAGTAGGCCATTAGAATTGACTCAAGATTGTCTGTTTTTCTGTTTCGAGGCGTTGGAGGTCTTGGTAAAGCTTTCTAACTTCTTTGGGGATTTCGTCTTCTTGGCAATTTAGGGCGTTTGAGGTTTCTTTAACGATGCCCTCTAATCTTGAAAACCTTTGACTATCAAGCATATTATGAATTGTTAGGTCTTCGTCGTTTATTTGAGAGTCTTTCAAGTATTTTAGTTCCATTGACTTACCAAAACGAAGTCGATTTCTTCGGGGTCAATTTGGTCTGTCCACATAAGCTCCAAGGCTTCAGTTAGTTTTTCGGGTTCGATAATAACAGGCTGACCGTTCACAAAAGGCAGATTGTGTTTCCATTTCTTGAGTTTCATGATCCGAGGCCGTCGTCTTTGATGGATTTCCAGCGCAGGGGCCTTAGTTTGCCTTGTTCGTCGATTTGATTAAAAGCTTTTAATCTTTGGGTTTTTAGCTTGTTATCTTGTTCAAGTTTCGTATTCGCATTGGAAAGAATTTGTGTAAGACCTTCGCAGGATTTTTGGCCTTTCACATACGCTTCATTTGTGGCTTTGTTGTATTTACCGACGGAAACGCAGGAATTCAGAAAGGGGAGAGTGAGTATAAATGAGATATAGATATATTTCACGTATTGAATATACCATGAGAATGAGCGTTTTTCAATAGATAAAATACATTCTTGCCAAAATAATTTTACCTGAAAATAACTGTTGACATTATACTAACCGCATAGTATACTGAGAGTATGAAAAACGAAGTTGAGAAGTTCATCGACGATAACAGAGAGAAATTGAAAGAGTTTTCAAGCTCTCAAATCTTTTTTGGTTGGGCGAATCTAGCCTTGGAACAAGGCGCAGAACCAGAAGAGATCATGTATCAAGTCATGAGCTTCAATATAAGAGGAGGGTAAATAGCCATGGAAAACTTAAAAGGAATTGCGTGCCTTTGTTGCTTGGATGAGGCCGTTATTAAATCTTATCGAACACACCAAGGAACAACAGACGGATACCCTGTATGTCTTAAGCATCACCATATGGACGACCGTAATTTCTGGAAGGCATTAAACAAGAAAGAGGCACTAATGCTAAAGGAGGGAATCTAATATGAAACGTAAATATATCAATCAAGATCCAGAAAGCGGTCAAACTTATCCGGCGATGCAAGAAACACAACACACACCGCCGCCGTGGCATTTGGGTGATACGGACGACGTAAACAATATCTACGAGCCGGAAAGCGGTGATTTAATCGCTGAATGTCGTTTAGACGGCGATTCCGCCTTCATCGTGAAAGCCGTCAATTCCTTAGAGGAACACGAAGCTAAAATATTCCGCTATGAACGCTTGATAAAAACACATCTTGATAATGAGGAAGAATTAAAAGCGCATTGGCAACACTGGAAGAAAGAAGCGCAAATGTTGGCGGATCGTGTCAAAAAACAGAATGGAATAGTACAAGCATTAATGGGGGCGTGTATTACAGTGCTTCAATCAATAAAAAATAAAGGGCTCTATCACGAAATGAAAGTATCGGTGACATTCTTAGAGGATGCCATCAAACAAGCGCAAGGGGAATAATTATGAAAATTGAATACGAGGGAAAAACTTACAACGTTGAATTGGTAGACGATGGAACACTAGACACTGTTTTTAAAATCAATGGTGTTATATTGCGTTACGATTCTGAATATATAGAGCGTACAGAAGCAAACGGTCCGACGAAATTAGCCTATCAAAGAGTGTTAGATGACTATTTGAATGATTTAGCCCAGGATGAAATTGGACAAGGGCATTTTGCACAAAATAAGGAGGGGAAATAGCTATGGACATTCAATGTGTAGACGGACAATACTTGCTAAGTGCTTACTTTATGGTAACATCGGTTATTGCTTTAATTCTTTCCTTGATTTTTGCATGGAGGATCGATAAAAGGGGCGAATATGAAGAATAAAGCGGCTGTTGAATTAGGGAAATTGGGCGGGAAAGCCAGGCTAACCAAGATGACGAAGGAAGAAAGGAAGGAAGTCGCACGGAAAGGTGGGCTTCAAAAAGGGATAAATCATAAGCTTAAAAAGGGGAATATTATGAAAGGGTTAATTGCTTTGATCATGCTGTTCAGTCTTGCAAACGTCTTATACTCAGAGACTTACAGAAGCTACAACGCTGACGGTTCAATGACAACGACTCAAAAGGTCGGGAATTCAGTCTATTCCTATGATACGAATGGCAACTACTCGAACAGCCAACAAATAGGGAACACCGTTCACACCTACACAAATGGGAGTTATTCGTATCAGCAATACATTCCGATCAATCCGCCTATGGTTCAAACGCCCCAGAGTTATCAAATTCAAACGATTGGGAACATGGACTATGTGACAGGCTCAAAAGGTTATCAGGGAACAGGCCAACGTATCGGGAATCAGTACTACTACAACGATAATGGCAAATAATCTTGAGTATTTGAAGCATACGGCTTGCCCTTGCTGTATGTCCAATAGAGTTGTTAAGAAGGTCTTAAGATATCAAAGCTGTGAGAATAACTGCCCCGTCTACGTCCAAGTTGATGAAAAAGGGCGTAGGCGGTGGCTTAAGTTCTCTTGGGAAATTAAAGAGTGGAAAAAGAGAAACTTTTGAAAATATATTTTTTTGATTCTTCGACGGAGATATCGACGGTAAAAAACGACTTGACGAACAAACACGTTTTTAATATTTAGACTTCAGTGAAAAAATAATTATGAACCAAACACCGACGAAAACATATAATAATTTACGGGAGCAGGTCTCCTTCGTCGGTGTTCCTGCAACCAATTCAAAAACAAGAACCCTTCATCACTTCGGTGGTGAGGGGTTTTTTGTTTTGTTCTTATGAAGCCCTACTACGAACATGGCGGAATAACCATCTACCACGGGGACTGCCGAGAAATCCTCCCCACTTTTCCAAAGGTTGATTTGGTTTTGACTGACCCGCCGTATGGGATCGGGATCGCTTCGAATCCATTCAGGCAGAAACATGAAAAAATGGACTGGGATGAAATGCCCCCCGGCAAAGATTTAATTCGTAGTGTAATTCAAAAGGGCGAATACACAATAATATGGGGGGGTAATTATTTTGATTTGCCACCAACCCAAAGATTTCTAATTTGGGACAAGGAACAGCCGGAAGCTTTTTCATCTTCTATGTGTGAAATGGCTTGGACGAATTTAATTGGCCCTGCAAAAATGTTTAGGAAACGAGTTGTTCAAATCCAAAAATACCACCCAACAACAAAGCCTTTTGAATTGATGGGCTGGTGTATTGGATTGGCTGGCAATCCTCAAACCATCCTCGACCCCTTCATGGGTTCAGGCACAACACTAAGAGCCGCCAAAGATTTAGGACGTAAGGCCATCGGGATAGAGATAGAAGAAAAATACTGCGAGATAGCGGCTAAGCGTTTAAGCCAAGAAGTATTCAATTTTTAAAATGACACTGGCCTCGTTCAAACGATCTTTGCTGAGCCAGAACAAATCAAGCGAAAGAGAAGTGAAAACTGCAAGCTCTGTGCTTTTTGCCCTTGTTCTCACAACTTGCGACCTGCACACGTATAAATTTTAATTAACTTACGCGCCCAGAGAGACTTTAAACACTTACTGTCCTTTACTCTTTTAAAAGAAGGGTGCAGGGGAGAAAAGAACAAGGGTAAGTATTTCAAATAAAGTTATAGGAGAACACATGGAAAACCTAGCCGTGATTCATCCAGAAGATAGGAGAGAAGAAAGCATTTGTCCAACGTGCCATCAAAAGATCGAAAAAAAGATTGTTCGTGACGATATACGAAAAGTGATTCTCGTGTTCAAAATGGCGAGCGGATATGACAAGGCAGACAAAAGCTGGGATACGTTGTTCTTCGCCAGATACACAAAAGCGGCGAAACAATTAATTCAATTCCTGGGATCGTGGGAGAAGGCGTGTGACTGCATCCAAGAGACGGTGGAACGTTTTGAAGGACTCGGCAGAAGCTACACAATGGAAACGATCATAACGCATTCAGCTTCTTGGAAAAAGGATCACCAGGAGAAATTGGGATGAATTACGCTGAATCGAGAGCAATGGAAATTAAAAGACTATCATACGAACAAATGATTTCTCTCAAAATATACGAGAAAAATGCTGGCAGGGCTTTTTTCCCTCATGAGATACAGACCAGGTTTTCTCTCCCGCCCCTCAAAGCAACGTATCTTATTCCTGAAATTGATGCGGCTCAAGCGGCCCATTGTCAGAAAATTAGAAATGACTTCTACAAAGAAAAGATATACCCAAAATACGAGCATCTTTCTTCTTTGAATTTGGACGAAGCCCATGCCTTTGATTCCCTGATTGCCGATACCATGCTGGACTTTGTTTATTCGGGGAGCAAGAAAGTTTCACTGAGAGAAAGTTTGTGAAACGCTCCGGCTTCTTAAAGAGATCCAAGCCCTTGAGGAAGAAGAGAAAGGGAACAAGCAAGCACAAGGCTTGGACAGTATTTTCTTTGTTCATTCGCCGGAGAGATGCCGATGTAAACGGGATGGCGGCTTGTATTTCCTGCGGAACGGTTAAGCATTACACCGAGGGAGATTGTGGCCACTACGTCCCGAAATCAGTAAGCCTAGTCTTAAGATTCAACGAAACCAATAATAATTTCCAGTGCCGCTCCTGTAACCTTTTCCGCCATGGGAATCTAACAGCTTACGCTCTCGCCCTCAAAAAGAAATACGGTGATAACATCCTAGAAGAGTTGGACGAGATTCGAAGGAACAATCAGGGCTTCAAGATTTCAGAAGCGGACTATGAAGAGATTTACAACCGCTACAAAGGATTGACCGAAGGATGAAAGAGATTTTGATTTATTTGTTTGGAGTCCTGCTTGGTTTTGGATTGCATTATTTCTGGTGCATGAAGAAATGAACGAAGATTGCCGCGAAGCCGGATTCTTTGAGATGGACGACTGGATTTGCCCCGAACCAAATTTCACGATGAGAGAGTTCATTTCAATCTACGGTTTCGATATGAGGTTCTATGCGGGAAATTAAATTCAGATTTTGGAGCAAACAAAAAAACAAGATGTCGGATTCTTTCGATTTGTTCGGAATTTATGCAGGACGTGACGAAGCGGAGGCCGGAGGAATGCCTTTTTACGAAGACCAGATTATTTTAATGCAATACACCGGACTCAAAGACTCGAAAGGTGTCGAAATCTACGAAGGGGATATTGTTCGCGACGTTTATTTCTCTGATGCAGTTGACAAAGTTGAATGGGCAGAAAATTCCTCCCATTTTAATCCATTTTTCAGAGAGGATACTCTTCATTTTTGTGACATTAAGACCATTGAAGTCATCGGCAACGTATGGGAAAACCCCGAACTCCTAAAATGAGAAAACCACGACGCTGTACGGACACTCTCGAAATAAAATCCCGTCTTTTGTTCCCCGTAAAATGCAAGGTAGATGGATGCTTTAAAATGTCAACCATGAGCCATAAAAGATGTCCACGCCATCAAGTTCAATACAGACTTCTTTGGAGAAATAATGCGCCAGCACAAACAAAAACACCGAACAAACGTTGATGACATCAACTCTTCACAGACTCTTTTTAGTCCCGTGAAATGCAAGATAGACGATTGTGAACGAATGACCCGAAGAGTTCATCGGCTTTGCCCCTACCATAAGACCCAAAAGGAGAAACAGAGATGAAACTACCCAACTTAACCTGGGATTGGTTCAAATCCAAACCTGAGATCAAGCCAAAGCCTGTTCAGCCTGAAAACAAGCTCAAAGACCCCAAGAAAGAAGAAAACCCCGTAAAACGCTCAAAATTGCCCGTAGACGCTTTGGGCTTAATGGGATGAGGAAATGGCTAGAAACACGCTTAAATCGAATTCTAGCCCAATTAAAATCAATTCTATTTGCTATCAGCCATCTGTTTGAAGGGTGTTTTGGGGAACAGGTCGCTAAAGGGGTAACAGATGACGGGGTAAAGTACGAGACTTATGTGTGTGCCAAGTGCAGAAGGCCGTTTTCGATACCCCTGGATTAAAAATAGATGTTGACAGAATATACGTAATACGTATAAACTCATCTCATGAGAAAATCGGAAATGGCAAAAACATGGGCACTGTGTAACGAAACCTTAATTTGTAAATGCGGACACCAATGGCACCCTCGACGACCAGCTCTTCCAAAAGTTTGCCCTACTTGCAAAAGACGAGATTGGTTTTCTACGGAAAACAAAGATTACTTAGTACTTCAATCTTCATGTTGGATTTGGCTAGGTCCAAAAACGGGGATGTATGGAAGAATTAAAAGTGATGGGAAAATGATTCCAGTTCACCGATATTATTTTGAAAAATACAAAGGCAAGATACCAAGCGGATTGGTTATCGATCACACTTGCAAAAATCATCTTTGCGTAAATCCTAATCATCTGGAAACTTGCACAAGAGAAGAAAATACAGCTCGCGGTGGTTTTTTAAGAAAATGCAAAAGAAATAATCACTAAATGAAGGGGGGATAAAAAAGTGAAGTACTACCTAACCATGAACGGAGAGCATAAAGAAGCGTTTGACATTCAGGAAGAAGAGTCTGTGACAATGCCGTGCGATTGTGGATGTGCAGAGTCTGAGTATAGGGATGCAAGTCGGAAAGATTTAATCAAGGGACTCATTATCGCCGCTTTAATCGGACTGGTTGGGTATCTTTCTATTCAATTAACGACAGAAAGATTTGAAGATTTCAAAGTGAACGAGGTGATTTATGCGCGGTAAACCGATCTCTTGTGAGAAATGTGACGCTGATTTAACCCCGCAATATAACGGGCGGGAAGATGGCTGGGAGTTTCAAGGACGTTCATGTGACGGATGCGAGATCTATTTCTGTGACGATTGCTACACCGACCATCAATGCGCCCTTCATCCAAGTGGACAAGTTTACAAACCTTGGTGGATGAGCAAAGAATTGAAGGCTTCCAATGGATGAAATGCGTAATAAATACGAAGACGTTTTGACTGTTCTCGAAAGAATCCACGTTGATATGACATCCGACATTAACAAGATGAAACGGCTTGATGAGGTGATTGTAAAAAGAAAGCTCGCGGATTTAAGGTTAGGATTTCAGGAATGTTTGGCTCTTGTAGAAAAACTAGAGACACTCGAATGAGAAAGTTATTCGACTTAATGACAGCCTGGTTCTATTGGGGATTCATGGCGGTCTGTATAGGTGTTTTGGTTTATAAGTTGGGGGAGATATTTTATCTGGTGGTGATGAAATGATTAGCGTTGGAATTAAGCACCAATCCTACACATTCAAAAACTTCCGAGAGCTTGAAATCCTTATGGGAGAGCAAGGCTACACGAAGGATGATATTGACTGGTATGAAGAAACGGAAATCTAAAAAGTGCTTAGGGAAACGAAATGAACATCGTCACCGAGAAAGATTTAAAAGAGATGGAGAATAATCTTCCCGAAAGCAACGCCGTTGCTTTGCTTATCGATCCATTGCTATTGCGTGACTACATCCACACGATACGGGTTTATCGGGAAGCGTTGGAGAAAATAATTAGTACCGAAATGTTTCCGTTGGATATGAGAGCAATAGCCAAAGCCGCTTTGAAGGAAGAATCTAATGAGCGAGATTGAACCTAAAAAATACACTTTTGAGGAAACAACGGAGTTGATACTTAACGCAACAAATTTGGCCGCAGATACCATAGGCGTATTGAATAGCGAAATTGTTGCCCTCGCCACCGAACGGGATAGATTAACAATGGAAAACGACCGCCTTTACAGCCACCATTCCGAATGTAAAAAAGAACTTGGTGATTTAGTGGAAAAGGCTAATAGATTCAAAGGCGAACGGGATGTTCTTCTCGATTCGGAGCATAAACTATCAGAGGCTTATTTAAGATTAAGGGCTTTGTTGGAAGCATGGAAGACTCCGACAGCACCAACACCGGAACAAATATATGAACACACAGAATCTAAGCTGAAAGACCTACTTGGCGAACGGGATAGGCTGAGAGGGGCGTTGGAGAAGATAATTAAATATGGAAAGCCTTTAGAATATCCAAGGGCTTATTCTGCCATTGGCTTAATTAATGATTTAGCCAAAGAAGCCTTAAACGGAGAAGCCAATGGAGGTGGGAAGTAGTGTGCTTACCATCGGATCATGCTTTAGCGGGATTGGCGGTCTTGAATTGGGACTCGAATGGACGGGTGGATTTGAAACGAAATGGCAAATAGAAATGGACCCTTACGCCTCAAAAGTATTGGAGAAACACTGGCCTAATGTCAAAAGATATTCCGACATCAGAGATGTTTCTTTTCCCGAACGAGTCGATGTCATCTGCGGCGGATTCCCATGCCAGGACGTTTCACTTGCCGGAGCAAGGAAAGGACTCGAAGGAAAACGCTCAACTCTTTGGGGAGAAATGTTCCGACTCGTTTGCGAAGTTAAGCCCCGATTGGTTGTGGCTGAAAATGTTCCAGGGCTTCTCTCAAGTGACGATGGACGGTTCTTTGGAAACATTCTCAGGGACTTGGCCGGCGCAGGGTACGATGTTGAGTGGAGAATGCTTTCTGCTGCCAGTGTCGGAGCCTTACACCTCAGAAAGCGAGTGTTCATATTGGGCCACACCAACGTGCATGGACGGGATGGCACCAAAAACAGACAAAGCGATCGAGCGCGAGAGAACGGAGACCAGGAGGGGGCGCACGAACTTCGCCAACCTGCGGGATCAAGTTGTCCGCGGAAAAAAAATGATTCCAACGCCAGATTGCTCGGATCGTCGGAGCATGAAATCGAAGCAGCAGGGACTCAGCAACTGGGTCAAACTATGGCCGACCCCGAATTCCTGGGATGGGAAACGAGGCCCAATGAAACCAGAAACGGCGAGAACTTCGGGGCATCAAATATCCCTCAATACGGCAGTCGGCAGTGGACAATTGAACCCAACGTGGGTCGAGTGGCTAATGGGGTTCCCTTTAGAGTGGACCGTCTTAAATGCCTCGGAAACGCCGTCGTCCCGCAAGTCGCGCAAAAGATCGGAGAAATGATTTTGAATTACGAAAAGAAAAACAAATGACCACCAACGATAGCGATTCACGCAAGACTATTCATAAATGCGCCGGATGCGGCCAGAGAGTCACGATCTATTCTTCCGGCGAAGGCACAAACTCTTATGAACCTTGGTGCGAAACGGAAATCGAAAGATTGAAAACGCTTAACGATAGAGCAAAAGATGTTCTTGAGAAAACCTTGGATTGCGAAGCTTCGGCCAGCGTTGCAAGAAATCGACTCGAAATAGAACTTGAAAAGTACAAATCCGCGCTAGAGGAGGCGAGAGAAGGAATGTTGAAAATAGAAATGATGCCTTGCATGAGTGACGGTTTGGCTAAGGCTCAGGATATTGCAACAGAAATTGGTCAAGCTTTGGACAAACTTCTGGATGGGGAGGGGCGGTGAAATTTAGAAAGAAGCCAGTTGTAATTGAAGCTGAACAATTTAAGGTCAATACCCTCCAAGGTTGGCCTCAAGGGGTTTACCGTGACGGAGAAGGCGTGTATTTGATCGACACGCTCGAAGGTTCAATGCGCGTTGAGGACGGTGCTTGGATCATTACAGGTGTCAAGGGTGAAAGATACGCTTGCCGACAAGACATCTTTGAGGCTACTTATGAAAAAGTTGAATAACCCCATGCCCCGTAAACCGAAACGGACGCTGAGTAGGAAAGAGTGGGATTGTATTTGGGAATTATGGGTGAATATCGAATGCAACCATCCCACGGTCTGTAAAGTCGATAATTCTTGCGCTTTGCAAATCGAACGCCTCGTTGAGAAAGCTCTTAGGGGGAAGAGATGAAACCATCGGAATCGGTGAAGCCTTGCTTCTTTTGTGGAGAGAGACTGGAATCTACTCCGGTAGCAACATGGAAAAACGCAGGTGTTTACTGTAAGAAATGTGTTATTGGATTGCCAATAAATCCAGAGAAATACAACACAGCCTACTGCTGGCAGGAACTCGACCGAACGAAGCGACAAATGGAGGCTTACAGGCAAATAGCAATTCGCACATATTCAATGTTTGACGCTAATCGCCACGACGATAAATTTCCAATCATTAACGCGAACGAAGAACAAATATCGATAGCGATTAAAGAGGTGGACGCAGAATCCCTCCGCGAAGCCACGGAGAACGAACAGGGGAGATCAGATTGAATGGCTTGGATTTATTTAGCGGAATCGGAGGAATCAGTAAAGCCTTGGAAGAGTGGATTAGGCCAATCGCCTATTGTGAAAACGATAGATACGCTCAATGTGTTCTGCTTTCAAGGATGGCCGAGTCTGATTTGCCATTCGCACCCATCTGGGACGACATCAGGACTTTGCGAGCCGGAATGTTATCGGGACCTGCCGATGTTATCTATGGGGGGTTCCCCTGCCAGGATATCAGTGTTGCAGGAAATGGAAAAGGCTTGGCGGGAGAGCGAAGTGGATTATTTTTCGAGATCATGCGGCTGGTTAGAGAAATCCGCCCGTCATTCGTGTTCCTTGAAAACGTGCCGGCAATCAGGACAAGGGGACTTGATGCAGTCCTTCGAGAATTTACCGAAGCAAGGTATGACTGTAGGTGGACGATGCTTTCGGCTTCCGAAATTGGTGCCAATCACAAACGAGAAAGATGGTTTCTTTTGGCCCACTCCGTCAGCACAGACAGCGGGGACCGGTCCAATGTTGAAAAGCGTACAGACGAAAGACGGGTCTCCGCCACGGAGAAATCAGCGAGTCTACAATCCGAAATCAGGAAAACATATTCAAGTGACGCTGAATCGAGCGGTGATGCTTTGGCCGACACCCCGCGCCAACAAGGTCGGCGGATACAGCAGCCCAGGATTCAGCCCAACATTGGAAACAAAGGTTGGTGGGAAATTGAACCCAACGTGGGTCGAGTGGTTGATGGGCTACCCCAACGGGTGGACAGGCTTAAATGCCTCGGTAATGCTGTGGTTCCACAGCAAGCGAAAGAAGCATTTAAAAGATTAATGGGAATATATTAAGCCATGAAGAAACCCCTTCGCAAGACTTTGAGTAAAGAAACGTCCCAAACAGCCGAGGAAGAGAGGGGTTATCAGGTAAAAAGTTTTTGTCATGCTTGCGCTAGCATTAAATATTTAGTATACTGACATTCTCGACGGTAAATAAAAGGAGGACAGTATGCCAGAGATTAAATTCAAGCACTTCGATGAATACAGAAATAAAAATATATTGAAGGGTGTTTTCTTGGGTGGATGCGTGGATCGCGGTGATGGCTCAAGTTTCAGGGCAAGAGCACACGCCCATATCAAAGGGACTAATCAAGGATGGATATGCGTGAGGGGAAGAAAGCGGCTTATGACTCTTAAGGGTAAACCGAGCAATACCATGTGGCATGAATTGGCACATCTCATATCAGGTGAAGGTCATACCGATAAGTTTCGGACTACGCTTCGGTCTCTAGGTGGACGTTGTACTCTCAATGCCAAGAAGCGAAAGCGAATGACATGGAATCAATTTATGGATCGACGAGTGAAGCAAATGATGAAGCCGGACGATGCGCTGTCCTAAGTGCGGCCACAACATCAATGCCGCCGCCTACCTTGCTGGCAGACGGGCGCGATCCATGTCCAAGGCTAAGCGGAGGGCTGTTGCAAAGAAAGCGGCCAAGGCAAGGTGGGGATAAAGATTTAGCCCTTCGGGGCGATGGTGCCGTGCTAGACCAAACCAATACGGCCTGGTAGGGACGTTAAGGGTACTAGTAAAACCTTGGCGGAGTCAGGCCACGGCACACCGATTTGTCGTAAATAAAAGGAGAATTAAATGAAAGAAGCGTTGATTGAAAAAATACTTGAGATGGCGGTAAAAGATGAAATTGGTTGTTCGTCGGGTTTGACTCATCCGTTTAAGGTTGGGGATTCATATTTTATTCGCACAGTTACCTATCACTTTATCGGAACAATTAAAGAGATTACTGGGAAATGGCTTGTTCTTAAGGATGCGTCGTGGGTCGCTGATTCGGGTCGCTTTAATGTGGCTCTCAAAAAAGGCGAATTGTCCGAGGTTGAATACATGGAGAAGGCGTTTATAAACATGGACACAATTACTGACGTTACGCCATGGAACAATAAGGTTCCGAAAGAGTCCAAATAAATGATTGCGGCTGTAGGGAACATTAACACGCTCTGGTCGCGGTCGGGGTCGGGGTCGTGGTCTCGGTCGCGATCTCGGTCGGGGTCGTGGTC
>OFRM01000286.1_pt1 | contig 22537 bp, 42 predicted proteins | sample 1543101 | NCBI WGS metagenome assembly OFRM01 (sample SAMN07774223, study PRJEB24372) | wastewater metagenome | isolation source: Exp Tend VB 0WW | collected 2016-02
GGCTGCCGTCATGTCCTCGGGAGACTTCACGACGACGGCGGTGGCGGCCTTCTTCGGCGTGATGCCGTTCTTCGCCGGTTCGGCGGGCGCGGCTTCGGCGGCTTCGTCCAGGAACGCTGCGCGAAGCTCGGCGTCAACGCGCTTGGCAAGCTCCGCAAGCTCGGGCATCTTCCCGCCGCTCTCGCGCTGCATGACGCCGCTGAGCAGGTACGCGTTCTGGATCGCGAGGCTCGGGTTTTTCGCCGCGAGCCGGGCGAGGAACGGCGTGCTCTCCGGCTTGGCGAGGTCGAGGAAGCCCTGTTCCTGCGCCGCGCGAGCGGCGTTCTGCTCGCGCTCGGCAGCGGCCCGCTTCGCCTCTGCGCGCTCGGTTTCGATCTGCTTTCGAAGCTCCAGCATCTCGCGGAGGGCGCGATCGGCCACGGCTTCAGGCTTGCCCTCTTGGATCTTCGCCTTGACCAAGCTGTTGAGGTCGATTCCCGTCTGCTCCAGGAACTTCGACGGGTCGTCCTGCGACAGCCGGCGCAGCGCTTCGAGGTTTTCGCCGAACGTCGAGTTGCGCCGGTCGACTTCCGCGGCACGCTCGGCGATCTCCCGCTCGCGCGCGGCGACCCGCTCGGTGAACTCGCGCTCCTTCGCCTCGATGTTGGCGAGCCGAGCTCGCAGCTTCATCTTCAGCTCGGCCTCGGGCGCAGCCTTCACCTCGTGCTCTTCGGCGGCCTCGGCCTTCGTGTCGCCGAGCTCCTCGGCGGGAGCTTCCTTCGGCGCCTCGGCTTCGGCTGGCGCCTTCGGCTCGCGCATCTCCTGCAGCGCGGCGATGGCGGCGTCGCGGGCGCCCGGGGGCGTGACGGGGGTTTCGGCTCCTGTGGTCGTGGTCGATTCGTCGCTCATTGCTCAGCTCGGCATTCCTCCCGGCGGTGCTGCGCCGGGCATCGGGGGCAGTCCTCCACCGGGAGGCATTCCCGGAGGCATCATTGGTGGTGCGCCGCCACCCATGTCGGGGGACGCGGGGCCGGGCATCGGAGCGGGGCCTGCGGGCGGCGCTGCGGGCATGGGGTTCTGCAACCGGTCGGCCTCGGTCGCAAGCTGCGTGAGTAGCTCGAGCCGGTCCTGGTCTGCGCCATCGGCCTCGGCGCGCGCGTACGCGTCGCCGACCATCTTGCGCAGCATCGCGAGGTTCAGCATCGACGATGGGATGGCCGCTTCCGTGTCTCCGTCCTGGAGGATCTTGTCGATGCGCATGCGGATCGCGTCGTACTGCTCCGTGATGAGGTTCGTCTCGCTCTCGAGGTCGGGGATGTCGACGAAGTTCGCGACGCGATCGGGCGGGAGCAGACCTTGCGCGACGAGCTCCTGCGCCTGCTCCACGCGTGCGGCCGCGGAGCGCGCCTTGAAGCTCGTGGGAGTGACCGCCCAGCGATACGTGCCCTCTGCAAGCTTCACGTCGTGGTAGTCGAGCATGCGGCCCTTCTGCCCCTTTGCGCGCGCCATCGTCGAGAAGCCGTCGAGCTGGTCGAAGATGCGCGTGAGGATCTTCGCGATGCGCACGAAGAACCGGTCGCGGTACCGCATCGGCTCGCGCAGGCCCTCGCTGTCCGTCTCCTCCATGATGCGCATCGCAACGCCGCTCTTGACGCCTGCGGGCACCTGACCTTGCGTGCTCAGCAGCGACGTGCGCGCGAGCGTCTGCATCTCCTGCTCGATGCTCTGAAGGTACTGGAACGCCTGCGAGCTGATGCCGTCCATGTTGAACGCGACCACGTCGGTCTGCGGGTTGTCGACTTCGAGGATGCTTCCCACCTCGTTGTCGAGCTTGCGGATGTTCACCTTCGCGCCCTTGCGCACGAACACGCGCGGCACGGCCATCAGGCGCATGCTCTCATCGATTCGCCGGGTCCACTTGTCGAGCGTCTCCTGCGGCGTCGCGAGGTCCGCCATCAACGGGTGGCCCCACATCCCGCGCTCGGGTCGGATGCGCCAGCCCCACGCGAACGGCAGATCGTCCTCGTCCCACTCCTCGGTGTCCTCGAGCGTGACGTTCGACAGGACGACGCTGTAGCGCCCGTCCTTCGCGTCAGGGCCGCTGCGACGATGCCAGGCGAACGTCACGAGCACTTGGTCGAGGTCGTTCGTCCCTCGGTTGCGCACGAGCGGCGAATCGCTAGGGATGCCCTCCGCGCTGAGGATCTGCTCCTCGGCATCGGGAAACATCTCGATGAGCACATCGCGATCGAACACGCGCTGTCGGAAGATCGCCCGCCCGTCGCCGTACTGCCAGTCGGTATCGTCCAGTAGAATCTCGAACGGGTCCACGCGCTCCACGACAGGCTGCCCATCGCTCGCGTACATGTGCGCGAAGTAGGTGCCCTTGCACGCGAGGTCGGTGCACCATAGCGGGTCCTGTCCGTACACATCGAGATCGTCGAACGCGCCCTCGAGGAACAGGTTCGTGTCGCGCGCGCGGAACGTCAGCGCCGTGTCGCCGTCCTTGACAACGACCATCGGCAGCACGCGAGCGCGAAGGAGCTTGCTCGTGTACGTCTCGATGAGCACCCGAGCGCGGTTGATCGTGAGCCGGCGCTGGCGGTGCGTCGTCGCGAGCGCGGGCGTCTCCCAGTAGCGATCCTGGTAGATCTCCTCGTAGCGGATCCACGTCTGCCACCGCGGCGCCGCGGCGTTCGCGAGCCGTTGCACCACGCCGGAGATGCGTTTGTGCGCCTCCCCCTTCGGCGCAGTCCACCACGGCTTGCGGGCGGGCACTTACTTCACCTTCCAGTGGTCGCCGTATTGCCCATCTTCCATGCTGTCTGCTAGCTCGCGCAGCGTCTTGGGAGACAGTCCAGCTTGCATGACCCAAGCGTGAGTGTCTTGCTTGGCCACGTTCCACAGCGGGAACCTGCGCTCCACGCCGTCCACTAAAACGGCCAGTACCATTCGCGGGACTCCGGCTCCGACGGGCTCACCAATGGCTTCCACCCGGCACTCGTTCACCTTCAGCGGGGGCCACCTGACGAAGCCGCACATCACTTCACGGCCTTAGCCAGCGGCTTGGCGTCTTCGGTGACGTGCCACTCGTACGCGACGATCGCGCCGGGCGGAACGACCTTCACCCAAGGAGACTTCGGGTGGGTGATCTGCACGCTCCCGTCGGCGAGTGCTTCGAGCTGGTGTCCCGAGGATCCCTCATGCGGGATGATCGACCCCACGAACCCGCCCGCGGGTCCCTTGAGCTGCATCGTCTTGACCACTTCGATCGACTTGAGAATTTTCATCGCTCATCCTCCGGAGTCGCGTACCGATGCCCTGCCCTCGCAGCTCGTCCGCGACGTAGGTGTAAATTCGTGCGCCGTTGCGACGCAGGCCGAAGCCCACGAGCGCGCCGCTGTCGGTGTCGTGCGCGACGATGCCGCGCGTCGCCGCGACCACCGAGGACGCGAGCGCGGTGCTCACGCCCGAGGCGCGCGCGAGCCGCGTGACGATGTAGCCCTCATCGTCGGGCGTCGTTGCGCGGTAGCCGATTTTCACGAGCGCCTCACGCCATAGATGGTCGAGGGGGCTTGCGTAGGGAACATCCACTTCCGAAGTGCGTCCATAGACGCTGCCCGCTCCGCCTCCGTCATCGGTCGCGGCGCTTCGGCGCACCACGCTACCGGGTAGGACTGCAGATGGTCGTGCCACTCGCACGCGAGATCCCCTTCGATCGTCTCCCGCGTCGCGATGGCCTCGCACCAGTGGCACTGGGATTCGGGCGCCGTCGCGTCGATCTCCCACAGGTCCAACTTTCGCCCAAGATTGCTCACGCCAGCCCACCAGCCGCGAACGCTCTGCGCGCCTCGCATCGGAGCATGAACGCGCGGTAGACCTTACCCGGAATCCGAAGCTCGATCTCCCCCGGCACGAAGAACGGAATCGCCGCGATCGCCGCAACGCGGATCGGGTCAGCAATCGCCGCGTCGGCTTCCATGAGCCATTCCATCCCCTCGATGCGCACCACTTGCTCCTCGCCGTGGCAGCGCGCGCGGATGTCGGTGTACGGCTCGCCGCCAGCGGTGCGGCCTCGGTCACACATGCCGTACTCCTCGACGGCGAAGCGCACGCCGAGGCGCCGCGAGCACACGTCGCATTGCGGGTGCAAGTCGCTGCCGCAGTCGATGCCGCGCGCGTCGCGCATGCTCGCATCGACCGCGCGTAAGGTGGACTCAGCGATGTAGAGCTTCGATCGCCAGGAGCGCATGGGTACATCCACATGTGCCACCATGGCCGATTTGTGTCAACTGGTGCCATTGCAAGCACGCCCAACATGTGCCACCGTTGTCGCATTGCGGGAGTAGCTCAGTCGGTAGAGCGCCGTTCTGCCAAGTCGGTTGCCGAGGGTTCGAATCCCTCTTCCCGCTCCGCTCTGCGTGGTTACGGTTTTGCCCATGCGCACCCTACCGTTCGTCCAAGGCTCCCAAGTCGACGGAGAGCACGAGTGCATCCTGCTCTCCTGCTCCAACCGAGCATCGCACTACCTCACCGACATCAACGCCCCTGGGGGTCGAGCGTGGGTCTGCGATGAGCATATGGTCGCCTTGGATCGTGAGCGTAACAGGTCGGACTCACCCGCACTCCTTGCGGCCGGCTTGATCTTTCTGCTCCTCGTCGCCTGCGGCGGAGTCGCCGAGTCCTCGAACGACAACCCCACCACGGTCGCACCGACGGCTACCACCGTGCTCCCGGCCGTGCGGGTCGATGCGGGGTGCATGCTGTGCGTCGGAGGCGTGCTCTGGGACGTGTGCCCAGCTACGCCGGTACAGTCACCCGATGCGGAGAGTTGCGCGACGTGCGGCGGGCGCTGCGTGAGCGATTAATCCACCCATTCGCTCCGCTCCTCCGCGAGCTCGCGGCGCGCCTCTTCCTCGATCCGGCGCACGCGCTCGTCTTCCGTCTCCCGCTTCGGCTTCGCGACGCTCATGTACGCCCGGCACTCGCGCCATGCGTACAGCGCGGCGTCGGCGCAGTGGTTCGGTACTCCGGTGGCCTCGGTTCCGTTCCGCATGCGCATCAGGCGCGGATACTCGGCGAGCAAATCCGCGCACCCGTCGGCGTGAATCAGGATCTTCCCACGCTCCAGCGAACCGTTGAACAGCTTAATGTGCCCGAGCTTGTCGCTCTTCTGCGCCTGCTGGATCGGGATCCCATGCCGGTACTGCAGCTCCGTCGCGAACGCCTTGCCGAGCCCGCCCACGTCGCCGATGGTGCGCTCCTGCTGGTACTCCTGCGTGACGGCGCGGTGCTCACGTGCCACGTCATCGACCATGCCCGGCACGTAGAACGCGCGGTAGATGTGCACCGTGTCGTCGTGCTTCTCCCAGCCGGCGACGGCGATCGCGTTGCTGTCGACGATGCCGTAGTCATGCGCCACGATGAACGTCCACGAGCCCGCGCGCGCGTGCGGCCCGCGAAGCACGTTGCGGGGCGTCACGCGGTACACGAGCCCGCTCGGGTCCTGCTCCCATACGCCTTCCTCGAGCTGGCGCCGGGTCACGCTGTCGAGCTCGGAGAGTCCGATGCGGTACTGCACCGAGTCGAGCGACGGGTTGTCCTGCATGAGCGCCGGTACGAACCTGCGCGTCGCGTCTGCCCCGGTCACGAACCGGCTGTGCACCCAGTCGTGACCCTGGCCGCCTGGGTTCGATGCCGCACGCATCCGAAGCGGGATGTTCATCCCCTGCGCAGCTCGGAGGCGAGAGAACAGGTACAGGTAATCGCGCTCCTCGAACTGCGTGAGCTCGTCGAACGCCACGAACTGAAACTCCGCGCCCTGGTATCGGTAGCGATCCGTCCCCGTCTGCAGGTACCCGAACGTCACGCGCGCACCGCTCGGGAATCGCCACTGCTTCTTGTTCCCGTCCCAATGCGCACGCGTCGGCGACAGCCACTGATGCGCGCGGTCCATGATCGCCCCTGGCAGCGCGAGGTCCGCGTACGTGCGCCGGAAAATGATTCCGTTGTACCCCGGCGTGTCCACGTGCTGCAGCGCGCCCATGAGCAGCGCGTCGCTCTTCCCGCCGCCTGCGGCTCCGCCGTACAGCGCCTCGCGGCAGTCGAGCGCGAGGAACTCCGCCTGCTTCGGGTGCGGCGTGTGCGGGCACCAGCGCACGCTGGCGTGCGCGGCGAGCCCGCGGGCGAGAGCGGAGAGGTTCACCTCGTCCGCAGCCGGCTAGCGAACCGCCGCGTGTACGCTCGCGTGAGCTGGCCGCGCAGCTTGCCCGCGATGCGCTCGGCGCGATCCTTGAGCCACAGCGCGTCATCCGCCGCGTGCTTGTGCTTCAACTCGCGCCCGAGCGCGAACGCCAGCTTCACCCGGAGCCACGTGGCCTCGTTCATCCCATGCTCACTCACGCTCGCACCCGACGAGCCGGACGGTAGCATAGCGCTCATACCCCTTCGGACCTCGGAACACTCGGCGCAGTACCTTCGCTTCGGCCTCGGTGAACCGAAGTGCCTGCTTCTGATATGGGGTCCAGTACGACCCATAAGCGAACGAGCGCAGGTAGTACCGCCGACCGATACCGTACTTCTTCGCGATCACTCGGTCTGCCTTCATCGCTCGCACCTCCACCCTCTCCCCCGCAAAAACTCCAGCGCCTTCGGCTCGAGCTCGTCCGGGTCCGTCGTCTCTCCGCCCGCCTTGCGCTCGGCGTCGTCGATGAGCTTCAGGAGCCAGCCGACCTTGCCGGCCGCGTCTGCCTTGCGCGCACCTTCCTCGGCATCCATCCCCGCCTGCGCGGCGGTGAGCGCCTGGTACATCGCCTGGAGTCTCTCGTCTGCGTTCATGCGTTCCAATTCTGCGCGGCCGCGCGGTAGAAGCCACCCGAACCAGTTCCGGAAACGCCGGGCGGCTCGGCGCTCCTCGCGGTTCACTCGTCGTTCTCCTTCCCCTCCCACTCCCTCGCTACCCAGTCCGCCACGCTCTCCTTCGCTTCCCTATCCCTCGCTACCCAGTCCGCCACGCTCTCCGGATACACCTTCCGGGTGCCTGGCCGCCCCCGTGTCGCGTCGCGGACCGCGATCCGGACCCAGCCGGCTGCGGAGACGCCCATCGCGCTGGCGAGGCGCTTGAGGGCGTCTAGGTCGGCCTGGGAGTCGAAGGTGACGCAGAGGCGGACGCTCATGGTTTGCCCAGTCGGACGAGCTTGCCGCCGAGCTGCCTCGCAATGAGCCGCATCTCCGCCAATGGAACCTCGGATGGCCACACGATTCGCTCGTCGCGCAACGCAGACCACCTAAGCGGAGTCGCGTTGATGACGGAAGACACGTAAGCGTCTCCGCGCTTGATAACGTAGCCGATCACGGCGCGCGCCTCGTACACTTCACCGCGCGAGCGCTCCGCCATAGCTTGGCGCACGCCTTCGCGTCGGCCGCCGTCTTGAATCGCTTGGCCTTGCATCGGTCCCGAACCCACGATGGCCACGGCCATCCAGGGAGCGCGGGGAGGTACTGGCGGAAGTCAAACTGCCCGTACGGCTCCGGGTGCTTCATCCGCCAACGGCGCACGATCCATCTGACCTTCGTTGCCATCCCCAAACGATATCACACCGATATCACAACGCCAGCACTTTCCGCAGCACGCGCGCGACGGGTGGCCCAACGTCCCAACCGGCCCAACCTGTTTCTTAAAGTCCTAAAAATCAGAGAACTCACTCACTCACTCACGTCTCACTGTCCCTTGTACACACCTACCCTACAAATCCTAAATATATAGAAATAGGTTAGGCCAGTTAGGCCAGTTAGGCACCGATGCGTAACCATTGACCAATTCTGCCGGCCTCACCGGCCCAACAGGCCCGACCTGACGTACTTGTAGAGCCTTCCTGATGTAGTTCTTTGCCGTACCTTTTCCCACCCAAGGCGCTTTATGACTACAGATAACCTCATCGCGTCGGCCTTCGTTTGGCGCCCAACCTCGACCCCAAGTTGGCCCAAGGCCCAACCTGCGGTCACCTCGGTCTGGCCAATCAGTAGCACCGACAGGCGCTCCTCCCACGAGTCGTGCTGATACCGCTCGTCCACAATTTCCGCCGCCACTGTATCCATGGCAGCGTCGAACCACCACGGTTCGCCCTTACCGTGACGCACTGCGGCCTCAGCCCAGAGCTGCTCACGATCGCGCTGAAGCGCCGGCAGGTCGATGGCGCCACACTTCACGGGCCGAAAGCGGCGGCCTCCAGTGTCGTCGGTTAGGTACTGTCCTGCGTTCGTCGTGGCCGCGAAGCACGTGGACCGCAGACGGACGACGGTGGCGCGCCCGTAGCTGGGTCGGTACTTGTCCTCGCGCTGCGTGACGAACGCCTTCAGCTTGGCCATATGGCCAGCGGTGAGCTTCTCCAACTCCCCGAGCTCTTGCAACCACGTGCCCTGCAGGTTCTGCATCGCATCCTTGTTGTTCAGGTCGATGGGCGAATCCACAAACCAGTCGCCCGCAAGCGCACGAAGCGCGCTCGATTTGCGCACGCCCTGCTCGCCTTCAAGCACCGGCATCGTGTCCACCTGGCAGCCCGGCGTTCTGATTCGAGCCACCATGGCGATGAGAAACTGGGCCCCCACCGCGCGCGTGTAGGGGCTGTCGTCGCTGCCGAAGTACGACGGGAACAGGCCATCCAGTCGTGCCCGACCGTCCCAACGGAGCCCGGCCATCCATGTCCTTACCGGGTGGAAAGATGCCCGCTCGGCAGCGAGCAGAATGCCGGCCCACGTGGTGTCCGGGCCAGCCTTCACGCGCGGCGATTGCTGATGTAGCCACCCCTGCACCACGCTCGCGTCCGTGTCGCGGAGCGCGCGCCCCGTCGGCCAAACGATGCGATCTGCAAACTCATCCAGTCGCGGCCCACCTCCAGGATACCGCGTGAGCATCCGCGCTACGTTCTCGGCGATCTTCGCCGGCTTCCCGTCGTCCATCACGAGCTCAATATCGGGCGGTGGTTCCTCGTACGTCGCCGTCACGAGCCGAAGCGTAGGCGGGGTGCGGGTGTGGCCCTGCTCGGCGATCCACCGCTCCGCGCTGTCGAGCGTTTTCTGAATCTCCGCATCCGGCAACCCGGCCGCGCGCGCCGCGCTGGCGAGCTCGGAGCGCGCTTCCAGCATGGAGCCGTTCACCCCCACGACAGCCGGAAACACTCGGCAGGCGGACGTGTGAAGCACCGTGTTCCGCGTTCCCTCGGAGGCTCGGGAGACGTGAATGGCCTCGCCCACGATGGCGGAGCGGAGCCATTTCTCAGCGCGGCCCCGCGCACGCTTGTCGCTCGGGTCGTACGTCGAATGCTCGCGCGGCGGTGCCGGTACCGGGAGCAGCGCCTGCGTCCACGCCGACGGAAGCTCGACGATTGCCACCGTGAGATCCGGCAGCGTGTATTCGCCTCGCGAGTTTCGGCCCGCGACAACGACTTGACCCCCGGCGCATTTCATGTCCACGCCCGGCGCCCCTCGCAGGCCCGTGACGTTTTTCAGCGACGCCGCGTCGCCGACGAACTCGTAGAACCTCCGCTCTCCGCGCGGGCTGCGCCCCGTGCGCGTCGGCGGAAGCTCACCGAGTACCAGCTCGAGCGACGCAAGGCGCGTCGCGTCGTCGATGTCCAGGGCCACGATGTATCGCCCCGACGGATGCTCCCCCAGCACCACGCCCACGTTGGGCGTGAACCGCAGCGAGGCGAACTGGTCCCGGATCGCCTGCTCCTCATCGCTGGCCGTTCGCTGCCACGCCTTTTGGATCGGGTGCTTGCCGCGCGTCGACTCGGGACACGTGCTGCGCCCGCAAGTGCATTCGCCCGACGGAAGAACGGAATGGGTGAGTACAACGCGATGTCCTGCGGCAGCGAGAGCGAGAGCGATGTCGAGCATGGGTTTTTCCTTTGGAGCACGGTCTCCTTTGGCCGAAGGGCACGCGCGAAAGCGTTACCACCCGCCAGCGGGTGCAGTCGCGCGCGCACTTCGGCCAGCCGCGTAACGCGCGGCGGAACTACGTTACACGGGTCGCGGCGATTTGCCGAATCCAATCGTCGATGCTGGATTCGGGATTCAGAGATGCTTCAACGAGAACGAGGTGAGTGATACCCCACGTCTTGCACCACGCGGCGTAGGCGGCTTGCTCGGGCCGTAGGCGCCCGTTCTTCGACTTGAGCTCGAGCTCGATGTATTTGCCGCCGCGCCACAGGCCGTAGAGATCCGGCAGCCCCTTGATGCCGAAGCGCACCATGTTCCCGCTCGCCGCGCGCGCGACGCCGACGTTCCGACGGAACAGCCGAAGCTCCGGAAGCGCAACGGGCGCGCGGAGCAGGAACTGAGACTGCAGGTCAGATTCGCTCAACGAAACCACCGTATCCCGTCGGCGCAACATCGAACGCCGTCCACATGGTGTCGTGCCACTCGTACGAGTCGCCGTCGCGTCGGAGATACCGCGTGACGGTCACCCCGTTGCGGCACCAGCGAAGAACCACTCGGTAGTTTACTCGAACCATTCTTTCTCCTCCACTTCGGGTTCTGCGAGTGCGGGCCCATCGAGCAATTCGATCCGATCGCGCTCAATCCTTTCCTCCACGATCGCCTTGGCCTTGGCGTCCTGCTCCTTCCAGAACTCGCGCTCGCGCGTGCGCTTGGTGAGAGCGTCCTGCCAGTCGGCGTCGCCGTGGAACACGTTCATGGTTTCTTGGTGCCAGTGGTACGGAGCCCAGTTGCCGTATTTTTCCTTGTACTTGAACGTCGCGAAGCCAGGCTTGAAGCCGCGCGCGCGGGCGAGTGAAACCTGCGCGAGATAGAAATCGCGCTGCAGCTTCTGCGTCGTGGCTTCCTCGAGCTGACCCGGAATCACCTCCGGCAGCTTGCGCTCGACCACGGGAGCGACCCATCCGCAATGCGGGCACACCGTGTCGCGCGCGGGGAAGTACGCGTAGCACTGCTTGCACACGCGGTGCTCTACCTTCTTCTTCGGCTTCGCGTTGCCGCTGAGCGACCATTCGAGGTCATCGGTCGGTAGCCCGTGCCGCGCGCAGTTGCCGGCGTGGTCGAGCACCACGGGTGGGATCTCCCCTGCGCGTAGAACGCGTCCCACCGTCTGCCGGTGGAGCACGAGCGAAAGAGTGGGCCGCGCGAGGATGGCGCACCGCACGGCGGGACAGTCGAAGCCTTCGGTGAGTACCGCGCAGTTGCTCACGATGGTCGTTTCCCCGCTAGCTAGTCGCTCCAGAATCGCTTTGCGCTCGGCGTCCGGTGTCTCTCCGTCTAGGTGCTCCGCGGCGTAGCCGAAGGTCCGGAACTCCTCGACGATTTGCTTCGAGTGCTTGATGCCGCTCGCGAACACGATGGTACGGAGCCCTTCGGCGCGGAGCTGCCATTCGCCAACGATGTCGCCCACGAGCTGGCCCATCGCCTGCTCCAGGTCGCTCTCCACGAAATCTCCGGCCACCTTGCGCACGCCGGAGAGATCCGCTTCCCGCTTCGCGGCGAACACGGTGGGCCGCGAGATGTGCCCGGCGTCGATGAGCTCGGCGTAGGTGGCGGCGACCACGAGCGCGTCATACCGCTCGCCGAGCGGGCGCCCGTCTCCGCGGCATGGCGTCGCCGTGAGGCCGATCACCACCTCGTCCGGGTACGCCTGCCAGATGTGCTTTTCGTAGGTGTCCGCGATGCTGCGGTGCGCCTCGTCCAGGATGATGATGTTCGCCCGTGGCTTCTGCCGACGCGCAAGCGTCTGAATGCTCGCCACCTGTACGGGAGCGAATTCGTCCACGCGCGCATCGTCGCCGCGCATCACGCCGATGTGGTTGTGCCCGAGCGACGCCAGCGCCTTCACGGTTTGGTTCACGAGCTCGCGGAGGTGTACGACGAACAGTACGCGGCTCCCGAGCGCTACGGCCGAGCGCATGATCTCCGCCGCGGTGAGTGTTTTCCCGGAGCCCGTAGGCCCGCAGAGCAAAACGTGACGGCGGCCCGCAACCACATGGTCACGGACCGCCGATATGCCCCGAGCCTGATAGGGTCGGAGCGCAGTCATCAGAACGGCGCCTTGCCCGTCGGCGCGGTGCCCGTGAGACGCGAGAGGAAGTTGCGCTTTTGCGCTTCGTCCATCGTCTCCTTGAGCTTCACGCGTCCGCCATTGGTGAGGATGTCCACCTTCATTTTCTGCTCGCCCTTGTACTCCTGGTAGGAGACGTCCACGTCGACTTCGTGGTCGAGCGGGCCAAGGTCGTTCCCCGGTCCCGGCCACCCAAGCGCCTTGAGTCGCTCCTCGCTGTAGGGCTTGGATGCCTCGGAGAAGATGAGGAACACGGTCACGTCGTGGCCGGTCGAGAGCCGCATCGCGATCGCGATCTGCTCGTGTCCGCCCGAGGTTTTGCCGAACTGAAGCTCCATCTCCGGGATGCGCTTCGCCTTGTATTTTCCTGCCGCGATCGTCATTTCGTCTCCGTGTTTGGTTGAAGGTGGGTGAGAATTTCGATGAGGGGTGTTCCGCGCGCGATGCTGGCCTCCACGCGCTCTTTCAGATCCGGTGGGCACATCGCGCGGATCTTCGCGAGCTGCTCCTCGCGCGGAGCCTTGTCGGCCGCGACGGCCGCCGCGAACGCATCCCACTGCATGGGCAGACGCGACGGCAGCGAGCCGCGATGCTTCGCGTCGTAGGCGGGGTGATTGTCGGTGTAGAGCCAGCGTTCGTTTGCCGACTCGGCGATCGTCTTCTTGCTCTTCTCCTGGAGCCGCGTGGTGATCTCCGAGCGAGCAAACAGCGTGTAGTTTACCCACTGCTTGACGACCGCTGCGGCCTTCTCTCGAAGTCCCAGCGAGAACCGGTCGTAAGATTCGCCCGTCGGCGAGTCGAAGCGCTTGATGGTCACGTGACCGATGAGCACCACGTGCTTCGTGCGATTCACCCGGTCGAGTAGGCCGATGAGGTGGCGCCAATGCTGAAGCGCCGCGTCGTCGCCCTTGCCGTAGCCGCCGCCGTACTCCGCGAGGCTTCCAGTTTTTCCGCACACGCGTACGGTAATGAGCGCTTCGACGCGCGAGAGCGAATCGATGACGAGCGTTTTGCAATCGCTGTCGACCCACTCGAGCAGCTCCTCGAACGTTTCGATTCCCGTGACCCGGCGCACGTTGTGTTCGTGGCTCCCGTTGTCCAGGTCGAGCACGAGCGGATCCGGCGCACCCGCGGCGAACGAGGTTTTGCCTACGCCCTCCGCGCCGACCACCAGCACCTTGAGCGGAACTTCGCGTTTGCCGCTGCTGATTTTACTCTTGTCCATGATCGATGACTCCATCCAGGAACCCGCCACACTCGAAGGTGCGCGACGACGCCCCTGTGTCCGGGTTCACCATCGGCATGTTGAATTGCTGCTCCGTCGCAAGCATTTTGAGCGGCGCCCACCGCGCCGAGTAGCCACGCATCAACGCGCGCCCGTGAGCGCGATCGAACACGTCCACGCATTCGCTGATGATGGCGAGCGCCTGGTCCGCGCTCGAGCTCGCGTTGTACACCTGCACCGCGGCATGCATGAGCTTACCGAACCAGAGCGGCTTGGATTCGCCGCTCACGCGCCGTCGGCGAAGCTCCTGCGAGTAGTAGAACTTTCGCGGGCACTGGCGCCACGTAGTCATTGCGGACGCCGAGAGAACCGGCAGGCGAGAGCCGCTCATCGCCGGGGCGGTTTTGTAGAGCGGCCCGTTGATGTCGCCGCCCTCCGCGCACACCGCCCAGTAGTCGCACGGCGTGTTGTAGGTCATGCACGCGCCCACGTAGCGCGGCCATCGGTTCGTCGAGCGCGCGTGGCGCACCAGCTCGGCAATCTGCCACACGTCAGCGGCGTGGTCGGCGAGCTCAGCATCCGTGCGCACGATGACGCCGCGCCCGAAGTAGCGATCCGGCTCTTCGGCGATCTGCTGGACGATGCGCGATTCGTAGGAGTCGGCCGTTTCGTTTTGCTTCGGCCGCAGACCCGTCTTGCGGATCACGTCGTATTGCACGCCGGTCGCGTCGTACCCGAGCGCTTTCGCCGCCGCGAGGTACCCGCTCACCTGCCCGTCGAGCGTGAGCCGGCGCCAGTAGGTCGAGCCCGGCGCGATGTCCTCGGACGTGGTTTTCAGCTCGTGGATGAGAATCACGGGTTCACCGCCAGAGTGGCGCACGCCTGCGGGTTCTCGGCTTTGCCTTCCGCGATGGCCTTCAGTACCGCGAACTGAAGATCACTCAGCATTTCGAGCGCCTTGTCATCGTCCGTCGTCTGCTCGATTTCAGACAACGCCTCGCGCACCATGTTTTCGTTCATCACCGTTCTCCGTTCCGTGTTGGTCGCGAGCATGAATGCGCGCGAGTTGGGTGTACCATAATGGTACGATTGTGGGGTGTCAAGGGCCTGGCGATCGTCAACCGGGCTCGCGCAGTCCGGCCTTGAGCAGGACCGCCATCAATGCGCAATCCTCGTCGTGCGTGACCTCGCAGCACTCGGGGCACACTCCATCGCAGGAGTAAGCCTCCCATCGGTTGAGTATCCGCAACGCCTCCGGCGCGCAGGCGGCGATGCGGGCGCGAGCCTCATCCGACCCGGCGGCGTAGGTTTCGGGTGCGCATACCTCCTCAAAGGAGGCCACCTCACGCGGGCCTGCAATCACGATGTGATCGGATGCCTCCCACGTCTCCTCGACCACGATGCGCTTGGCTTCGTTCATCGGAAAAACTCCTCTCGCGCCCTCTCATGGGCATCCACGACACTGAGCTCCATCATCCGCATGCGAAGCGCCCGGAGCGACGCCAGCGCCTTGGACGCCTCGAGACGCGCCCTCCCGTCGGTGAGCGAGTCGCGGAGGGCGCGGAGGTCGGCCTCGATGCGGTCGAGGGCTAGCGCGGGGCTCATCGCTCCAACGCTGCCTTCACGCGTTCGATGGTCGCCGTTTTCGCGCGTCCCCCACCCCAGATCGCGTCGATGGTCGCCGTCCCGCATCCCAGGGCCTTCGCGGTGGCCTGGACGCCGATGGTGCGGACGAGCATGTCGAGCTTGTCTTGGGCGTCGGAGGGCAGGCGTGCCCATGCTTGGTGGTGGGGGCTCACCGGAGCACCATCCACGCCAGCCCGTCGCCGTAGACGATGGCGACGAACGTGTTCCGCTCCGACCGCACAACCTGCCCCACGAAGATTGGTTTCTGCATCCCCCACCGATAGCGCTTGCGATTGCGCCTGTCAAGGATTACGCTCCGACCATGCGACACATCTCGCCCGACGAACCCATCGACACGCCGCTTTTCGTTCGCATGACCGCCACGCTCCGAGAGAAGGTGCGCAAGCGCGCCAAGCGCGACGGGTTCAAGAACGAGGCCGACTGGGTGCGAAAAACTTTGCAGGCCGCAGTTGACAACCGCTAGCGCATGCGATATCAGTGGTGACATGACCACCGCACGCGATCTCTACATGCTCCGCGACCCCATCCCCGCCCGCGATCTCCACACCGTGGTGTACGCCGTTCGCTGGTACTGGCCGGGCGGAGAAACCCTCACGCTGCATCATACCGTGAGCGGAGCCACTGGCCGCATCGTCGGAATCACTGGCAGTCGGCCGGGCGAGTGGACGCGTCAGGGGACGGACTACAAATGGCGCTCGTCCGACCGAGGGACGCTGGTGATCGAGGAGAGGAAGGTATGGCCGTGACCACCTGGACCGTGGGCACGACAGAGAGCGACGTATACGCGGTGTACCGCGACGGCGAACTGTACTTCATCGCCGCATCGGAAAACGGCGAAGCGCAGCCGGCGAAGGCGCGGGCGGAGTGGTTGGCTGCGCTGCTTCAGGCGCATGAGGACGTGGCCGCGGATGACGCGGCGAGGATTCAGGCGATGACGGAAGAGCAGAGGAGGACGACGTGAAGAAGCAATCGGAGGAGCTAGGCAAGATCACCAGCGCAGTGCTCATGGTGGAGGACCACGGGATCTTCACGTTCTCGATTGGGTTCGACTTCGGCGGCATGCACCAGAGCTTCGGCGGGTACTCGCTGGACGAGTACGATCAGAAGCGAAAGCGCCGCGTGGGCCACCCGGCCGGTATCGATCTGGTGCTGCAGTTGATGGCGCTGTTCGGCGTCGATGAGTTTCAGAAGCTCGTCGGTCGCTACGCGCTCGCACTCCGCACGGACTACTTCATCGACGGCGTTCGCCTACCGAAGGCGGACGGTGGCGGCGAGGTGTCGATTGCCAAGTGGCGCCACGACTGGTGGCCGGAGAAGTACGCCGACGACGGTAGCGAGGTGTCCCCATGACCACCGCAGACGATCTCCGCGCGGCGCGGAATCTCATCGAGAGGCCGGAGGCGTGGACGAAGGGCGTTGTTGCTCGCGACACGTTCGGCAGCCCCATCACTCCGGACAGTTCGGACGCAGTCTGCTGGTGCGCGTACGGCGCTCTCGCGAAAGTGACGCGCTCCGCTTCCCCCGACTACGACGCCGCAACCGCAATGCTGAGGAAGGTCGTTCGCGCTGACACCGTGAGCGGCTTCAACGACACCCACACCCACGCCGAAGTGCTCGCCGCATTCGACCGCGCCATCGCCCTAGCGGAATCCCAGGGAGGGACGAAGTGATGGAGCCCCAGAACGAGCACTCCAAACTCGCGAACTACATCCTCCGATGGCTCGTGAATCGAAACGGCGGCGAGCTTCAGCCCGCCATCGAGAACATGAAGCTCGGCGACTACATCCTGATGAAAGCCGAATTGGAACTCATCCTGAAATGCGGAGGGCATCCGCCGAACTGGGTACCGGAACAATGACCATCGACACGAAGAAGCTGCGGGAGCTACACGCGAAGGCGACGCGCCTCTGTCTCGAACACATGGGCGAGTACAAGACGCCGTCGACGTGGCTGGTTGCCAGCGCCGAGACGTGGCCGAGGGGCGGACGATCGGAGGCGGTCTTGCTCGCGTCGGCGGCGCTATTCGACTCCGCCGAGGAGTTGATCTCGGCAGCGGAGGCGCTCAACCGCTCGCTGGCTGACGCGGAGATGGCGGAGCACGCGCACGACGCATGTGAGGAGCAACTCGCCACCGCCGAACGCGAACGCGATGCCGCCCTCGCCCGAGCCGAGCGCGCGGAGAAGGCGTTGGGCGCGATCGTCGACGTGGCAGAGGATGTCGACAAGTACGTCGACGACAGGGACGCGAGTAAGGCCCTACGTGAAGCCGTCGAAGCGGGCCGCGCCGCGCTGAAAGGTGGGGAGTGATGTTGCGAATCATCGCGTACGTCAACGAGACGGGAACATCCGGAGTCAATACGTCTGGCCTTGGTTCGGAGCGAGAGTCACTCGTGTTGCGTCGTGAAGCGGACTTCATCATCGATGGGCTTCGGGCGAGGCTCGCGGAGGCGGAGGCGGTACAGGCGGCGTTCACCCGAGCATCGGACGACCCGACGACGGCAGCCCGCACCCGCGTCATCGAGGCGGCGAAGGCGTGGGCTCATGGCGACTCCGACGAGTCCGTGGACGGACTGACTGACGCCGTCGACGCTCTCCTCGCCCTCGAAGCCGAAACGCCGGAGGTGGGAACGTGAGCCCCGACCTCTTCCTGCTCTCGAAAGAGGAGATGCGAGCGCGCTTCGAAGGCAAGGGCTCGCCCGACTATCCGACGCACGCCGGTGGGTGCGTGTGCTCTGGATGCCACGCGTCGTGGACTGAGTGGCTCGGTGGATACGCTGCTGCGAATTCGGTTCGTCCGCTCATCGAAGCCGCCGCCCGCCTCTCCGAACGCCGGGCCGTGCTGCTGCGGGTGGCGGGGGAGGTCGCTGCGGGCGCGTGCTCGGTACCGGGATGCCGAGTGAGCACGTGCATGGTGCTGCAAGCATTGGCGGCGAAGTATCGCCGAGAGGCGGAGGAGAAGTAGCGATGGACCCATTCCGTCTCATCGGACCAGCGTACGTGAGCTTCAGCGGAGGACGGACGAGCGCCTACATGCTTCGGCGAGTGCTCGACATCGGCCTGGACCGGGACGTTCACGTGCTCTTCGCTAACACTGGTAAGGAAGCACCGGAGACGCTCGACTTTATCGACGAGTGCGCCAGCCGATGGGACTGCCCTATCGGGTGGGTGGAGCGAGCGCGCGGCGGGGGCTTCGTCGAGGTAACCCACGGCACAGCATCGCGTCGCGGCGAGCCATTCGATGCCCTGATCGATGAGCGAGGGTACGTGCCCCACCCCGGAGCACCGTACTGCTCTACCGAATTGAAGGCCCGCGTCATGCGCGACTGGATGCGCTCACGTGGCTACGACGATTGGACCGCGGCCATCGGCATCCGATCCGATGAACGGTCGCGCGTCGCCAAGCTCCGCGGACAACGGCGCGAGGGCGGCGACATAGCACTACCGCTCGCCGAAGCGGGAATCGACATGGGACCGATCAATGCGTTCTGGTCTGGTCAGCCGTTCGCGTTGGGTTGTCATCAGTACGAAGGGAACTGCGATCTTTGCTTCAAGAAGTCGGGTGTGAAGGTCGCGTCGAGCGTGGACCGAAACCCGTCACGCGCGGCATGGTGGGCAGCAGCGGAAATGCGCACGGGAACGCGGTGGAGAAACGATCGGCCGACGTATGCTGCGATGGGGCGCGCTGCGGTGAATCAGGTCCGGCTCCCGATGGTCGATGATGGCGGAGAACCGTGCGAGCTGTGCTCGTGACCGAACTCACTGCCAAGGCGCTCGACGAGCAAGCCATCCGCGCCGACGAGCGCGCGAAGATTGTGGCGTTCTTGCGCGAGTACGCAGAGCCGAGAGACGAGGGCACATGGCATATCAACGATGCTGCGGATCGCATCGAACGCAGCGAACACCTACCGGAGAAGAAGTGATGGCGACGAAGAAGAAGACGACGGCGTGGAAAGCCGTCTACCTCACCGTCAGGAAGGTGCCCCGTGGTTGATCCCAAACTGGTACTCGGTGTGCTGGCGGAGACGTGGCGCGAGACGTCCAATCCAGACATGGCGACAATGTTTTGCGGAGCCTACCCCATCGGGAACTTCGACGAGACGCTCGACTACTCAGCCAACCACGAACGCGCCCGCCAGGCCGCGCTCGGGCATCGGTTGCTCCGGTGGGCGTCGGGTCCGCACGTACGCTGCGACTGCCAAGGGCACCCCGGATGCGAGCGGTGCGCCATCCTCCGCGAACTGCGGGGCGGTAAGTGAAAGCGCTCTCACTCCGCCAGCCGTGGGCTCACTTCGTGGTGAACGGGATCGCGGTCGCCGGCACGACGCACCTCAAGGACATTGAGAACCGCCGGTGGCGGGCGACGGTGCGCGGCGAAGTCCTCATCCACGCCGCGAAGGGCATGACGAAGGAGGAGTACGAGGATGCTTGCGACTTCGCAGCCGATGCGATGGGCATCGACTACGACGCTTTCGCGAAGCTCGCCCCCGCCGTACTCGTGCTCACTCGCGGCGCCATCATCGGTCGTACACGGATCGTCGATGTGATTCCGCCATGCTCGACGTGCAGCGGTCTCCTCTCGAACATCGCGTGCAACCACCGCAAGTGGCACATGCCTGCCCAGTACGGCTTCGTGCTCGCTGACACGATCGCGTTTGCGAAGCCGATCCCGTGGGCGGGCGCGCTCGGCTTCTTCAGCACGCCATTCGACCGCGACGGGGTGCGGCTCCCATGACCCCCGCCGACACCATCCCCCGCGCTACGCGATGACCCAGCTCGGCACGCGGCCCTTGTTGTCCTGCTGCACGACGTCGATGTCCACGATCACCCCGCCGAGCGTCGTGTTGTACGGCCGGAGCTGCTGCATGCAGTAGTCACACGCCGGATTGGCCACCTGCCCGTTGCGGTCCACCTCACGGGAGCAAGAGTCCCAGTAGCGCTTCACGCGGAGCGCGTAGAGCTCGCCCGACGTGAGCACGCACTGTGCGCCGACGTAGAGTCCCGGCTCGTAGCCCGCGGCCTCGACCTGACCCGCCCACGCGTTGATCTTCGCGATGAGGTCGGGCGGTGCGCTCGCCTCGCCCTCGAGGTCGAGCCACACCGTAGCGCCGTGCGGGATGCTCAGCTCTCGGAGTTGGGACACCGCGCTCATGCCGTTGTACGCCTTCGCGTAGGTCACCGGCATGAACGCCAGACCCGAGTCGAGGATGGCGTCGAGCTCGGCCTTGGTGACCGACCCGAGGTAGCGCACGACGAAGCGCACGCCCTCGCCCTTGAGCGAGTGACACGACGCCGCGGTGAGCTTCTGCACGGTGTCGATGCCGATGGCGGCGACTCGGGCGGATGTGGCGATCAATTCAACGACTCCACGCGGTACTGTCGGAGGGTCATCGACCCGGTAGCGACCGACTGGGTGAAGAACAGATCCAGCGTAGCCGACGCCGTCGAATCGAAGCCCGAGCCGGTCTGCACTCCGCCGAGTGGGAGGATGAGTGTCGCGTTGCCTCCTGCTTGCGGCAGCGGCGATCCGACAATGGCATCCGACGTGAACCGAGCGACACCTACCAGCGTGGCAGACGTGCCGCTTCCGATGGTGCGGCAGGTAACCTCGATGATGAGGTACCAGTTCGCGTTCGTTCGCCCCTGCGTGTTGAGCTGGGCGGCCAGCGTGTCGAACGCGACGGTGCCTCCAAGCCGCACGTCGAAGCGGGCGGTTCCAGGGGTATCCGCTGCGCACGTGATGTTGCCCGACGCGGTGATCCGCATCGTGCGACCGGGGTACCAGAACCCAGGCGGGAGCGTAATCTTCGCCCCCGTCGGGATGCAGCTCGCCGCCGACGCTGCGGTGATGGCGGTACCATCGGCAACGTTGGTGATGAGCGTCTCCTGCCTCGTGGTGATCATCTCAGTTCTCCTCGATGACCTGGTACTGGTGGACGGTCATGCTGCCCGTAGCGACCGTCTGCGTGAAGAACAAGTCCATCTTGTTCGCTGCCGTGGAGTCGAAGCCGGTGCCGACCGCGGGAGTGCCCACCGGAACGAGGAGCGAGCCGGTGCCGCCTACGGCCGGGAGCGGCGACGCGATCACGGCCTCGCTTGCGAAGATGCCTAGGCCCATCAGGTTGGCGCTGGTGCCCGAGCCGATGGCTCGGCACGTGAGGTGGATCTCGAGGTAAAACGGCACGGTGGTTTTCGCCACGATGTTGAGGTTCAGCGCGCCTGTGTCGAACACGACGATCGGCGTCGAGTTCAGCCGCACGTCGAAGCGGGCGGTTCCGGGCGTGGTGACCGCGCACGAAATGCGGCCAGCAACGATGACCTTTAGCTTCTTGCCGATGTAGAAGAAGTTCGGCGGGAGCGTGATGATCGCGCCGGTGGGGATGCACGTTGCCGCAGCGGCGGCGGTGAGCGTCGGGCCGTCGACGAGTGCGTTGACGAGCGTGTTCTGGGTGGTGGTGACGGACATGGGAATCTCTCTTTCTTTCGTTACTTGAGTTCTCGTTTGGCAATCTCGTCGCTGATTCTCCGCTGCGCCTTGAGCAGCGCGATGCGCTCGGCTTCGGCGACGTTGTCGGAGCCGATCGCGTTCATGGCGTCGCGGATTAGCTCCAGGGCGATCTCGATGATGGCGGGGATCATGGGCACCCCGCAGACGCGTCGAGCCCATGCTTCGCGTCGACTCGGCAGGCACACGACTCGTACGCCGGCCATCCGCCGTCAGCCTTCGCCGACTCCCGGCACTGCGCAAGCTCGGCCGCGTACTGCGCAGACTCGGCGACGTTCGCCGCGTGCTGTGCTGGGGTGATGGCGCACCCGTACGCGAGCACGCCGACGTAGAACGCGAGCGGCACGAAGCCGATGCACGCGCGCGTCACGGCTTCACCGGAGGCAAGCTCTTGCCTTCCTTCTTCGTCGGCCCCTCGTCGGGGAACAGCGCGGGAGCCGACTCGGGAGCACGCTTGCCCACGAGCGCGACGAGCAGGTTCCCAAGCAGCTTGGGTAGGTTGATTCCCGCGTCGCTCGGGATACGGCGGAGCGCTGCGAGTCGCGGGTACTTCGCGGCGAATGCGTCGCTCGGCTTCGCAAACAGGCTCGTCAGGATCGCCGTCAGCACGGGCCACACGACGAGCGCGAAGATGGTGGGGTGCGTCTCGATCCAGTTCACGACGGCGGTCATTTGTCGTCTTCTCTCTTGATGGGTGCGCCGAAGTAGCTGCGCGGGGATGGACTGAGCCTGCGCGTCGCGCCTTGAACGACGGCGGAGAGCCGCTCGATCTGAGCGCCGATGCGCACGTCGAAGTCGTCGATGGCCTTCGTCAGCCGGGTAATTCCAGCCTCGAACGCCTTGTCTCGCTCTTCGCTCCTCGCATACTCCGCAGTGAGCCGAGCATCCTCCGCCGTGAGCCGAGCGTTCTCTTTCTTGAGATCCGCCATGTCGCGCTTGAATTCGGAGATCTCCCCGCGCATGAGCGCCCATACCACGCCCACGACGGCTAGAACCACTGCACCAAGGCCCGCGATGATGGTGGAGTCGGTCACGTGCCAGACATCTCCTTCACCGCATTGGTTCCGTCGCATACGATCCACGCGGAGGTGTTCGTCGCAAGCGTGACCGTGGCCCA
>OFRM01000288.1_pt1 | contig 22497 bp, 27 predicted proteins | sample 1543101 | NCBI WGS metagenome assembly OFRM01 (sample SAMN07774223, study PRJEB24372) | wastewater metagenome | isolation source: Exp Tend VB 0WW | collected 2016-02
CCCAAAACTTCACCCGGCCGGAGTCGCTTCGGTTCAAAACCGCCAACGTGATGGACGTGGCGATTATCAGGAGTACGAACTGCCACCAACGCCATGCGGCGAAGGGGCTGTATATGTACTCCCAATTCGTCAGGATCTCCGACCACGCCATCATACCGTAAATGGCAATGGAGATGACGAGCAACAAGGGCGCAAAACCCTTGTACTTGCCATTCTGTCCGAACGGCGTATAGAGAATCGCCGAAACGAAGGCAGTCACCAGGAGGATGATTGCCCATCCGGGATGAGTCCAAATGCCGACGAAGCTGAAGGCCAGCAGCATCAGCGTTTCGAAGATGACGATGTCGAACAGCGTCCGAGCTGCCAACTGAAGGCTGGCCAGACGTCGCAGCCGATCATCGTCAAAGTTGAGTCGAACGATGTTCTGAAAATCGTTCGGGCTAATGGGAACACCGGTCTTGGCGATCCCGTAGGCGAGATCGACTCCGATGAGAAGTCCGGCACTGCGCAGGGCATTGCCCGAGCGAAGCAGCCAGAACATCAGTGCGAAGTAGGCCAAGACCACCAGAGCCAGGAAGATCTTTGCGATGATCGTAGGTCCTTCCAGGGCAGCAAGCGCCGCACCCAGCAGTCCGCTGATCGTGAGAGCTGCGACCATGACGACGATCGTCACGGTCATGACCTGCTTGACCAAATCCTCGAAGCTCTCGAGAGCGTCAAGCGTTACCTGCTCGAGTGCGATAGCACCAACCCGTCGCACTCCGTTGAGATAGGCCACCATGGCCTGTATCAAATGAAGCATCTCCTCACCTCCTAGTTAGAAGCCCGTGATATTGCGGACTAGCTGTCGCCATCCGCCGGAACGTCGCGCTTCGCGACGTTCGATCGCAGCGTGAGCCATGCGCTCAATGAGAGGCGTGTCTGGCCGAGCAAGCCCGGCATCAACAACTCTCTGCTGAAGCGCATCAGCGCGATCTGTGAGGACACCCGCGCGAGTCTCGAGCTCTTCGCCCCAGATGTTGAGCTGCGCATTGATGCGAGCCAACATCTCGGAAAAGCGAAACCCAATAGTATCCCATTGCACTTCGCCTTCCGGTGACATGAAGTGTAGGATGTTTCCGTCGGCGTCAGTGAAGGTCGCAGCCATAAGCCACTGCCTCATTTGATAGATCAAGGCCGACTTCTCGGGGACGAGTCGCATCCCCTCCACCGCCTGCACGAATTGCTGCGGAGTGAGAATCGCCAGCCCCTCAAGGAGCGCGACTTGATCATCTACCGATGGCATCGTTGCCACAGTAAGGATGAAGACCGCGCGCTGCTTGCGCGACAGTGTCCGATCCCTGTCAGCAGGATCGGCCGGGTTGGGATGCCTGAGGAGAATCCTCAGCGCCCTCTGAACCATCTGGCTCAGCTTTGACCAGGCAACTGCAAACAGCGCCTCGTCATTCTGGCCGATACCCATGAAGTGCGGAAAAATTCTCCTAACCGCCTCCATGTTGACCTCTAGCTTATCATCCTCGCCTTTCTTGAACAGGCCGAGAGTGATAAGCAAGTTCGCGACGAATGCAAGCACATCGCCGAACTCAATTCCCCACATCTTCATCTGCTCACCTCCGGCCACCAGAAGTTGATGGCCCGCTGTTCGTTGGTCACTTCTGAGGTGACGACGATGTGATCTATCGACCGAGGAACAGTCACCTCGACGATGCGCTCGGACACAGGTCCGAGTGAAACGTCAAAAGTGTTGGACTCGACCCAAGAAGTCTCGCCACAGTAGCGAAACCTGACCGGAACTCCTGCTGACAACACCGCGTCTGCAGTGAATATCAGAAACAGCAATCCCGGGGTGCTGTCGATGATGCGCTTGATACAACTCAAACGGTTTCCCGTTTTTGCCTTCAGCGCATCCGGAACCGGTTTGGAAACCGTGAGAGGTCCCCAAACCACGGAAAGGTTCGTGTGAGCTTTGTCCGGGCGAGGAACATCCTCGCGCTTTCGGCCATCAGCCTCAAGCAAAAAGGACGAGATTTTCTCACCCCGCGGAAACTCTTGAGTCCCCGCCCAAAGCTCAGCTTCTTCGCCTCTCTTGGGCTCAAGGCCCTTGAACAGGCTAACCTCAACTCGAACCTTGTCGCCTTCAAGCGACTGTAGTGCGAGGCCGAGGCTGTGCTGTGGCTCTTTCTTCTTTTCTGCCATAGCACTCTCCTTTTTCTAAAAATTCAAAACCTGATTGTCAAAGAACATGGTCGCGCTCAAGATTGAACGAACGGCATTTTGCCGGAACAAAGCCAGATTGTTTTGGAATGAGGCGTTATTCCCGCAAAACAAAGCTTAATTTATCGATTTATTACTATAGCAGATTTTTAGGTTTTTGTCAAGGTTAAAAACTAATCATAACTAACTTAAAAGCCCCTTATTTAAGGGGCTTTTACAAAAACTATACTATTATTTCATCGCCTTTTTTATAACCTCAAACTCATGAGTAAGCGCATCACTAAGTAAAATATATAAATCTGGAATTTCGGAAGCTAATTTTACTACCGCCTCTTCTATCCCCTGTTTGTTTTCCAGCAAGCTTTCAAACTCTTTTTTTTGCTCATCTGACATTGCTCTAAGTAATGTATAAACAATCACTTTTTCAAAACGCTCAGTTAACAACTGAGTCATTTCTGCTTTTTCAGATTCAGAAAAACTCTGAGCAGTTAGTTCAGTAAGTAATTCATCTTGATATTTTTTTATGTCATCAAACATATATTATTTATTTCTACTCCTACCACTTTTACTTTTTGTAATTTGTTCCGACTCTCCGGTAATTTCTCGGAATTTTTTTTGTGCTTCAATAAACGCTTGAGGATTTAGCCGTTTAATATCGTCTTCCAAAAACTTAATTGCCGAATGTGTTTTACTGTTAAAGGCTGTAATGCGAAGTGTGTTTATAATTTTCACAAAGGCCGAACTGACTTGGTGTATATTTGTAAAATCTGTAACTGTTTGCAAAACTTCTTCGATTCGCTTTCGCTCAGCCCCGCTTAGCTGGCCATTGCGCATTGCAATGTCAAAGTCATTGCGCCTTACATCTTTCATCCAAAGCTTTTCCCAAGCTAATTGGGCTTTAGAATTAGTAATGCCACGGATTTGTGCATCGGCAAGAAAATCATTAACCTCTGGGAGCGCTGGCAGGCCTTCAGACTTTGATAATTTTTCCTCTCGTTTACGCAAGCGCTCTGCAATTGCTAAACGACTATAAATTAAATCTGAAAATTGATCACTATTTAGCAATGCCTTGTTTATCACAATTCGCTTTCCACTAGGATCCATAAAATATTTATCCCCAATTTCAACGGTCACACCAGAAAGTTTATCCTGCATACGAGGATCCAATAGAATATCAGCAAGTTTTGCCCGACCAACTGCCTGCGCTTCATCTTCTGCCGACTGCTTTTGTCGGGCAGTTTCCCTGGTTAATTCTTGCTTTTGCTTTGAAATTTCTTTTCTATGCGAAACATATTTTGCCCCGGCATAGAAAGTTGCGCCGGCAAGTCCTGCACCAACTACAGTTAATATTTTTTGAGTTAGACTTGGTGAATTATCAGCAAGAATTTTTGCGTTTGTAGGAAAAGATGGAAAGTCCCCTACAGAAACTGCGGGCGGTATTATCTCAGCAGGAGCGACGGGTAAAACCACAGCTGGACTGGGAATTTCTGCATTTGGAACAACTTCTCGTAATTTATCTAAGTGATTAACTATAAAATTATCAGGCAACTCTATATCTTTAAATTCAGCCCCAACTAACGGCTCATGACCAACAATTTGAACACTGTTTTCTCTAGCCAATAATATAACACCTTCATTAATTTGCTCATTAGTTGGATTGTCAACATGCAAACTATTATGAAGATAGTCTTTTGTCACATCCCATAAAGTATGGTGGCCGTCGAGCACCTGACTTGTTGGCAAAACTTCAGCAACAGACGTAGGAGCAATAATTTCAGAACCAGCTATGGGTGGTGTTGCTGGAGCTTCAATTGGCGCAGAAACATTAGCCACCTCAGAGCTCTGTGGGACACTGGCGCTGTGACCAAAAAAATATTCAACTAACTCGCCTGCTAAGTATCCACCGGCAGCCCCAATTGCTCCTCCACGAACAGTGGCCTTAACTAAACGCTTCCAATCACGCTTGCCAACATACTCTTTTTCTAATGTCTTTAAAATTTTAACAAGGCTTTTATCCTTTAATAACTCTTGCTTGTCTGCATCCTCTCGCGCTAATAGAAAATTCCGAAGCTGTTCTACTGGTGTTCCGGCTTCTTTTTGTTCGACATTTGCTAAAGCAGATTGCACATCAACTGCCCGAAGCATCATAAAAAGACGATCGCGCTCTTCACCGCTTCCCTTAAAAGTTTTTTTATTACTTAAAGCATGCTGTATTGCAGAATACTCTTCTACTAATTTTTGAGGATCAGTGTCGTCACTGTCTTCTGCAGCTTGAAGTTTTAATAATCTTTGTTCATATCTGTCAGCGCTATATAATTGCTGGCCTTGAGCACGAAAGTCTCTAACTCCTGCGCTAGTACCACTGACTAAAAATCCAGCTGCGGCCCCAGCACCTGGCAAAGTAAAATCCGCCGCGCTCTGAAACCCAGCCCGTACCAAACTTGAGGCCGCAACCGTAGTGACAAACCCAGCAGTTGCACCAACTGTAATATCTTTCCCAAAAACCTTCCAAGATTTACCAAGAACTTTTTTTCCAAATATTCCCACCTTTTGCATTAAACTTTTAGACACCTCCGGATTTTTTTCTAAAAAACCTCGGAGCTCTTGAGTCATACCCGAAACCTCGGACTGCTCTGGTGCTACCTGCTCTTCATCTTTACCATTTTTAAAATCAATAAACTGTTCAAGTGGAAAATTAACAGAGGAATCCTGTTTACCTTCACCTAATTTCTCATTCTCGGAACCGAGACCAACTAAAATGGCAGTGGCGTCGTCGATATATGCTTTTCGCCTCAAATAATTTGGGTCACTGCCTAACCGCTGAGCCTCACTCACTAAATATTTTACTGCGCTTCCGCGGTCTGGACTATGTGCAATTATATACTCCATTTGAGCAGTCGACAGCAAATCAGAAACACCATCTGACATCAGCAACAACTGTTCTCCTGGTTTTAAGTCAACAACAGCTAAGTGTGGGTAGATTTGGCTTTGGCTTCCCACTGCTTGAGTAATAACATTACGCCTATCATAAACCTCTTGTATTTCAGGGTCAGCAATTGTTGCCGGATCGTCGATTTTATTTAGAACATCTTGATAGATTACTGCGCGGTCACGACCATGCTTAATTTCAGCCGTAAGAAGTCCTGAACCGTCGTCAAGAGTTAATTGTTCTAGCTTCCCTTCCGCTGAAAGATAATAAATCCGACTGTCACCGATGTTTCCCAAAACTGCTTTGCGCTCGCCGTTAGGTCCATTCCAAAGTTGAACCACAGATGCGGTTGTAGCCATCCGACCAAGCTCAGGCCTTGTTTGCATTAAATCTTTAAGCATTTGATGAGAATTTTTATATTCGTCATCAATCTTTTCCACCAACTCAGAAAGACTAAGAGCACTTGGGTTTTCCGGTAAATGCTCCGCTAAATATTTTACCACCTCTCTGGAAGCTGTACCTCCAGCACTAAGCCCACCCACTCCATCACAAACAATAAAGCGTCCTTTTTGCTTGTCTATTAAATAACTATCTTCATTTTCATTGTGAGGTTTTGAAGATCCCTCTGGAAAACTTCCAATTTTACTTTCTCCATATGCAAAAAGCTGGACCTTTGGTTCAGTTTCAGTCTTCTCATGAGTCTCTCCTTCTGAAAACGGAGATGGTTCTGTGCCTAAATTTTTTGTTTCCATGAGTTAAACTACTCCTTAACTATATCAAAATAAGCGTAGAATGCAAAAGAACCGAAAAAGAAAAAATCTTTTTCGGTCCGCTTTGATTCATGATCTTCGTCTCTGAATACAAGTGCGCTTACTCCCACTCAAGTTTCCTTGAATGCTTTCACTCTCGAAGCCGAAAGGCTTCAAGAACGACATTGCTGTCGCTCAGCCACTTGTATCTCGATACGTGTGCTAACACCAACGGTTTGCCGCTTACCTGCGGCGGGCAATGGACGCTGCTGTTGTGACTTCCAAGCCAGCAGCTTGGGAGGGGTTGCTGTAGTTGTAAACACGCAAGGTTTGCGTCCCAGCACTTCGCTGGACCGAAACCCGCATGCTCCTGTAGTCAAGTCCATACTCGTAGCTGATTGCGCCAGAGTATGGCACAGCAGAGATTCCCTCCACCGCATCCTTCGGCGCCAAAACCAAATAGCGCCGGCCAGGCTCAAACACAACTGAAACCGTCTTGCCCCACTGGAGCTGAATCGTGCCGTATGGAGTAGGCTCCACTTTCAAGGTCCGACTCAGATCCTCCGAAACTGCAGGCACAGAGACCTTCACAGTTACGGTGACTTCTGCGTGCGGAGAATCACCGACCGTGTTGCTCGGGTAAAGCCGGAGAGTCTGCGCGACCTCCGTAGAGCTATTGTCAGTCACTGCGTTGAGCAACAGGCCTCCGATAACGTTCGAGTCATTGTTGTACTCGATGTACCGGCCATCGCGCGGCCAGTACTGAGCAGAGAACTCTTCAGTTGCGCCGCGCAGGATAACCCGGCAACGCTCGCGTTCGAACATTTCGATGGACAACGATCCGCCGACATCGACGAAGTGCGTCGGGATCCCATCGCTCGGCAGAACAGGCTCCATCGTCTGCGGTACAACCTTTTCAACGTCAGCGTTGGTGATAGTACCAGGCACAGGCGTCGTTGGCGCCAAAACCGCCGAGAGATTGTCGTTGGTCAACGTCGGCGTTACGGCCGGCTCCGCGCTCTTCGGCATCGAAGGTGCAGTGGCCACGACATCGTCGTGCTTGATCTGCACGCCGAGGCTGGCGAGCACATCGCCCGTAGCCCTGGGACTTCGCTTGCCCGCTTCGCGGAGCAAGGCCCTACTGGCACGAGAGTTGGCCGGCGTGTCGACCCGAAGATAGACATAGCCGTACAACTGGTGCATGTAAGGATAATCTTCAACCGGAATCAACCGGCCGTTGCCATCCTCCAACGCATAGAAGTAGTCGACAGGCCTGCGTGCGACATTGGCCGGAAGGCCCGGACAACGCGCGAAAGAGTCGAAGTAACCAACGCCCGACATCAGCGAGATGACGATCCGGCCGTCGGCCGTCTGCTTGGCAGAAGCCGGCGGAGGCTCAGGCTGTGTGGCCATGGCTTCCGCAACCGAGAAGCTGGTGGTGAGCATCGCGCACAAAAACGCGACACAGAAAAGCGTCTGCTTGATCATGATCTGTTTCCTCCTGTCAGTGTCAGCCTTGTGGGCTTTTCCTAGCTTATTTAGGGCAAAATAAACTACTAAAAACCAGCAAAAAACGATATATGAATATACCATTTTTTGCTAGTCCTGTCAATGATAATGCCTAGAGCTTAAAGTCCTTTTTCCACAGCCGGTTGACCAGCTGACATCATATCTGCAACTTGACTAGTCCCAGTAGTATTCACCACGGGACTTCGCTGCACTTACCACACTATGTTACAAAGTCCTCTCTGTAGCCACAATTCCTGCATTGTTCATTTCTGCAATTTGACTCGCCTCCAGAATTTCACTTTCAACCTCGGCCTTTGGACGACCATATTTAAGTCTTGATAATTGCCTTATTGCCTCAGCTGTCTCTGGACTTCCTTGACTGCGAAGAAGTGGGTAGGTCGCAACATTGAATGGTTTGCTTGCTGTGCCACTAATCATCAATTTCATGAAAGCGTTATACCTGTCAACATTTACCAAATCAAATTCATTAAACGTTGGGGCAAACTCTTTGGCCATAACCTCACTGTCTTCCACGCCAATTCTAAACGACACAATCGTACCCGTGTTGCCAAAGACTGCATCGCGAAGATCACTACTCCCCGCTCCTTGTGCCCCTGCGGCTTGCTGAAGCTGTGCTAAATATTGATGCGCAATAACTAAGTTCAAGCGGTACTTTCGTGCTTCGCTTAAAATGGAAGCAAAAGCATCAGTAATAAAGTTTTGAAACTCATCAACATATAAATAAAAATCTTGCCTAGTGTCTTCTGGAATGTCTGCGCGCGACAGCGCCGCCATTTGCATTTTACTTACTAAAATTAAACCTAAAAGTTTTGCATTAATCTCACCAACTTTTCCTTTGGCTAAATTGACCAACAAAATCTTTTTGGTGTCCATAACTTCGCGAAAATTAAAAGCACTTTTGCTTTGCCCAACAATATTACGCATTGTTGTATTTTCCACAAAACGTCCCACTTTAGAAATTAAGTACCCAAGCATTTCACTCTTGTGGAAGTCACTGGTTTTAGCCATTTCTTTTTCCCAAAAGGCGCGGACTACTGGATCTTTAACCTTACTAACTTTATATTTCTGAAACTCCATGTCTGTAAAAATTCGGGGAATGTCGACAATGGTTCCAGGATTTTCTTCATCGGCCATGAGAGTCAACATAGCGTTGCGCATATTATGTTCGAACATAGGCCCAAGCATAGCAGGGTCAGTGACTAACTTATAAAAAATTGAGATCATTTCTTGAACAGCAAAGTCTTTTTCTTCTTCGCGAGTCACTTCAAGCATGTTAAGTCCCATGGGTCGCTCTGTATCAAACGGCTCAAACAAAATAACATCCTCTGCGCGCTCTTTTGGAATGTGTGGCAAAATGTCTTCAATAAAGTCACCATGAGGATCAATTACACATAGTCCCTCACCAGCTTTTATGTCTTGGGTTGACATATACTTCATAATTTCAGTTTTACCAGTACCAGTGCGCCCAATAATGTACATATGACGTCTACGGTCGTCTCTAGCAATCTTGATTGGAGTTTCTACGCCACGGTAAATGTTCCGACCAAGAAGCACGCCTTCGGTAGAGATATTAAGTGGTGGTGGGGCTTTTTTACTGACTAACCATTTAATGTTAGGAGTTTCAATGTATGGTGTTGGTAAATGCCACAGGCTGGCCAACTCTTCTGTATTTAAAATTGTGTTTTTACCACCATCACGAAAGACTCGAAAAATATAGTCTTTGACAATATCTGTAGTAGCTCGCTTTTTTATGTTAAGGCCATTAAATGGTGGCATATTATACTGCAAAAAAGATGACTGAATATTTTGCAAGTGAAGTTTAGCTTGGCCAGGAAGTTTTGACGAAGCAATAATTCGAATATTAGTTTTAAATCCAGCGCGACTAGCTTTTTCTTCAAGCCTTTTGACAATGTCTTGTTGCATCGGGGTAAGCTGAATGGCACTTTTAAAACCCGACAAGTCCATATGACTTCTATCCTCTGGCTTATTTTCATTTTTACCCATTAAGCCTTTGCCTACACCAGACGCAAAACTTTGAAAAGCTTGGTAAGCTTTTCCCTTTTCCACTAACTCAGGGTTTTTCCCTTGCTGAATTTCTAGTGCCATATGCCTAGCTTCTTGATGCCATGTTGTACCAACGGGACTCAAGATAAACTGCACTGCTGCTCCCTCACCTTCTTGGAGTTTACTCATGGCGTTAGTAATAGCATTGAGTGGATCTGACTCCATCATTTTATAGGTGCGAATTGGATAGACATATTTTTTTGTTTGGCGCAGCTCCACCGCTTCAATCTGACCACCTTTTTGAAAGGGATTGTAGCCAGGAACAGTTTCAATAAAGGCGTGTGGGTATTGAGCTTGGATTTGCTTTTCAATTAACTCTTGAAGGTGTTTTGGGCAATTAATATAAAAGCTAATTTTTTTGTCGGTACAAGCTATCTCAAAACTAATATAGTCTTTTGGGCTAAAAAATTTGACTGCTCCTCCTGCTTCAGACAACGTCGTAAAAAGTTGCTCTGCTACTGCAATTAAATTTTTCTTTTCTTCGTCACTTTTTTCTTTGCCTGCATCATTACTATTGTCTTTAGGCATTTGAATTTCCAAGAATACCCAGTTTAAAGTACGAGGTGCTACATGATTTTTATGATACCAGTGTCGTTTTGCGTAATAAAAAAAGACCGCTAAAAATATAGCCACCAAAGCGGCTAGCACTAGCAGTACTATGGTTACAAAATCAGGCGAATTGAACATTTTTGTTTTTAAAAATTTTTGTGAAAAATAACTAGGCTACTTGGGAAAGATCTTGTTCATCCAATTTTGATATTCCCTCTAAATCAGCAGTCAAGTCATATGCATTAGATAAATCAAAATTAGGATCATTCATCTCCTTAACTACTGCTTCTGAAGCCGTCTCTCTGTTCTGAAAGCTCAAATATTTTGCCAAGTTTACAAGATTATCATGAGGTGTAGAATCAGTGTTTAGTCCAATACCAGAAGCAACTTTTGCTGTCTCGTCCTCAACTTCTAAATCAGTAGGACTTTCAGTCAAAGATCCCTTAGATCCATCATCGGCTTTAAAACTTTCAGGACTAGAAGGAGAAACAGGAAATTCTACTAAGTTAGGGATTGCTTCATTAGGAATTAAATTTTCGGGTTTTTGTTCTGCCATAGTTGTAAAAATTATTCTTTATTGTACCATAAAACAATGAATTTATCAAAAAACTGCCTGTGACTATTCTCATCCTAAATTAGGAGGGGTGGGGGAAGGTATGCAAAAATATAATACCCCACCTAACCTCCCCTATCTTAGGGGAGGAATAAAACAACAAAAAACTGCCACAAGGCAGTTTTTCTAAGAACTAAGCACCAAGGACTGAGTACTAATCTAATACGATTCGTAATCATGCATAGTCAACTGAGCTTCAATCTGTTTGATCGTTTCAATAACTACAGATACGACAATCAACAGCCCTGTCCCACCAAAAGTTAAAGCTTGAGTGCCAGTCCACTTTTGTAACAGAAATGGTAAGACAGCAATTAATCCAAGGAAAATAGAACCCGGCAAAGTAATCCGGTTTAAGACTGAGTACAAATAGTCAGCAGTCTGCTTACCTGGGCGAAGTCCTGGGATAAACCCACCATTTTTTTGAATATTTTCAGCAACCTCATCTGGGTTAAACACCACTGCAGTGTAGAAATAAGTAAATGCCACAACTAAGACAAAATAAGTACTCCCATAAAACAACCCTTGCGATTGGAATAAGTCAATAATTTTTTGGGCATAGTTAGCAATAACCGCAGTCTTAGCATTCACAAAGAATTGCGCTATCATGGCTGGAAAGAGCATTACAGAAATTGCAAAAATAATTGGGATAACTCCAGCTTGATTAAGGCGGAGTGGCAAATGGGTATTCACCCCACCAAAAAGTTTATCTCCCCGAATACGCTTGGCATACGAAACCGCAACATTGCGCTGGGCTTCTGTAACTAGGACTACAGCTGCAATTACAATTAAGCCAACAGCAATGAAACCTAAAATAGTTGGTAGTTTAGATGGATCGTATAACTTAATTAGAGACTGTATGCTGGCGGGCAAACGCGCTACAATTCCAGCAAAAATAATTAATGAAATGCCATTACCAATTCCATATTCGCTAATAATCTCACCAATCCACATAACGAGCATAGACCCTGCGGTAATAGCTAAGAGCGTTAAAAACCACTGGAAAGGAGTAAAAGCGCCAAGAACTGCAGCTCCGCCTTGGCTTTGCAATAAACGAATTGTGCCAAAGCCCTGCAATGCAGCCAAAGGAATAGACAACCAACGAGTGTATCGATTAATTGTTGCTCTGCCAGCCTCACCACTTTCTTTTTGCAATTCTCCAAGAGAAGGAACAATAATAGTAAGAAGTTGCATGATAATAGAAGCAGTGATGTAAGGCCCAACACCAATCATGGCGATGGAAAAATTTGTTAGTCCCCCACCAGAAAAAATATCAAGTAAGTTTAAAAATTGATTCTGCTCAAAAAAACTTTTTAGAGCTCCGATATCAACCCCAGGAATTGGAACATGCGCTAAAATTCGAGTTGTTAAAAGCAAAGCAAGCACAATAAGAATTTTATTGCGCAAGTCTTTTGTTTTCCAAATTAGAGATAATTTATTCATATCGTTTCACTAAATAATCCAAATATACTAATAACTCATCAAATCTACAAATACCTACAAATCTATGCTAGCTGAGTTACTCGATAATAACGAATTTGTAGGTATCCGTAGATTCGTTCGGCCCATTCGTAGATTTGGATTATCTATACTATTTTACACTGCCGCCGGCTTGTTGTATAGCTTCTTTTGCAGTTTTAGTAACAGGCAAAGTGACAATCAATTTTTTTGAAAGTTTTCCGCCACCAACAATCTTAACTTTTGGCATTTTCGCGCCTTTGGCTACTTTTAAAATACCTTTATCTTTAAGCAGAATTGCGTTAACCACTGCACCATCCGCAAGATCATTTAGTTTCGAAACTGCCACAACTACCATCTTTGCATTTAAACTTTTAAAACCACGGTTCTTTGGTAACTGGCGAACAAGTGGTTGGCGACCACCTTCAAAAGCCGCTGGCATCTTGCTGTGCCCGGAACGTGCTGTTTGACCTTTACCACCACGGGTGGAATAGGTACCATGGCCACTTCCAAGACCACGACCGACAACTTTGCGGCGCTTAGTGGATTTTGGATGTTTGCGTAATTGATGGAGTTTAATCATATTATTATTATTTACGAAGTGAGGCTAACTTCTCTTTAGACTTCATTTTTTTAAAGGCTTCGAATACTGCTTTAACGTTGTTAACTTTGTTAGAACTTCCGATCATTTTGCTGACCACATTTTTTACCCCGGCAAGTTCCATAACGCTACGGACAGCCCCACCAGCAATAACACCACTACCTAAACGTGCAGGTTTCATTAACAGTTTACTGGATTTATATTTAATTAAAACTTGATGTGGAATAGTTTCGTTTACCAAAGGCAAGATAATCATGTTCTTCTTAGCTTGGTTAACCGCCTTATTTACGCTTTCAGCAACATCAACACCCTTCTTAAGACCCATACCAACTTTACCTTTGTGGTCACCAATAACAACCAAAGCGCGAAAACGCATACGCTTACCACCAGCAACTACGCGGGTGACACGTTTTACTTCCACGACTTTCTGATCAAACTCTCTTTGGGATTGTTCGTCTCTATTTGATTTTCTTGGTCTTCGTTCCATAATTATATGTTAGTTAGTACTAAGTACTAAATACTATTTATTAAAATTCCAGTCCTGCAGCCCGGCAAGCATCGGCGAGCTCTTTTACTCGTCCATGATATCGATAGCCACCTCGATCAAATACGACTTTTGTAATTCCTGCTGTCTTTGCTTTTTCTGCTAAGACAGTTCCAAGGGCCACGGCTTGTTTAAGTTTTGGACCACTTGCTTTTGCATCCTTGCTTGAAGTTGCTACCAAAGTCTTACCAGCATCATCGTCTATTAATTGAGCATAGAGATGTTGGTTACTGCGAAAAACAGACAAGCGTGGGCGAATGCTTGTGCCTTTAACAACACTCCGTACACGATTTCTGCGTAAGGAACGTTTTGCTACTTTAGCTTTGCTGGTTGTATCTTTCATATATTTATAGTACTTAGTACGAGGTACTTAGTACATAGTATCTGAAACCTAGTGCTATCTAGGTACCAAGTACTATGTACTAAGTACTAACCACTACTTACCGCCTCCAACTGCTTTAACGACTTTACCCGCTTTTCGCAAAATTACTTCATCAATATATTTAATCCCTTTACCCTTATAAGGTTCTGGTTTCTTTAATTCTCTGATTTCTGCGGCAAACTGTCCAACTCTCTGTTTATCATTCCCTGAAATAGTAATCACATTCTTATCAACCGTCGCAGCTAAATCTTTTGGAATAGGCATTTCAATTGGATGAGAAAAACCTAAATTCAAAGTTAAACTAGTAGGGCTGGCAGCGACTTTAAAACCGACGCCATTAATTTCTAGTTTCTTTTCAAAACCTTTAGTCACACCATCTGCCAAATTCTGGATTAGGGACCGAGACAAACCCCATAAGGATTTTTCTTTTTTATCTTCGGTTTTTTTAACACTAACAACAATCTCTTGGCTATCGATATTAACAGCCACCAAAGGATGGACTTCCATAGTCAATGTACCTTTTGGACCAGTGACTGAAAACTGCGTACCGGTCATTGTTGCCGTTACACCACTAGGTAAGATAATAGGTTTTTTTCCAATTCTTGACATATATATATTAGTACTGAGTACTTCTTAATTTACCAAATCTGACAAATTACTTCTCCGCCTAAATGATCTTTACGTGCTTGTCTGTCTGAAAGTAGGCCACGCGGAGTAGAAACAACTGTGAGTCCTAAACCACCATTTGTTCGAGGTAGTTTAGTGGTTGGAACATAGATTCGCTGTCCAGGAGTACTAACTCTTTTAATTCCGGCAATAACTGGTTGTCCGTCGACATCGTATTTTAAATTTATCTGTAAACTTTTAATTCGGCCTGGTAATTCGTTTACGCCACTAATAAATCCTTCTGTAAGCAACAAAGAAGCCAAATTGTGTTTAAATTTTGAGTATGGTAAAACCAGCTCAGATTTCTGGGCAGCTACCGCATTGCGGATTCTTGTTAACATGTCAGCAATTGGATCTGTATACATAGGAGATAATTTACAATTTTCAGTTTCCAATTTTCACTGGACTTGAGAATTGATTATTGAACATTAAATGGAAATTAAAAGTTGCTTATTGAAAATTTTCATATTACCAGGAGGCTTTACTAATACCAGGAATTTCACCACGGCTTGCTAGTTCTCGAAAACAAATTCTGCATAACTGAAACCTTCGCATAAACCCTGCTTTACGACCACACTTCCAACAGCGCCGAATAATCCGGGATGGATATTTCGCGTTTTTTAAACTTTTTGCTGCTCTCGCGATGTGTGCTTGTGTAGCCATAATAGATAGGTGCTAAGTACTTGGTACTTAGTAACTGAAACCTAGATTTCTTTTCTAGGTACCAAGTACTAGGTACTAAGCACTGCTTTATTTATTCTTTCTTAAATGGAAACTTCATTAGGGTTAAAAGTGCGCGGGCTGACTTATCTTCTCCTGCATTTGTGACGATCGAGACTTCCATGCCGAATATATGGTCAAGCGCTTCATTTGAAATTTCTGGAAAAACAATATGTTCTTTTAATCCCAAATGATAGTTTCCTCGGACGTCAAAACCTTTTGGGGAAACACCGTGAAAATCTTTGACACGAGGCAAAGCCACATTGATAAGCTTGTCTAAAAAGGCGTACATTCGTTCTCCGCGCAATGTGGTAGTCACTCCGACTACCTGATTCTCACGGACTTTAAAACCAGCAATGGATTTTCTAGCTATGGTTCGAATTGGAAGCTGTCCTGCAATTTTTGTAATATCTAAAACAATATCATCAATCTTTTTCTTATCTTCCTTAACCTTGCCAACGCCAACATTAATAACGACTTTGGTAATTTTAGGAACACGCATTGTGTTCTTATAACCAAATTCGCTAGCAATCTTTGGAGCAAACTCTTTATTATATTGTTCTTGTAATCGTTCCATAGTTTTTTTAGCTGGTAGCTGGTAGGACGTAGCTGGTAGACTGCAGTAGTTTTCACTACAAGCTACAAGCTATTTCCTACAAGCTAGTTAAACTGCTTTACCGCTTTGTTTACCAATGCGTTGCTTATTACCGTTTTCTAAAAATTTAAATCCAATGCGGGTAGGCTTTCCGGAGTTGCTATCTACCAACATTACATTCGAAGCGTGGAAAGGAGTAGCGGTGACTATCTTTTGTCCAGGCTGACCGGCTTTACGACTTTTTTCAAACTTTGTATGTAAATTAATATTTTCAACAACCACGCGATTACGAAGTGGTAAGACTTCCAAAACTTTTCCAGTCTTGCCTTTGTCTTTACCAGAAATCACGCGAACAGTGTCGCCTTTCTTGATTTTCAGTTTTAAGTTTATTCTGTTCATAATATTAGCTTGTAACTGGTAGGACGTAGCTGGTAGACTGCAGTAGTTTTCACTACAAGCTACAAGCTATTTCCTACAAGCTATTTAAATTACTTCGGGAGCCAATGAGACAATCTTTTTAAAACCACCTTCGAAGTTTCCAAGGGCTTTTTCCCGAATTTCTCTTGGAATTGGACCAAAAATACGGGTTCCTCTTGGTTCACCATTTTCTTTATTCACAAGTACGCCAGCATTCTCATCAAACCTTATATAAGAACCGTCTTTACGACGAATTTCTTTACGAAGTCTGACAATTACAGCATAGACTTTATCACCTTTTTTGACTTGTCCGTTGGGAGCAGCTTGCTTCACACTGCAAGCAACAATATCCCCCACCGTTGCAAAACGACGTGAGTTTTTTCCGTTAACACTAAATACACCAACAATTTTGGCACCAGTGTTATCTGCAATTTTTAACCAAGATCGTACTTGAATCATAATTTTAGAGTACTGAGTACTTAGTACTTAGTAGCTGGCTCCTAGGTTTCTTTCTAGGTACCAAGTACTAGGTACTAAATACTAATTTTTATACTTTACTTATAATCTTAAATTTCTTATCGCGGCTTATTGGCCGAGTTGACTCAATGACCACTTTATCGCCTGTATGATATTCATTGGTCTCATCATGAGCTTTAATGCGCTTAAAAACTGTATAGCTCTTGTGATACTTTGGATGACGTTTTGAAATGGTAATCTTAACCACACGCGTCTTGTCCATTTTATCAGAGACTATCAGGCCTTTAAATTGCTGTTTTTTAGCTAATTCAGTCATAATGATTTCTTAAATATGCTATTTATAAAGCACGATTAGAAAGTAAAGTTAATATCCGAGCAGTGTCCTTGCGGTGCTGTTTGAGAGCATGAGTATTCTTAACTTCCCCAAGTTTAACCTTCAGGGACAGTTTTCGAATTTCTTCACGCAACCCCGATAATTCTTTTCCTAATTCGGCGTCGGATTTAGTTGTAAGTTCTTTGTACTTCATAGTTTAGCTGTTAGCTGGTAGGACGTAGCTGGTAGACTGCAGTAGTTTTCACTACAAGCTACAAGCTATTTCCTACACGCTATTTATTAAACTACTGCTTTAGACTTTTCAAAAATATCACCTTTATAGATCCAAACTTTAATACCAATTGTGCCGTAGGTAGTAAAAGCGGTACTGCGAGCAAAGTCAATGTTGGCACGAAGAGTGTGTAACGGAATCTTACCACTGGAAAGATGTTCTGTTCGAGCAATTTCAGCTCCGTTAAGGCGACCACCAATGGCAACCTTTACACCCTTTGCTCCAGCTTGCATTACTTGTTCAATGGTCTGCTTCATAAGCCTTCTAAAAGCAACGCGTTTTTCTAGACTTTCAGCAATGGTGTTAGCAATAACTTGAGCTTGCAAATTGACATCACGAATTTCTTCAATTGTAACCTTCAACTCTTTTTTAATCTTCAGCTTTGTCTTAATTCGTTTCTTAAGCTCTTCAATTCCCGCGCCACCCTTACCAATAATCAATCCTGGCTTAGTGGTTTTGATAATCACAGTAATTGTACCGTCATTAAGTCGTTCAATATCAATCCTCGCAAGTCCTGCTTTTTTAAGATGAGTTTCTAAATATTCTCTAATCTTAATATCTTCACGGAGTAAATCAACAAAATTAAACTTCGAAAACCATCGGGATTTCCATGTTTCCGTAATTTTAAGTCTAAATGAAGTTGGATTGATCTTATGACCCATAATTTTAGCTGGTAACTGGTAGGACGTAGCTGGTAGACTGCAGTTTTTACTACAAGCTACAAGCTATTTCCTACAAGCTAGTTTAATTAAACAGTTTTACGATTAATCTCTGGACGACGCTTTTGCGCTATTGTACTACTCTTAATCTTTTCACTACTCTTGCCTGGTTCTTGTTTATGCTGTGGTTTGTCAGAAATATTTCCGTCTTCCTGTTCTACTGGCTTTACAGTCTTTTCTTTAACTGGTTTTCCTTTAATACTTGAGAGTTTAGCATTTTTCTTCTTGCTTGGCTTAACTTCCAAAGTTACATGTACATGACAAAGCTTTCTTCGAATAACAAAGGCGCTGCCCCTGGCTCTTGGGAAATAGCGTTTCATCACAGGACCCATGTCACAAGTTATTGAGCTAATCACAAGGTCATCTGGATTTAAAGAAAAATTATGCTCAGCATTTGCAATAGCAGAACGAAGTAGTTTAATAACCATCTCGCTCCCTTTTTTATTGGTGTGCTGAAGCTGGACAATAGCATCCCCTACTTGCATACGCTTTACCAAGTTGGTAACCAAGCGCATTTTGCGTGGGGCTAAATGAAGACCCTTGCTATGTGCTAGCACTTGCTTTGGGGTATTTAATTTTTCTATAGTCTTTGCCATATATGTTAGCTAGTAGCTGGTAGGACGTAGCTGGTAGACTGCAGTAGTTTTCACTACAAGCTACAAGCTATTTCCTACAAGCTAATTTATTTATTCTACAAATTCGAGTAACACTTTACTGGCACCGGCCGCTGGGTCATTTAGCTTTGTCAGTCTAACATAACCGCCGGGACGAGACTTATACTTGGGTCCCATGACTTCTAAAGCTTTTTTGGCGGCATTGCGAGTAAGACCGGAGAGAAGTAATCGTCTGACATGTAAAGAATCTACTTTAGACTTGGTAATAAGTTTCTCAACGTAAGGTTTTACAGCACGGGCATTAGCATAGCTTGTTTCAATGCGTTCATACAGGATAGCAGAAGACGCTAAAGCTCGAAGCAGCTTTCTGCGATGATCAGGACCTTTACCAAATTTGTGCTTCTTTAAATGTCTCATATAGTAATTCTTAAATCTGTGTAATTAGTTAACGACCAAGGGCTTCCTTAATTTCTGTAATAGTTTTTTCACCAAGGCCGGCAATATTATTAATATCATCGTCAGACAATGCTTTAAGCGCCTCTACTGAAATAATCCCATTTTTAATTAAAGCATTCTTAGCTCGGTTTGATAACTGTAAATTATCTAAATCTTCAGTACCCTGAGGCATTTCTGTAGGGACTTCTGATGTTTCTTCTGTTACTGCTTCCTCTTGGGGCAAAGATTCTTCAACAGCTTGCGCACTACCACCAAATAACATTGCAAAATGGTCCACAAGAATATGAGAAGCAATTTCAATGGCTTCGCTGCCAGTAATAGTTCCGTCGGTTTCCATGTTCAAAATTAACTTATCGTAGTTAGTAATTTGGCCAACACGAACATTCGTTACATCAAAATAGACAGAACGGACTGGACTGTAAATAGCATCTATGGACAGCATGCCGACTTCAAGCTTTTGGTTTTCACGGGCTTCCACAGGAACATAACCGCGACCCTGCTCAACGATTAACTCTAAATCAAAGTCACTGGTTTTGTTGTCTAGAGTTGCAATGTGCAAGTCTTTGTTTATAACTTGGACTTGGTCGGTTTCGGAAATATCAGCGGCAGTAACTACACCTTCGCCTTTTTTCTTCAAAACTAAACGCACTGGTTCGGTGCTCACACTTTTTAGACGAAGTTGCTTTAAACTCAAAATAATCTGAATAACATCTTCTTTAACATTCGGTATTGTTGAAAATTCATGATCAACATACTTAATCTTAACCGCAGTTACTGCGGCTCCAGGCATAGAGGACAATAGCACTCTACGCATTGCATTAGCAATGGTTACACCATAACCAGGATACAATGGCTCAAGGGTCACTGTATACTTATTGCCTTCGACATGCTCGATGTGAGCTTGATTTGGTAATGGAATTGCTTCCATGGTTTACCTCTCGTAACGATTGACGTCAACCCGTAATCTTGCGTGATCAAACGTTAAATTAATGGATGCTAAACAAATTTATAAACTTTAAATTAAATTCTACTGTAGTGTTCAACTATTAACTGAGTGTTGATGATATTTTCAATCTGTTCTGGGGATGGAGCAGTTAGAACTTTTCCAGATAAATCCTTTGCTGTTAGTTCTAACCAATCTTGTGTCGAAGTAGCCTTCATCTTATCTTTCTGAGTAATCATGTATTTAGAAGTCTGCTTACTTTCTCTGACACTTACAATGTCACCTGGCTTTGTAGCGTAAGAAGGAATATCAACTTTTTTTCCGTTAACCGCAAAGAAACCATGATTGACTAACTGTCTAGCTTGAGCCCGAGTTTCTGCAAAGCCTAATCGATAAACTACATTGTCTAAGCGAAATTCAAGGAGTTTAAGTAGGTTATCACCAGTAACACCCGCTTGCTTCAAAGCTTTATTAAAGTAACGAAGAAACTGTTTTTCTAAGACTCCGTAATTAATTTTAGCTTTTTGCTTTTCGCGAAGCTGAGTACCATATTCTGAAAGACGACCTCGTCCTTGACCATGTTGGCCTGGAGGAGTGCTGCGCTTTTGCAAAATTCTAGCATCCTTAGCAGTAAATGCCATGCCTAGTCGTCTTGCTTTTCTTACTTTTGGTCCAGTATATCTCATAGGGTAGTTCTTAGACTCGTCGAACTTTTTTAGGACGAACACCGCCGTGTGCGGTTGGAGTCTGATCTTTAATAGTTAAAACAGTTAGGCCAGAACCTTGCAAAGCACGAATGGCTTGCTCTCGGCCACTGCCAATTCCTTTAATCAATACATCAACTTCAGCAAGCCCGCGTTCTTTGATTCTAACCAGAGTATCTTCCATTGTTTTACCGCCAGCATAAGGAGTAGACTTTTTAGAGCCTTTAAAACCGGCCTTCCCTGCGCTTCCCCAAGCAATAACGTTTCCACTAGGGTCTGTTGCTGTAACAATGGTGTTGTTATAAGTCGAGTTAATATAGATCTTGCCTTTAGTAACCTTAATCTTAGACTTCTTTTTCTTACTAGATTTAATCTTAGAGGCAATATCAGTAGTAGCCGGTACCTGCTCGGCAACGGTTTCTGTAGCTTCTGTATTTTGTTCTGCTGTTATGTCTTCCATAAAAAATAATTCAAATATACGGATGAGACGAATTTACTAATACCTACTAATGCGCTATTTGTATGTATTTGTAGATTCGATGGTTTATTAGTAGATTAGGATTATACTAAGTCTTTTCAGAGGACTTCTTACGACCGCTACCGGCGGTTTTTCTAATGTTACCGTGTCTTGTGCGCGAATTAGTTTTAGTTCTCTGGCCTCGCACAGGCAAACCACGCATGTGTCTTATACCACGGTAAGAACCAATTTCTTTGAGTCGTTTGATATTTAAAACAATCTGTTGGCGGAGATCTCCCTCAATTTTATAATTCTTTTCAATAAAATCACGAAGCTTGTTAACATCTTCGTCACTGAGATCTTTAGTGCGAATATTTGGGTCAATTTTAGTCGCAGCTAAAATTTTCTTGGACAGTGTCAAACCAACGCCAAAAATATAAGGCAATGCTGCTTCAATTCTTTTCTCGTTTGGAATGTTTACTCCTGCGATACGGGCCATAGTGTAAAATTTTCATTTTTCAATTTACAATTTTCATTCGATACACAAATATTGTAAATTGATGACTGGTAATTGATAATTGATGCTACCCTTGTCTTTGCTTGTGCTTCGGGGTTGTACAAATAACGTAAACTCGGCCAAACCGTTTCACGATTTTGCAATTTTTGCACATTGGTTTTACGCTTGCTCTTACTTTCATAAAAATAAATTCAGTTTGGTCTACGAATTAAGTAACTCCTAAAAATTATACGTATCTAGATTTGACGAAGTCTTCTTGTAATTCGGCCTTTCTTTAAATCGTATGGCGTCATTTCAATTAAAACTTTATCACCTGGTAAAACCCTAATTCTATTTAAACGCATCTTACCAGCTAAATGTCCTGTCACAATTTGGCCTGAGTCTAATTCGACGCGAAAAACAGCATTAGGCAAGCTTTCTAAAACCTTGCCTTCGAGTTCAATTGTTTGCTTATTTTGGTCTAAACTTCCCAAATTCGTGTGTACGGAGATAAATAACCAATAAAATACATAAATCTAAATAATTGTAGCACAAATAGGCAAAATGTCAAGAATTTTATAATTCCTGGTGTGCTAGTTGACAAAAATCCAAATTTATTGTTAAATGAAGAATTTTAATCACTAAATTACCTTTGAATCTCAATATTTACTCGCTGTCTAAATCTAGGGAGGGTACTTTGCCATGTTGGTTTGAGAAAGACCTCAACTCGATCAACATCATCGGCAGACAGCAAAATCTCACCAGCTTCCTGTTTTGTTTTTCCTAATAATTGAGGTAGCAGCCCGTCCAGATCAAGTTCTGCTATTGCCTGAGACTCATAGTGGACAGAAAGGGTTGCGGTTCCTGCTAGAGCGTCCATTAATTTAACTTCATATTTTATTTTATCAAGCGATGGATCTTGGAGTGTTCTATTGCCAGATAAATTTGTAGCGATTCTGTCACGCATTAACTGGCTAAGCTGCGTGGAATCGAATGCT
>OFRM01000289.1_pt1 | contig 22496 bp, 29 predicted proteins | sample 1543101 | NCBI WGS metagenome assembly OFRM01 (sample SAMN07774223, study PRJEB24372) | wastewater metagenome | isolation source: Exp Tend VB 0WW | collected 2016-02
GTTTGACGGTTCTGCTGCTGCTACACCTATTCTATGTGAACTCATAGAAACAGGTACAGTGAACGCTACTGTAACAGCATCAGTTGACGCGGATTGTTTCAAACTAAGCGGATCTGATCAGGCAGTTGCATCAGTAGCAGGACTTACTCTTGCAACATCTGGTACTGGTTACACATCATCATCAGAAGGAACAGTTACAACATCACGTTTATTTGATGCACAACTTGTTGCACCATCTAATCAATATATTTATCAGTTCCCATTGGGACAGGAACCTGTTCTAATTAATGGTAATATCTGTCGTGTACGTGTAACAGCTGGGGCAGCAGTTAACGCAATTTGCTTCATTGAAGTAGAAATCTAATATGAAACGATCACTATTTATTGGACGATGGCAACCTTTCCACGATGGACATAGAAAACTAATACAGACTGTACTTGATGAAGGTAAGAAAGTTTTAGTAGCTATACGGGATACACCAGTGTGTGACAAAGATCCTTTTTCAGTTGAAGAAAGATGGTCTAAGATTAGAGAAGTCTTCCCAAACGAAGATTTGGTGCGTATTATGGTTATAGCTGACATTGAAGAGGTTGTTTACGGAAGGGAAGTTGGGTGGGGTGTACGACAACTTAAACTAGACGAAGCAACAGAATCAATATCTGGCACAAAAGAGCGTGAAAAATTACGAGCTAACGGAGAACTTCTATGATCACATGGATAACAGGAAATAGTTGGTCAGGAAAGACAACACTTGCAAAAAGAATGATTAAGCCTGGGGAAATATTGCTTGATGGTGATGCTATGCGAGCAGTTTGGCCAGGTTTAGGATTTGCAAAACAAGATCGAGAAGAACAAAATATGCGTATAGCTCGCATGGCTAAAGAGCTTGAATCACAAGGTTTTGATGTAATAGTGGCTACTATTTGCCCTTACAAGAAACTCAGAGAAGATGTGCAAAGAATTACTAGGTGTCGGTTTATTTACCTTGAAGGGGGAAAGGAAGGTAAAGATTACCCATATGAACATTAAACACGAAGATACAGTCTATATAGTTTCTGGTTTCATGCGAACGGGCACTTCTATGATGATGCGTGCTTTAGAAGTAGGAGGAATGGAAGCCTGTCATAAACAGACAAAAGACAGTATGCGGTCTATGTATAAAGATGAAATGTATGATCCAAATGAAGGAGGTCTTTACGAGCTAGAAAAACAAGACTACCATGTTGAAAACTTTCCAGACATGTATAAAGGTAAACTTATAAAAGTTCTTAACCTTGGACACTTTGGTATGAAGAAAATGGACAAAATTAAAGTTATTTACATGAAACGAGATCCTGAAGAAATACGACAGTCTCATGAGGCTTTCTTTGGTATACAGAATATAAACAGAGAAAAAATGCAAGTACATAATATCCAAAGAGCGGTAGATGAAAATTTAGAAATCTTAAGGTTAAGAAAAGATGTTGACTTACTTGAGTTTTGGTTTAGAGATGTAGTAGAAAATCCAGTGTCAGCTTTTAATAAAATAAAGGAGTCTGGGTGGCCTATAGACACAGAGGTGTGCGTTAAAGAAGTTGACCCAACCCTTCTAAGGTTTAAGAAAGAAAAACTAACTGAAGGTATATGAACGACATATTAGACGAAAAAGCAGAAAAATTTGATGTAAGTTCAATTATTGCAGAACAAGTTGCAAAAGGTGCTGAATTGTCAAAAATTCAGCAATTTGACTATGATAACATGATCCCATCTCGAAAACTGTTTAAGATTGATCAGAAAGAGAATGAAATTGTTGAAAAAAGAGATCATCAGTCAAAAACTTTCAAGATCAACGAGAACAACTATAAACTTGTAGTAGATAAGGCTCTTATTCATTTTCAAGATGATGATGGAATTTTCAAAGAGGTAAATCTTTTCATTCGAGATGTGCGTGGTAAAAAGATAATGAATAGTGCTAACTATAAAGTTGAAGTTTTTACTGACAGAGTTGGGTACCGTCTAAAGCAAAGGGGTACAAATTCGTGGTTTACTATAGAACTTGAACAGATAGGTAAAATGGCACCAGATTTTTCTAACTTGTCGTCTAAAGCAGAAGGCAATCACATGACTTGGACAGGATTTTCTCAAGATTTATCGATGAAACTAGTACTTAATAGCGATAATCCGCAGATATATAGTATACTTGAGTCTCCTAATGCTGCAAAGAAATTTAGGTGGAAAATAGAACACGAAGGTAATTTTTCTTTTTCTTCCTTTGGAAACGACACTAATGGTGATAGTACTGAACTTGTGACTTCTACAGATGTTGTGAATGATAGTATTTTTATATACTCAGAAGAATGGACAGGAAGGGTTGCTAGAATTAATGACAAGAAAACGAGAATAAAGTCTTATTATGATGACCCGTCTTACCCTGTGATAATAGATCCTACGGCAACTTTGAATATCGCTGCCAATAACGACGATGGAGGAAAAACAACTTTTAATGCAAACTGGCTTCCAAATAGTCCAGCTTTTGGGCATTCAACAACTTCTAACTTCTTTACTCCTGGGTTTAGGTTTACTTCTATTGCAATCCCGACTGGAGTAACCGTATCTTCAGCAACGCTTACTCTACAGATAAGAACATCTATAAGTGCTTCCGCTGCTCCTGGAAAGATTTGGGGAGATAATGTTGACAATGCAGCAGCATGGAGTACTTCAGACCTTCCAGCAGGTATAACAAAAACATCATCGTCAACTAACTATTCGCCTACTAAAACAGTGAATGCAGTTGACAACATTGACGTCACAGCACAGGTAACACAAATTCTAGCAAGAGGTGGATGGGCATCAGGTAATGCTATTAGATTTGCAGCTTTGTCAAATACAGGAGGAGGAACTAACAATTACGTAAATTTTTATGATTTCAACACAACTCCAGCAAAAGCAGCACAACTAGTTATTAACTATACTACTGGGTCTTCTTTTATAGCTAGACCAAATCCTTATCAATCACAAGCTGTAAAAAGAGCATCATTCTTCTAAATTAATGTTCTTAATACAATAAGAACAACCTACAATACAATGGCACGATCAGGCTTAACATTTCCAATAAAAGCGCATATAGGCAAGCCGATTGTTACAGCGGGTGTATCTACCACCACAAAAACAATAACCGGTGTCGCCCGTATCCAAACAACAACTACTCGCACCGAGACAGGTGTGTCTAGAATTTCTATTACAACCACTAAAACAATTAGTGGTGTTTCTCGTGTATCTATAAGTACAACTAAAACAGAGTCTGGAGTATCTCGCATTACTGCCAACACAACACGTACCGTAGCTGGTGTATCTAGAATAACGGCAAATACTACACGTACAGAAACAGGTATCTCTAGAATTACAAAAAATACTACTCAGACAATAACTGGTGTAGCCAAGATCGCTGTAACAGGTACAACCACTCAGACAATTAACGGTAAGGCAGACATTCTTAAAACAACGACTCAAACAGAGTCTGGTGTTTCACGTATTCAAAAGACCACAACTCAGACAATACCCGGAGTATCTCGTATAGGCATCTCAACTACTCGTACTGAGTCTGGGGTTGCAAGAATTACATCAAATACAACTCGAACTGAAAGTGGTACATCACGAATCACAGCCAATACAACAAGAACTGAAACAGGAGTTGCAAGAGTTTCAAAGACTGTAACAACAACAGAGACTGGTCAGTCAAGAATAAGTATATCTACCACTAAGACAGAAACAGGGCAATCACGAATTACTTCTAACACTGAACGTACTGAAACTGGTATTGCAACAATAACGGCAACAACAACAAGAACTATTGGAGGTACTGCAAGAATCAGTGGTGGTGGAACAACAACTACACCTCTTACACAATATAATATTGAAATAGGCGCGGGCATATCTCAATCATTATCACCTACAGGAAATATGTTAGAGATTGAAATTGTAACAAGTACACCTACTGATGCACCGGTAAATGGTAAGGGTGTGGTATTCATGGTGTCTGGTGGAACTGTAACTATTTATGTGTGGTCAGGAAGTGCCTGGATTGCAAAATAATATGGAAAAGAAACTCTGTCAAACATGCCAAAAGGAATATTCTCGTAATCCAAAATATTCACAAACACAGTGGAATGAGTCTAAGAGATGTAGTAATAAGTGTAAACAAGATGCTAAGTATAAACCAGAAAAGTTTAGACGTAAGAAGATAGCTTTTGTATGGCAGGGTGTATCTGACCCTAAGATATTTAATCAATGGAACGATGGACTTCGTGAAGCAATGCGTATCATAAACCTATCAGGGTATCAGGTTAAGTTCTATGAACCATGGAATGAAATAACTGATGCAGATATTATCCTTTATTGGGAAGCCCCAATTACTGCTCAAGGGCAAAATGCTCCACACTATAATAAAGTAAGAGATAATCCTATTAAAAAGGCTCTTCTTTTTGCAGGTGGTCCAATTAAAGCAGAATGGGTTAGAGGTTTCGACTTACTATTCCTTGAATCAAAGATTAATGAGCGAGAGTGTGACGAATTAGGAATTCGTTGGAAACACGCATTTGGAATCAACGACAAGAATTTTGTATACGATAAAAGAATTAGACCAAAGAAAGTATGGGATGGAATGCTTGCCGGAACTGGAGCTAGTTGGAAACGACAGTGGCTTATCGGTGAAGCGCTAGGAGAAAAAGCTATTCTTATGGGACGAGACCAAGATACGGACTCAATGCCATTTCGTGTATGTCGTGAACATGGCGCAACAGTTCTAGGTGAACAGTCATCAGAAACGGTTGCTAGAACATTAAGACAATCTCACACCTGTATAAATCCTTGTGATTTCTGGGGGGGTGGGCAGCGTGCAACACTTGAAGCTATGGCTATGGGTGTTCCTGTTATATGCTGTGACGATAGTCCAAAGAACCGTGAGTTTATTGAAGAATCTGGATTTGGAAGAGTAGTTGGTGCAAATGTACCTGATATTAGACGTGCTGTAGAGGAATTAAAAGCTAATCCACTTGACCCAATGATTGGTGTGAACTATATTAAAAGTAAGTGGAGTGCAAAGATATACGCACAACAAATTATGGAAGGAATTAAAGAAATTATATGACAACAAAAAAACAAGAAGTAGACTATATTAAACTAGCAGAAGACTTACTACAATCAAGAGAAGAAGAAATTAAGCGTGAGATTCCTAGCGAAGACTCTACCTCTCGAGAGGAAAAACTTATCCTTATGTCACAGATTCTTGAACATAAGCCAAAAGTTATTGTAGAAACCGGTACTCATCGAGGTCTTACAACTTGTTATCTTGGTTTAGCAGCAAAAGAAGTTGGTGCAACAATTCACACCTATGACCCATTCGAATGGGGAGCGTACGGTAACTTTGGTAAGTTCTTAGACCTACCAATTGTGTATCACCAAGCACCAGGCAAGACATGTGATGTGCCTTCAGTTGACTTCTTCTTCTGCGATGGATTCCACGAGAAGTTTCATGTAATTGAAGAATTAGATATGATGCTTCCTAAACTATCTAATGGTGCAGTTGTATACTTCCACGACACTAACGGAAGTAATGAGTCGTGTGATGTACCTGGTGGAATCGACCATCATAAACTTAAGGTTGAGTATTTAAAGACTCTTAATGGAATGGCTCGATATGTCCACGCCTAGAATTTCAGTACTAACTCCGAGCATACGCCCAGAGTATTTAGATATAACCTATAAGTGTCTTAAGGGGCAGTCATTCAAAGACTTTGAGTGGCTTGTTGAGATTGATATGCCAAGTGATAAGTTTCTACTACCACAAGCTTTAAATAAGATGCTTGCGCGAGCAAAAGGAGAAATTATTGTAATGCTCCAAGATTGTATTGATATACCTAACGGATTCTTACAGCATGTTGCTGATAAATACGACGGCAAGTTTGTTACTTATCCAATAGCTAAAACCGATGAGGATTTTAAGCGCCACGATTTTGACTGGAGAAAAGGAAACAATGGTCCAATTCAGCCGCAAGAATGGGAAGCTGACCTAGCCTCAGCACCCAGAAAAGCATTTTATGATATAGGTGGTTATGACGAGACATTTTGTGACGGATGGTCTTGGGATAATGTTGAAGTTGCATACCGAGCAAAAGCTGCCGGATATGAATTTCGTTGTGACAATTATCATTATGGCCTTGCAATCGACCACGATAAAATCATAGAACACCCATTTAGAGGTAAGTTAAAAAATAACGACTGGCGAGCACGTGATACAGAAGTGCTTTGTCGCATCGGAGATTATAGAAAGGAGTATTTGCCTAATCATATTTAGTTATCTACACTTAAATCATAGGTTAATCTATGGTTAGAATGTAGAGGCATATTCTGGCTGTAGATTAGTCTATAATCTATGACCTTATCTGATATCAACACAAAAATAACACAAGAGACTGGGGCTGACACATCATCTAACGGGTATCCTTCAGCAACTAGAGTAATCGATATTAACTCTTGGCAACACATAGTCCACTCAATGATTCTTGATTCACAAGACGAATCTGACTTTGATGACACAAGTTACTCTAGTTACCCAATCAAGTATCTTGCAATGATTGCAGGACAACGTGATTATTCTATACCATACACAGATAAGATTGTAGAAATAAAGCGTGTTGATGTGACTTACGACGGTGTTAACTTTGTGCGAGCACTTCCTATTGATTCTGGTGAAATTGTAGATGGTATTGGACTTTCTACTAGTACAACTCAAGAAGGTACAACTGATGGTCAGTTTTCTACTGCACAACCTCGTTACGACTATAAGTACGGGTCTATTTTCATTTACCCAAGAGCTACAACAGCGCAGGTAGCTGCAGGAGCAACTCTTAAGTATGAAGGAAGTCGTGAAATGACAGAATTTACTACATCTGACCTAAGTACTGGAACTGCCGTACCTAGAATTGATTCAGCATTCCATCCATTCTACTACCTCGGTCCTTCTTACGACTACTGTATAAGTAATAACCTGCCACAAGTAAAAGGTCTTAAAGTAAGACTTGATGACCTAGAAGCAAGACTTCGAAGACAATACGGTAAGAAAGTTAAAGATAGAGATTTCCAAGTAGTAGCAGCTGTTCAAAACTACAAATAACATATGATTGGTGCAAACGTAATTGAAATTGGTGCAAAAGAGTTTCTTGACGGTATTACATCTTCACCTGAAACAGAAGATGGCGGATTTTCACCTGAAACACAAGGTATCAACATAACATCCGATGCGACTCACCTTGGTGTGATGTACGCACCAGCAGACATGGTGGATAAGAGTACTAACCTAGAAGGTAATATTATTGCCGCTGTTAGTGACCCAGACTCAGGTATCGGTGTAAATAAGTACCTACTTACAGCTACAGGGAGATTTATTTCCGCAGACTCAAACTCTGCGCTTACCGTACGAAGAACAACTGGTGGCGGTAAAACATATTCTTATCCAAACTCTGACATTGCTGTGTATAAGAATGGTCTTTATGCCACATCTGCCGCAGACGTAACTCTAGCTACAGGTGCTAACCTGGTGTCTTCTTTTGATGAAGCATGGTGGGTAACAACAAAAGGTAAGTCAGCGCTATCTACGGGTGTAAGACACCCACTTCTCGTGTTTGAAGATAGTCTTTGGATTGGTGACGGTAATAAACTTCATAAGTGGGATGGCACAACAGCAACAGAAGGTTTTCTAACCCTTAATACGGGTGTTGTTATTATTGCACTTGGTATTGAACAGTCAACAGGTAAAATGATGATTTCAACGTCTGAAGGCGCTAACGGCTCAGATACAATACCTAGACAAGCAAAAATAATGATATATGATGGTTTTTCTAATAAGCCATCAAGAGCTGTGCCAGTAGATGACATGGTTACAGAAATATACCCATTTGGGGGTACTCCAATCATGTTCTATGGTCAAAACGTTGGATACTGGAACGGTTCAGGTATTGCTTTCCTGAGACGTCTACGAAGTGTTACTCTGAGTGGTTTATCACTTGTTTACAAACACCGTGTTACAAATATGGGCAAAGCCCTTATTATTGCCGACGGCCTTCGTATGCTTGTTATGGAAGAAACTATGCCTGGACAAAGACGTTGGTACTATAATTTCTCTGTTAACGCATTCCCAAGTAACATCGACTCTATCTTCTATATGGGGGATAGTATCGTTGGTGTTGGTTATGATACTAATGGGTCAACGCCAGCCTTCGGTACTATTAACAGATCGGCTAGAACAACAGGTGGCCTTAACTTCTACTCAAAGAAGTACAAGTTTAGTAGACCAGTTAAGATTAGAGACTTAAGAATAGAATATTTAGACTCTGTTGCACCATCTGCGACTTCTGGGTCAATATCATTCATTAACCAAAACTTTGTCAATATTGGTGCTCCTTCGCTACTTAACGATGGTGCATCTGCTACATTTGAAATTTATCGAAAGATTGAAAATAATAAGAAGTTTACCACTCTCCAGATAAACTACTCGAACTCTGGTTTTACAAGCACAATCGCCGGTATTCGTAGAATTATAGTAAGCCTAGACCCAAATGAATGATATGGAACAAGAAATACAACAACTGAGAAGTGAGCTTATTTCGTTAACTGGCAAGATAGACACTCTGTCACAGGAGGTAAAGCAACAAACACATAACGGAACTGATGGAAGACAGGTTGATTTTAATAATCTAATTGGACTTATTAAAACCGTTACTTCATCATCAGAATTAACAAATTTACTAGCAAGTAAGCCTTCGGCGGTGAGAGACCAAATACTAATTGATACAACTACTGCAACAAAGAAACTATATCTTTATGATGCAGTCGGTAACGTTTGGCGTTCATGTACAATAGCATAATACTTTAATAAACTATAAACATATGGGTATCCTCGATTTCAATACAACAACAGCAAATAGCACTCCAATGTTACCTGGGCAAACAGCTCCAGTGGCACCAACTACATCATCGTTTGTACTACCACCACTTCCTGCTGTAACTCCAACACCTACAGTTAATGTAAATCTTGGGGCTACACCAACAGGAGCTGGCGCAACTACACCTGCAACTCCACAAGCACCTACACCAACAGTAGAACAGACTCAGGCTAATGCAAATTTTAGATCAAGTCTTAACTCAGCAGTAAACTCCGGAAACCCTACCCCTGGTAGTGTACTTTCTTCTTCTGCAACTCCAACTACAGCAGTGTCATCAGCCGACAAGTTCTACCAAGACTACCTCAAGAAGCAACAGGATTACCAAAACCAAATCCTTGCTAACCTTAACCCAAGCACTGAAGAAGCCACAGCTATCAAGAGACTTAATGAACAAAAGACTCAGGCTGCTCTTAACCAAGAAATTGCCCTTAACTCAGGGGAAACATCATCTTTCGCAGGTGGTGAAGCTCAACGTGTCGGACGTAATGACTCTATCAAGACAGCTGGGCTTGAAGCAACGGTACAGACACTTCAAAACGCTCGAAAGAACGCAGTTGATACACTACAAGTCCTTCTTAACTCAGGAGACAAGTCGCTTGACGCACTTACTAAGATTGAAACATTAAAGAATGCTGTAAGTTCATTCGACAAGAATGCTTTCGACACAATTAATAACCTTAGCCAAACATACCCAGACGCGCAATTTACTTATGACCCAAGTCTATCGGCTACAGAAAATCTTTCACTTATGAAGAACGCAGTAGTTGCTTCTCCTTCATGGGCAGCAAAGAGCGGTACACAAACTGGCGCAGCTCCATTCCAAGCAACAATTGATATTGCTGCAGGAAATGAAGCAGGTATAGGTGCAAGTAAGCGAGCTGCTGCTCAACTTACAAATCTAGCAAATACAGGTGATTACTCATCACTTCTTGTTGCGCTTAAACAACAAGCTCTTAAGGGTATGCCAGCGGCAGACAAGACGGAAGTTATTAAAGCAGACAAGCAAATTCTATCAGCGGACAGAATGTCAAAAGCTCTACAATCTTACGCAGATGCAGGCGGGGATATGAACTTCCTAAAAGGAAAGACAGATGATATCGCTACATACTTCGGTAAGCTTGCGGTTGATCCTAAGTACAAGGCTCTTGGTGTTGAACTTAAATCAGCCTTCCAACAATACCGTGTTGATATGACAGGTGCTGCCTTCGGTGCTGCCGAAAGTGCGGACTACGCATCAGTTGTTCCTACAAAGGACAAGGAAATTGAACTTAACCTAGCAACAATTAATGGTCTTAAGAACTACATGACAGGTAAAGTTGATGATGCATATACAATTGCTCTCGGTGAAGGATACCAAAATGTTAAGTCTCTTGCTCAACAAAAAAGCCTTGATGTACAAGCTGCTCAGGTTATAAATCCAGTAACGAAGAAGCCTTATACACAACAAGAAATTGATGAGTACAAACAAAGCAGAGGGATTGGTGGACCACAGTCTTTTAACCAAGTTGGAAACACTACAGCTTCCGTAAGCATTCCAAAGACATCGAATCTTGCGTATGTAAATAATAATCCTGGAAATCTACGATTCGCAGGACAAACAGGAGCATCACAAGGACAAGGTGGATTTGCTAAGTTTAATTCACCAGAAGAAGGAGTAAAGGCTCTTAATAACCAAATAGCATTAGATGCTTCTCGTGGCCATACTCTCGCAAGCTTTATTAATAAGTACGCTCCACCAACAGAAAACAATACTTCTCAATACTTAAGTCAGGCTATTGCTAATCTCGGGGTAACTAAAGATACACCACTAAGTAAGATTCCTACTGATAAACTAGCAAAGTTTATAGCGCTAAAGGAAAGTTCAACTAAGATATCATAATATGGAACATCCTCTAGATAAAATTTACAACGTATCAGCAACAAACTCAGGACACCCTCTTGATGCAGTCTATGGTGTTGCAAACTCACAAACTCCTAAAGACCAAATGAATAAGTCTTTTGCTGATGTTGGTATGCCTAATATCCCTACACGCACACCAGGATTAATTGAACGTGGTGTTAAAGCTATTGGTAGCGCAATAACTGACCCATTCGTAGCACTTGGTGGTGGAGTTGCTAACATCATTAGACCTATTATCGGCCAAGAAGCTAACTATGCTCCAATTCCTGGACTTTTTGGTGGTGAAGTTAACCCAGTTGGAGCAAGAGATGGCCAAGAAATTGGTGCTGTTGATACAGCGAAGCAATTTGTTGGTAACACAGCTATGGCAGCCGCTAACCTTTACACTGGTGGCCAAGCAGCCCCACTTATTGCTGGTGGTAAGACCCTTGTTCTTCCTACTCTTAAGGCTGCTGCTAAGGTTGGAGCAGCCCAAGGTGGTGCTATGGGGGGCGGTGAAGCTTTATCAGAAGGAGCTTCTCCAATTGAAACACTACTTAAAACTGGTGTTGGTTCACTTCTTGGTGCTGGTACTGGTCTAGTACTTGGGGCCGGTGCAGCATTTACTAAGAATGTTGTTGATAAAGGCCTAAAGACGGCAGCCTCAGACCTTATTCCAGAAGTAAGAAACCCATTCAAAGCAAAGACTGTTGATGAAATCATGGCAACTCCAGAAGCAAAGCTCGGTAATCTTTCTGATGCTGAACGAAATATATATACATCTACAAAGCGTGCTGAAATAACTAAAAGTGCTCAAGCGGAGATTGATGCTATCGCAAAACGACACGATGAGGTTCTTGCTAATTTAAATACTACAGCTCAACAAGAGAGTGCTGCTATTCGTACTGCCGCTGATGAAACAGCAGTTAAACTTGCAAGTGAAGAAAAAGCACTCAAGGAAGCAATGGCTACTCAGTCTATAACTGAAGCTCAAGCTCTTAAGCCACGTCTCGCAGAACTAATCAAGCAAAAAGGTAATGAATACGTTAAGCTTATTGATGAACAAATGACAGGCGATATTGCACAATCACAAGTAACTCAAAACGAGATTGCTTCAAGTATCCGTAAGAATGTTCAGGCAAATAATCCTATATCACAGCAACAAGCTGACGAAGATATTGCAGCGCTTTCTAAGGTGCTCAAGAAAGGTTCTACAGTTAAGGACGTATACGAAACTGCTAAGCAACTCCGAGCAGATAGCTTCGGTAAGTCTGCCGGAACTTCTCGTGTTCTTAATAAAGAAGAAATCCAAGCTACGCGTCTTATTAACCGTCTCATGACTTTCCTTAAGGATGAACGAGGTGTTGACTTCACTAAGGCTAACCAGTTCTGGTCTGAGTGGGCTCCAAACAGAAACCTACTTGTTAAGAAGATTCAACCATACACTGCTGCTGGGCGTGAAAATGCTTCATTCAACACTTTTGCGCGACAACTTACAAGTACTAATCCAAAAGATGCTAACTTCATTAAGAACCTTGAAGATACTTTTGGCATTAAAGTAAGTGACTTAGATTCAAGAAAGATTCTTGCAAAACTTGATGACAATGCCAAAGCTAAGATTGCAAATGACGTACAAAAGAAAGCTAAGACAGATGAACTACGTCTTAAGAAGGCTCAAGATAAAGAAGCGGCACGTCTTAAGAACGAAGTAGAGAAAGGCGAGATTACACAAGCTAAGGCTGACGAACTAGCCGCACTTAAACTTGCTAAGGATACTGCACAACTAAAAGCTGAACAAAGAAAGTGGATGTTTAATGTTCTTAAAGCTGTAACTGGAGTAAGTATCGTGGCGGGTGGAATACCAGTTCTTGGCTCAATTAGTCAGAACGAAAGATAGGCTATACATTCCAAAATTAGTTATTTAAACTGGTTATATGGCGGTATGGAGCTCTCAAACTAAAAACTCATCTTCTTGGACTTCAGAGAACAAAAATCTTGGGGGTCTAGGGTATTTACTACTAGAGGATGGCTTTTTTATGCTTCAAGAAAACCTCGACAAACTTATTCTAGAACAAACTTCATCTGGTGGAGTTGTATGGAGTTCACAAACTAAATCATAATCTATGGCCGACGCAAAAATTTCAGCATTAACAGGATACACAACACCGCTAGATGCGGACGTGCTTCCTATCGTAGACACAGCAGCTACTGCTACCAAAAAGGTAACTTGGGCTAATATTAAAGCTACATTAAAAACATATTTCGATACTCTTTATGCTGCTGCACTTGGAGCTGATGATAACTATGTGACAGATGCTGAGAAGGTTGTTATCGGTAATACTAGTGGGACAAACACAGGAGACAATGCAACAAACTCACAATACAGTGGTCTTGCAGCTTTAAAAGCAAATATTGCAGGCGCACTAACTCAATTCGTAGGTAATACTGCCTGGAGAGTTTTCTATTCTGACGCTTCTGGTGATGTACAAGAACTAGCACTTGGTGCTGACGGTACTTTCCTAAAATCTAACGGTGCTTCTGCTGCTCCATCTTTTGCAACTCCTGCAGGTTCTGGTGACGTTTCTAAAGTTGGTACACCAGTAAATAACCAAGTTGGTGTGTGGACTGGTGATGGGACTATCGAAGGAGATGCTAACCTTACATTTGATACAACAACAGACACACTCGCAATCGGAGCAAGCGGAAATCTAGCCTTTGGTGCCGTTACTGTTATCGATGATAACGCTGGTACGACAACCCTACAGAATATTGATGCTATAGATGCAGCAACAGAAGCAACTATTGAAGCGGCTATCGACACGCTTGCTAACCTTACATCTGTTCAAGGTAGAACTGTAACACTTGCTGACGCAGGTGCCGATGCTCTACTTGGTTGGGATGACTCTGCTAGTGCTTACCAAAACCTTTCTGCAGCTGATGCTCGTGCAGCACTTGGTTTAGCAACAACAGACAGTCCTGAATTTGCAGCAGTCAATATTGGTGCAGCTTCTGATACTTCACTTACTCGTGTTGCAGCAGGTATAATCGCAGCAGAAGGCGAAGTTCTTAACGGATACACAACAACAGCTACAGCAGCAGGAACTACAACACTTACAATTGCTTCAGCACGTTCTCAATTCTTCACAGGAAGTTCAACACAAACTGTTAAACTACCAACAACTTCAGTTATAGTTGGACAAACCTACTTAGTTGTAAACCAATCAACTGGGCTTGTAACAGTGCAGTCATCTGGCTCTAACACTATCGTTACTCTTGGTCTTAACCAAATGGCAAGATTTACAGCAATGGTTGCAACTCCTACTACTGCCGCTAACTGGGCGTATAGTAAAACAAACCTAAGCGATAACATGTCATGTAAGCGTACGCTTGCGGTTACACAGTCAGCAACACCTGCGATGAACACAAACAATGGGGACGTTATGCAGATGACTGGTCTTGCTCAGGCGATTACCTCGATGACAACTAACCTTACAGGTACACCAGGTGATGGAGATTCCTTCATCCTTGAAATTACGGACAACGGAACAGCTCGTGCAATCACATGGGGGGCATCATTTGAGGCATCTACTGTTGCCCTCCCTACAACAACAGTCATTTCCACAAAACTTACTGTTGGGTTTGTTTGGAACGCAACCACATCTAAGTGGAGATGCGTAGCAGTAGCATAATTAATTTAATAATATATATGGAAGGAACAACAATAACAAAACTAGATAGTCACAGTGTAGAGGTAACTACTACAAAAGAGACAAAGATAATTATTCACCTAGATACACTAGAGTTTGAAAGAGAATCTCTTGTTCGTAACCAAGCAGAAAATCTAGCAGAAGCTGAAAGTAAAAATGCTGAGATTCAAAGCATGATTGATACCCTGGACGCAAAAATTGCTCAGATTAAGGGTCTTGGTGTTGTAAAGCGACCTAATGATGTCTTCGTAGAGCACATAGAAGCAATAGTTTAACAGTAATGGCAACAACGACAACCAACGTCACAAAAGATAATTATTTAGATGAGGCATCACCTACTGTAAACCAGTCTACAGACACCCGTCTTGTGATGGGGTCTTTCGGTGTTGGAAATGCTTACCGCGGTATTCTTAGTTTTACTACGCCATCATCTCTCGGAACAATTACACAGATCGATCTAATACTCCGTCAAACAGCTAATTATTCTGGTTCAGCATCATTAGAAGTTCATAATGTTACACAATCAGGATGGACAGAACTTGGCTCTACATGGAACAAGTATGACGGTACAAATAACTGGTCGGCAGCAGGAGGTGACTTCTCCGGAACTATTATTAACACTTTCGGTCCGCCTGGTGTTGGTAGTGACGCAACTGTGAACCTATATGGTGGAGGTGCCACAAACCCGATTTCTCCTGCGTGGGCAACAACTTATGATTTTCTACTCAAACTCGGCAATGAAACAACAAACAACGTTTTAGCGTATGCAAGTCTCGACAATGGTTCTAATATTCCATACCTTCTAATTACATATACAGCAGGTGGTGGTGCCAATGGGCAAATGATACAACTTCTTTAGGAGAAAATAGTATGTCAGAACCTTTATCAACAGCAGCAGTGACAAATCACTTTATAATTGCCTTATTCGGTGGCCTAGCTCACGCTATTAATAAACATCGTAACGGAGAATCTAAAAACATGACAGATTTTATACTGTTAACAATAATGTCATCTTTTTTTGGTGTTTTATTTGGATTTATTGCAATAAGCCTATATCCAAACAATGAGTACTTAACAATGGCCGTTGCTGGTTCAGGTGGCTGGTTTGGTATAGAATCAACAGGACTTTTATTAAATATAATCGCTAAGAAAATACAAAAGTAACTATGATAGTAGAGAAACTATACGGCACAGGTGGAGTTATGCAAGACCGAGATGAAACTATCGCTGGTTTTAGTGAAATTGTTGCAGACTCTCCTATTTTTGATTGGGAAAAAGGTTTTGATATTCGAAAGAAACTCGGGCGTGAATTATCTGTAAAGAACCAAGGTCAATCAGGATCATGTGGAGGGCAAGCATCAAGTTACCTAACAGAAGCTCTACTAGACTCAGCAGAAGCTTCAGCACGTTCGGTATACAATAAATGTTTCGTACCTAGTAGTGGTAGCAGTGAGTCTGGTCTAATGAATACTATTATCAATATCGGTGTTGATAAGGAAGCAGACACTACTTCATATGAAAATGGAAATCCACCTTCAGAAGACTTCATGCGAGTTGCGGATAGTAACCCATCTTATATCAGAGGGCTTAGACCAGTCTATGTTGAAACAGACTTCAACTCAATGGCTACTGCAATTTTACAAAACAATGGAATCGTTCTTGGTGTCGCAGGACAAAATAATGGTACATGGCTATCTGCAGAACCTAAACCACCTACTAAGAGTGAATGGAATCACTGGGTATACGCAGGTTTCGCAGGAATGAGAAATGGTAAGAAGTGTATTGGCTTTAAGAACTCATGGGGCAAAGAAGTTGGTGAAGATGGTTGGCAATATATATACGAAGACTACGAGCCATATCTATGGTGTGCGTGGTCAATGGTCTACAACAAGAAGACAAAGCCAACATATAAATTCACTAAGTCACTTTCTTATGGGCAGTCATCTTCAGACATTAAATCTCTTCAAGATATTCTAAGATTTGAAGGACTATTCAATAACGCTTCAACTGGATATTTTGGACCGGTAACAGCTACAGCGGTTCTTGCTTTCCAGAAGAAGTATAAAGTTTCTAGTGATAAGGAGCTTAATGCACTCCAAGGAAAGAAGGTTGGTCCATTAACTTTAAAAAAACTTAACGAATTATATAACTAACATGAACGACAATTCAAAACTAACAGTCTCATCAGCAGGTTCACTACTTATGGGTATCGGTATTGGGAAAGTGTCTGACGCAGTTTGGCTAGGGGTAGGTCTTATCTCTTTTGGAGTATTTCTTATTGTTCTGGCAGCTTTTCTTAACAAAGAAGGTATCGCTGTTAGCTCATTTGAGGGCTAAAACCTCGTGGTTGGGCAAATTTGCCCCGTGGTGAGGTTTTAATGCTAAAAACAGTACTTACTAGCTAGTGCATAAATATGTGGATAAGTACCCCTTTACGTGGGTGTATTTTGGTATACTAAAGAGACACAGAAACAGCAAAGCCAGATGTCGTTTAGTCGGACATTTAATGGTAATGAGATACGATAGATAGTCCGCAGATTCATTATGCAAGTAATCCAAGGAGCAATCCTTTCAGTTGGTTTATTGTTTACAATAGTTGTTGGTTCAAGTACTAGTACCGAGACATATGTAGCAGAGCCAGCACCAGTGGTTGAAGTTAACCCATGTGATGTTTCGGTAGAAGCGTGCATCATAAAATACTTCCCAGAAGATTCGAGAATAGCAATAGCAGTTTTCAAAGCAGAAAGTTCTTTAAACCCAAATAATATAGGATACAACTGTAGGTATGAGTATTTCAATGAGAACACTCAAGCGACATCTACTAAAATAACCTCATGTAAGGTAGCTGATAGAGCTAAGGCCGTCAGTAAAGATTATGGTATCGCCCAAATCAATGACCAGCATAGTAAAACTCCCGAGGAGTTCCTTGACCTAGAAACTAATCTAAGAAAGGCTCGAGAGTTATACGATGAGCGAAAGCGTCGCACCGGTGAAGGTTGGAAATGTTGGTATGCCTATACAGACGGACTTTATAAAAAGTACCTCTAAACGCACACAGCCCCTTAATTGGAGGCTGTTTTTGTATAAGGCGCTATAGAGTCAGGGTACTTTTCAATTATTCCGGAGGCTAACTTATTAAAGTTATTAACCCATTCTTGGTCTTTAAATACTGGTGGTCTATCATCGGTGAACTTATCGTTAAGCATAGCATCACGCATAACATGGAGCGCGGACATTGCTTTAGTAATATGATTTAGACCACTCTCAGGGTCAATATCTTGCCCCTCATACCACAGCCATAGATGTCGCATCACAGCATCAAAGTAAACAGAGCCACGAACACCTGCAACTCGATAGTTATGTCTACCGTACTTTCTAGCACCTTCCATCATGCCAAGTCCAATCTCCATGAGTACTGGACCAGATAAGACAGACATTGGAACTTTTTTAATTCCCACAGCATCCTTTGGGTTACTGTCTTTCGAAGTTAGTTTTGGTTCCATATTATAATTTTAAAGCTTCTTGTAATGATTGTTCCCAGTCCCCACTAAATGCCACAGCCTTATCATCAATCATGAATCTAAGTAGTGGCTTCCCACAAATAATTCTCCTCACAGGAATACCATAATATTTACAGTATGCCTCGATGTTAGCATAATCAAACCAAGGACGTGCAGTAAATATAGTTATCTTATACCCCATCTCATCTAGTTTTTTAATGCCATCTACTGCACCTGGAAGTGGTGCTCCTGGTATGTAGTCTGGGAAGCTAGAGTTTGATGCTATAGTATCGTCAAAATCTATTCCTGCCCACTTAATTTGCTCACCTGTCATTGGTGTCCAGTTGTAGCCTTTCATGTTAGAGTATTTTACTTTTAGCTTCACCACACATCTTACACCAAAGGTGAACTTTTGTACCAATTTTGTCACCGTACTCATCCACAACATTAATTTGGCTAATCCACTCCCACTGGTGTTCACATAGTCCTAGTAGTTGTTTTAAGTTCATAGATAATTTTAGGTAATAAAAAGGAACCCCGAAGGGCCCCTCTTACTCTTTATCAACCAAAATTGGCGCAACAATTGTCTTGCCTTCCTTTGAATCGATAAGAGCGAATGTCTGCTGTGGCTTTTCTGCCGACGCCTTGATAGATAGCGCAAATGAATTGTAGCCAATTAGACTACCATTCACAAGCGCCCGACCAGTGTCAGTTCTTTGATGAAAATGCCCACAAACCGTAAGGTCTGCCTTGTTAGCGATGTCCCACTGTGCAATCGCCTTGTTGAGTGGAATCGTGATCCCACCCACGCCACCGCCATATTTGACATCGTGACCATGCAAAAAGCGGATACGTGTGTTGAACACATCATGGTAGGAATGAGCTCCTTCCGCAATGTGCACTTGCACCCGCTTCTCTCCATGGAAATACGACGCGATATTGCAGTACATGAAGAACTCCCAAGAGTGACCATTCTCAGAGCCAAACTCACTGAACTTCGTTGTACGACCATGATTTCCAGAATGACAAGGGATTACCAAGTCATAGCTTGAGTTATCAAGTATGTATTGAATACCACTTATGATGATATTCTGTGCATACTGGATTTCATGGACAGGTGGTAGAAGATTAGTCTCCACAGCTTGAGCGTGCAAGTGGCCTGTGATAAAGTCACCAAGCAGTGCCAAGATGATAGTCTTAATCCTAACCTCTTTCGCTGACATGTCAGTCAGCTTGAGGCCATTCCTGAAGAAACGTTCACCGCGTGCTTTCGATATAGCGAGGTTGTACTCGTTAATACCGTTAGTTTGACCGAAGGTTACATGCTCAGCAACGTGCCAGTCCGAAGCGACCCATAGAGCAGCAGCTTCGCCACCCTTTCCCTTAGACGGCTTGATGACAAAAGGCTTGATATTGTTCTTGATTTCAAGGATAGCCTCCTTTTCATCTTCGAGCACTTCAATCTGATCTAGAAGTGCTTTGTTCTTCTTGTCAGTTGCCGACTTGCCTTCTTGCAGCTTGCGAATCGTTCGGTCAGTACCAATTCCTTGGGTGACTTCATCGGCTTCGAGCTGCTTGATTGTGAGTCCTTCTGCCTTGATTTTTGCCTTGTGCTCACGCACTTGGCGGGTTGAGAGTCCGAGTTGAGTAGCCATTTGCTGGGTACCCATCTTCGGATTCTTTAGGATAAAAATACGCTTTTGGTTCGTAGTCATTTTCAATTCTCCTGAAGTTAAGGTACCAATCTTACTTCAGTATAGGTAATTATTAAAACCTCTTGGTACTTGACTTAGTGTAGCTTTGTACGCATAGCTCCGTATGTGGATAACTTAACAAATAATTGTATGTGTGGTGTATACTTAGTGTATAAGTAAGTTCTTTTCAGGAAAGGAAGAATATGTTAAAAGTTCGCGTCGAATTCTATTGCGACTGTTGCGGGACTAGGATAGACGGTACAGCGTTCTTTAACGTAATTCTCGGGAATGTATACCACTATCATGATGAGTGTTTTGTTGGGGAGATATGTCCAGACACATCCAAGGAGCAGAACAATGTTGTTATACCTACAAAACCTGATCGATGAAAGCTCAGGTGATTGCCAAACATTTTTCAGAGCAGCATACTATTGGAGATTCAATAAGATGCTGTATACTGATACAGACTCGCAAGAGTTTCAACTTCATGGGGTAATACCCAGGTACGTCGAGGATTACGTTGTTCATATTCAGGAGAAAACATGTACACAAACTACTGCGACCACTGCAAAAAGCTAGTGTTAGCTCCAAAAAATTGCAAATTACCACAGATTAATGGTAAACCGCATCATCCAGGATGTCACTATGTCGTGACGAAACAGAAAGCGAGGTGATTCATAATCTCCGTGCCTAGCTACGGTAACTAGGTAGCACCCAAATAAATGGGTGCTTTATATTTTGTTTTATTGTATAATTAAGTTCTCAATACCAGAGCAAGAAAAAATCCCCGATTAAGGGGACTTTTCTTTTGCACTATTTTAAGAACCTAACCTGTACACCGAGAAGCCTTCGTATCACTTCTGCTGTGGATGACTTCTCTTTCTTCGCCATCTTTCGGATAAACTCCAAGTTGTTTTTATCCTCGGTAGTAAAGAATCTAAGATGTACTTCTTCGGTTCCTTTACTTTTTGATGCCATATTAAAATGGAATTGCATCAACATTAACCGCTGAACCATCATAGTTAGCCGGACCAACTGGACCTGTATAACCACCTGTCTGTACCGCAGGAGCCGATTCTACTGGCTCTACAGCAGCTACAGGCTTCTTGTAAGTGTCAACTTCTGTATATCGCTTACCGGTAGTTTTACTTCTAAGAGTAGTAATGTTGATGTAACCATTCTCAGCAAGACCTTTATTGTCTTGTAGCCACTTCATTAGACTTTCAATATGAAGTGAACCTTTGCCGAGAATGTAATCTGGTGCTGTATCAGGTACGTCCTTACTAATAAAACCGTTCACAAATATTTTTTCTGCCATATGATTATCGTCTTACTGGTGCAGTTGGTGCCTTCGCCTCTGGTGGTGCTCCAGCATCAACATTACCATGACCTTTATAAATTTCTGCACCGATACCAAGATAGGATGCTATCTTAGTAAGGGCGTCTGTACCCCCACCTTTGAGGGCATCACCTTTGTCATCGTTTGTACTTCCACCGAATTGTTCAATAATAATATCTCCAATAATTAATCGGCCTTTTACAGCTGAATCATAGACAAGTCTCTCATCAGTACCTTGTTTTATTTTTTGCATTCTTGGCTCACAAGAAATGAATTCTGTTTGAAAGCTCCAACCACCGATTCCAAAAACTTCGTTGAGTCTGTCTATAACAGCCATAGGATGTATTGCAGACATGTTAGTTTTTGTTGGGTGAGGCTTCACTGCCCAATCAGGTAACTTTACACTCAGCTTGTTTTTTTGTTCTTCACTAATGGTCATATATGTAATTAGTTATTTAAATAATTTTCAGGATGGAAAGCTGCTTCCACTAAGTCCTTTTCCCAATTTACTGGTTCTTGGTAAGGTCTTAGGTCTGATCTTGTCATACCCATATCTTCTTTGATATGCATATGAGTATCAGAATCCCGATTCTGCCATGAATCGAGTTGGCTACGGTCTTCATTAAAAATACTGTTTTCCCAACTCATACGATAAGAGTAGCACTAGGTAATCCCTCCTACAATAGGTAAAGTTAAAAAACTGTGGATAACTCTTTAACAACTGTTTAATAATAAATGTATACTTTACTAATGGAGAAATTTAATATCGCAGACATATTACAAAAGCGTGAAGTTAAACCATTAAAAAAAATAGACTACGAGTTTCAACAGTTAGGTCTTGAACTACAAGAATATTTTCCTAAAAAAGATTGGCCAAGGATATGGACAATGTTTTACAAAAAAGGTTTTACCGAGAGATTGATCCGTGATGCGTTCCTTGAATGTAAGAAAAGAAAAGTTAAAGGTATAGGATATTTGATTGCAATTGTGAATAACAAGTTGACATAATATCATGTATCTGTGTTATAATCTAAGTGGGGATGCAAGCAAGGGCTCTGCCCAACGAGGAAGTTGCGTACCTCCATCTCCACCAGGACGATTGGGTGAGAGGCTTATACCAGTAGTCTTGAAAACTACCGCATCGAAAGGTGCCGAAGGTTCGAATCCTTCATCTTCCGCAAATCAGTGTAAAATGTTACGGCAGCATCCCAGTCTTGGAGTCTGGAAGCCTAGGTTCAACTCCTAGTACACTGACCAAGCCTGATTAGTGAAATCGGACATCACAAGAGTCTTCGAAACTTTTATTCTCAGTTCGAGTCTGAGGTTAGGCACCAAATACATAATTAGCTCAGTGGACAGAGCAAGCCGCTTCTATCGGTTAGGTCGCAGGTTCGAGTC